>Ga0247825_10000991_pt1 | contig 18431 bp, 14 predicted proteins | sample 13C_Vanillin_Day_FD_194413 | JGI IMG/M metagenome (GOLD analysis project Ga0247825, IMG submission 194413) | Soil microbial communities from agricultural site in Penn Yan, New York, United States - 13C_Vanillin_Day48 | ecosystem: Environmental > Terrestrial > Soil > Agricultural land | place...
GCCTGCGCGCCGGTAAATGCCGCCACCTGGGCGACCAGAATTTCCTTGGCCGACGCCTGCGCCGAGGCGATCAGGATCAGCGCGGCGGTTATAACGATCTGTTTCTTCGTTATTACTGACTTCATGTTCGTTTCCCTCCTTGGAAAACGAGCATGCGGGGGGAATCAGAAAAGTGCGGCGGGGAAATTCACGCTTTCGGACAATCGGACTGCGGGATTAAGCGCACACCGCCACCGGTGTGAAATTCTAGGCAGCCGCCTGCGCGAGCAGCCGATTGGCCTTGGCGAGGCGCTCGACCAGCGTGCGCATAAAGGCCTTGTGGAAGCCGTTCTGACAGGCGTCGCTAGCGATGCGCACGGCGGCGAACTTGATCTGCATCGCGGTGACCTTGCCGCGCGCCGTGACCGTGGTGGTGCGCCGCTCGACGTTGTCGGCGAAATACAGCATCTCGCCGAACGAGGCGCCCGGGGTGAGCACCGCGAGCGGCTTGCCGAGCAGCGTGACCTCGACCTCGCCTTCGACCAGGATGTAGAAGCTGTCGCCGCTCTCGCCTTCGCGCATCAGCACCGTGCCCGAGTCGATGGTCTGCCAGTTGCCCACGCGCACCACTTCCCACAGCTCGACCTCGCCGAAGTCCTTGAAGAACGGCATGTCGCGCAACTTGCCGAACTTCTCCGAATCGGAGGTGGTGACCCCGGGACCGGGGCGCAGGCTAATGAAGGCGCGCGTGATGTCCTTGCCGAACTCGAGCCAGCTGCGGTAGCGCTGCGCCGGGCTCTTCTCGATCGCCTTCATCACGATCTCGTCGAGCAGCGGCGGCAGGTCGGGCCGCAGGCTGGAGGGCTTGGGCGGCGGCGTGTTGAGGATGGCGTAGGTCAGCGCGACGTGGCTGCCCGCCTCGTAAGGCAGGCGGCCGGTGAGCAGGCGGAACATGGTCACGCCGAGCGAATAGATGTCGGTCTGCTGGTTGAGCGGCTCGAGTCGCAGCTGCTCGGGAGACATGTACGCGGGCGAGCCGATGCCCTTGATCTGCGTGGTCTTCTCCTCCAGCCGCTGCTGGAACGAGGCGCCGAAGTCGGAAAGCTTGGTCTCGCCGTCCGCCGACAGCAGGATGTTCCCGGGCTTGATGTCGCGGTGGATGATGCCGTGCTGGTGCGCGTACTCGAGCGCGCGGATGCACTTGAAGATGATCTCCACCACCTTGCCGATCGGCAGCAGCCGCTCGCGCGTCGCGTGCATCTCGAGCGTCACGCCCGACACATACTCCATCACCAGGTAGCTGCGGCTGGGCTCGACCACCGCGTCGTAGATGTCGACGATGTGCGGATGGTTGAGTTTGCCGGCGAGCGAAGCTTCGGCGAGGAACGCCTTGTGCTGCACGCGCTCGAGCTCGGTATCCGCGCCGCGCGCGAATTCCAGCACCTTGATCGCCACGTCGCGGTCGGCGAACGCGTCGCGCGCCAGGTAGACCTTGCTGGTGGCGCCGCTGCCGATCCCGCGGATCACCGGGTACTTTCCGATGGTCTCCTGCGGTTGCAGCTTCTCGATCTTCATCGCGCGTACTGGGCGACGAGCTGGAGCAGCTCGGCTTCACCGTAAGGCTTGCCGAGGAAGTGATTGACCCCGAGTTGCGTCGCCTGGTTGCGGTGCTTCTCCGCGGTCCGCGACGAGATGATGATGATCGGAATGCCCTGCAGGCGGGCGTCGCCGCGCACGTTGCGCGCGAGGTCGAAGCCGTCCATGCGCGGCATCTCGATGTCGACCAGCATGACCTTCGGCAGGTCGTGCGCCATCTGCTCGAGGGCGTCGACGCCGTCCTTGGCGGTGACCACGGTGTAGCCCTCGCGCTCGAGCAGCCGGCCGGTGATCTTGCGCACGGTGAGCGAATCGTCGACCACCATGACGACCGGCGGCGCGGCCTTGGCCGCCGACGGCGAGGTGGTCTGCGTCATGCCGGTGGTCGCCAGCCCGGCTAGCGTGCGATGCGCGAGGTACACAGGGTTCATGATCAGCGCCACGGTGCCGTCGGCCAGCACGGTGGCGCCGGAGACGCCGGGTACGCGCGTGAGCTGCTGGCCGATGCTCTTCACCACGATTTCGTGGTTGCCGAGCAACTCATCGACATGCACCGCCACCCGCTGCACGCCGCTGCGCAGCAACAGCACCGAGTTGTACGGCTGCAGCTGCGGGTTGCCCGGCATGCCGAGCAGCGAGTGCATCGAATGCAGCGGATAGTTGCGGTCCTGGAATTCGACCTTGCGGCTCTCGAAGTGTCCGGCCAGCACCTCGCCTTTCATGCGCAGCACCTGCTCGACCATCGCCGAGGCGAGCGCAATCGTGCTCCCGCTGCTGCGCACCAGCACGGCCTGCGTGACGGCCAGGGTGAGCGGCAGGTAGACGGTGAAGGTCGTACCGCCGCCGCGACTGGTGGCGATGTCGACCCGGCCGCCGATGGCGGTAATCTCGTTCTTCACCACGTCCATGCCGACGCCGCGGCCCGCAAGCTCGGACAGCTTGTCGGCGGTGGACAGGCCCGAGGCAAAGATCAGGTGGGCGATCTCGCCCTCGCTCGGCTCGCGGTCGACCGGCAGCAGCCCCATCTGCGCGCCCTTCTTGCGCAGCGCTTCGAGATTCAGGCCGGCGCCATCGTCGGCGAATACCAGCGCGATTTCATTGCTTTCCTGGTGCAGTGTGATCGTGATGCGCCCGGATTCGGGCTTGCCCGCCGCGACGCGCGCCGCGGGATCTTCGATGCCGTGCACCAGCGCGTTGCGCAGCATGTGCTCGAGCGGAGCGCCGATGCGGTCGAGCACGCTGCGGTCGAGCTCGACCTCCGACCCGCTGATCTCCAGCTCCGCCTTCTTGCCGAGCTCGCGCGCGGTCTGACGCGTGATGCGGTACAGGCGCTCGTTCAGGTTGGCGAACGGCACCGCGCGCACCCGCATCAGCTCCTGCTGCACGTCGCGGCTGATGCGCGCCTGGTGCTGCAGGGCGGCATCGGTGTCGCCCATGTTCTTCTGCAGGCCCTGCTGGATCGACATGACGTCGCTCAAGCTTTCGGCCATCAGGCGCGTCAGCTCCTGCAGCCGCGTGTAGCGGTCGAACTCCAGCGGGTCGAAATCGCCCTTCTTCTCGTCCATCACCGACAGGCGCGACTGCATCTGGCTGTCGGCCTGCACCTCGATCTCGCGCAGCTGGCCGCGCAGTCGCGCCACGCTGTCCGAGAGGTCGGCCAGCGACTGCTTGATGACGCGCAGCTCCGCCTCCACGCGCGAGCGTGCGATCGCGACCTCGCCGGCCTCGTTGATCAGGTCGTCTAGCGTGTCGGCATTGACGCGCAGGGTGGCGGCCGCGCTCGGAAGCGGCGGCTCGGCGCGCGGCGCCGGAGCAGCGGCAGCCGCCGCGGGCTCGGCCAGGGCGGCCGGCTTAGCCGCTGCCGCGACTGGGGCGGCCGGCGCAGCGACCGCCGCCAGCGGGCTGGTGACGCTCAAGGCTTCGTTGGACCGCAGGCGCTCCACGTCGGAGCTCAGGCGGTCCATGCGCTCTTCCAGCCACGAGAACAGGTCTTCGGTGTATTCGCCCGACTCGAGCGCCGCCTCGATGCGGCCCTCCATCAGGTGGCAGAGCTCGCCCAGGCGGATCGCGCCCGCCATGCGCGCGCTGCCCTTCAGGGTATGCAGCAGCCGGCGCAGCGACTGGTGGATCTTCTCGTCGCTCGGATTGGCCTTCCACTCGCGCAGGTCGCCGCCGATCTGGGGCACGATCTGTTCCGCTTCCTCGACGAAGATCGGCATCAGCTGCGGATCGATGTCGTCGCGCATCACGCGCTTCTCGCGCCCGTCGGGCGCCTGGGGTACGGGCGGCTTGACCGCGGCGCGGCGCGCAGCTTCGAGGCGTGCGATCAGCGCGCGCAGCGCGGCATGCGCGGGCTGCGGCGAGGCCGGCGCCTCGCCCTTGCGAATCGCTTCCACCATGCCGTGCATGCTGGTGACGGCGGCCTGCACGATCTCACCGTCCTTCGGATCGATGGTTTCGGCGGCGAATCCGGTCCACAATTCGAGCGCGCTCGCCAGATCGGCGAGCGGCGCGAAGCCGGCGGTGCGCGACGTGCTGCCGAGCGTATGCGCGGCGCGCATGAAATCCTGCGAAGCATCGGCGGGCGGCGTCACCGAGCGCCACGCCTTGCACTCCGCTTCCAGGACGGCAATGTGCTCGGCGGCTTCCTTGGTATAGATCTCGTACAGCCCGCGCGACACGGTTACCGTGCCCACGGTCACCGCGTCGGGCTCTGCGCCCTCTTTGGCGCGCTTGGCGAGCTCGACGATCTTGCTGGCGTCGATTCCGTTCAGGCCTGCTCCGCGCAGCGCGGCGATCCATTGGGTGAAGGACGCGGTCGCGGCGCTGAGCAGATCGAACAGCGCCGGGGTCGCCGCGCGCTTCTGCTCGAGCCAGAAGTTCATCACCTGCTCGACTTCCCAGGCGGCCTCGCCGATGTCGGTGAGACCGACCATGCGCCCGCTGCCTTTGAGCGTATGGAAGGCGCGACGCACCGTGGTGAGCGACTCGCGGTCTTCCGGCTTCTGCTTGCACTCGGGAAGCGTCTTCTCGATGGTCTGCAGCACCTCGACCGCCTCTTCCAGGAACACCTGGAGCAGCTCGGGATCGACGCCCGGCGGCGGCGCTGCGGCGGTCGTCGGCGCAGCCTCGGCCAGAGCCAGCTCGACCTTCGGGGCTTCCGCGGCGGCGGGCGCGGGCGCGCTGCGCTTTTCGTAGCGCCGGAAGAAGAGCGCGATCGCCTCTTGCGAGGGCTCGCGCCCATGGCGGCAGGGCTCGAGGAAGAAGGCGACGCTGGAGAGGCCTTCGGCGATCCAGTCGACGTCGTCGCCCGCGATGGGTTCGTTGCGCGCCTGGGCCAGCACCAGGGTCTCGCAGATCGAGATCGCCTGTGCCGCCGAGGGGAAGCCGAGCACCGAAAGCGCGCCGTGCGCCTGGCGCAGATAGGGTTGGAGCTCGGCCAGCGTGGCGCGCTTGCTCGGATCGCGCGTGAACGCGTCGAACACCTGTTCGACGTGCTGCAGGTTGGCGAGCACCTCGCGCGCCACCTGCGCGCGAACCTGCAGCGCGCCGATGCGCTCGGTCAGGTCGGGGCGCAGGCCGGCCGGCGGCTCGCCGTTCGACTTGCCCTTGGCCGCGTCCAGCAGCCAGCCGCCCATGATGACGATTTGCGCATCCATGTCGTCGGCCGGGCTGCTGAAATGGTCGATGATGTTCTCGACCAGCAGGAACGCCGACGCCATCTCGATCACCATCATGTTGCCCTGGCGCGGGTACGGATCGGGCAGCTTGCCCGCGACCAGCGAAATCGCGTCGATCAGCTTGATCAGGTGCTGGTTGCCGAGGTCCTTGCTCTTGTTCTTGAAGTCGGCGACGCGCTCGCGGAACACGCGCGCCTTGTCCGCCTCGCCCGCGACGTACTGCTCCCAGGCGTGCTTGAGCGCGTCGAGGCGCGAGTGCATGTCGAACAGCGCCGCCTCGAGGCGCTCGGCTTCGAGCTCGATCGTGACGTCCGGTAGCCGCTCCGGGCGCGGGAACAGGCTGTCGAGCTGGTAGAGCTGCTTCACTTCCTTGATGCGCGGAGTCAGGGCATCGCGCCGCGCCACCATGTACAGGATCTCGCGCAGCAGCACGTCGCCGTTCTTGGCACCGCCGGCGGCGAGGTCGCGGATCTGGAAATCGACGCGATTGCATACCACCTTGGCGGCGCCCAGCCACTCGGCGTCGGCGGCGTCCTTCAGGGCCTCGATCAGCGCGCCGGCCGCCCACCACAGCGCTCGCGGCTCGGGCAACTGCGTCGCCACCTGATGCATGGCGTCGACGGTCTGGCGCATCTCTTCCAGCCCGTTCGGGGTACCGCGCAGCCAGGCGAGCAGCCCGCGCTGGAAGCGGGTGCGCTGCGCCTGCAGATAGGCCGGCAGCTCTTCCTCCGGCACTGCCTTGCCGTCCGGGTGCACCGGCGCGGCGACCGCCACGTCCGGGAAGAACAGGTCCTTCTCGGAAATCGTCTTGCGGCCGAGCAGACCCGACAGGTCGCGATAGACCGGATAGAGGCGCAGCGGAACGTCTGCCTGGCCGCGCGCCAGCTCGCCGACGAAGTTCTTCAGCGCTACCACCGCGCGATCGATCACGCCCATGGTCTGCGCCGACGGCCGCTGGCCGTTGATGCCGGCGAAGCTGCCCTCGATCGCTTCGCACACCAGCGTCGCGCCATTCAGGCCGACCATGCGCAGCGCCCCGCTCACCTGGTGCAGGTGCTCGGGACAGGGCTGCAGCACCGCGTCGTTCTCCGGCGCTGCGGAGAACTTGGCGATCGAGTCCTGGACCAGCGTCAGCGCGCGCTCGACTTCGGCGTTGATCCAGGAGAGGAGGGTCTGGTCGGCCATGCGTATTTCTCGCGTAGTTCCCGATCAGGCAGCCAGCTTGAAGCCGGCGACCGAGCTCTTCAGACCGTCGGCGAGCTGCGTGAGGCGCGCCGCCGAGCTGGCGGTCTGCTTGGTGCCGTCGGTGGTGAGCTGGGTGATGCCCAGAATCACCTTCATGTTGGCCGCGACGCGCGTGGCGCTCGCCGCCTGCTGCTGTGTCGCCTTCGAGATCGAGTCGATCAGCTCGGCGAGCTGGCTCGAGACCGCGCCGATTTCGCGCAGCGCCTGGTCGGCCTCGTCCGCCGTCTTGGTTCCTTGCACCACGCCCTGCGTGCTGCGCTCCATGGCCTCGACCGCGTCCTGCGTGTCGCGCTGAATCGACTTGACGATCGCGCTGATGTGCTTGGTCGCCTCGCCGGAGCGCTCCGCCAGCCGCTGCACCTCCTCCGCCACCACCGTGAAGCCGCGTCCCGCTTCACCCGCGGATGCCGCCTGAATCGCAGCGTTCAGCGCGAGCACGTTGGTCTGCTCGGTAATGTCCGAGATCAGCTGCACGATCTCGCCGATCTCCTGCGAGCTCTCGCCCAGGCGCTTAATCCGTTTCGAGGTTTCCTGGATCTGGTTGCGGATGTCGTTCATGCCGCGGATCGCGTTCTGCACCGCCTGCGCGCCCTTCTGCGCCGCGTGCACCGAGGTCTCGGCGACTTTGGACGAGTCGCCCGCCTTCTTCGACACTTCGATCATCGACTGCGCCATCTGCGTCACCGCCGAGCCCGCGCCCTGAATTTCGGTCGCCTGCTTCTGCGCGGCATCGAGCAGCTTGCCGGAGACGCTCTGCGCCTGCTCGGTGGCCGCCGTCACCTGCTGCGAGGCATCGGTGATGCCCGCCACGAGTCGGCGCAGCTCGTCGATCGTGTAGTTGATCGAGTCGGCGATGGCGCCGGTCATGTGCTCGGTCACCTGCGCGCGCACCGTCAGGTCGCCGTTCGCCAGGTTGGTAATCTCGTCGAGCAGCCGCTGAATCGCCTCCTGGTTGCCCTTGTTGACCAGCTCGCTCTCCTCCGCGCGGCGCCGGCTGTCATCGAGGTACACCTTGCCGATGAGCAGCAAGCACGCGAGCGCGAGCAGCGACACCGCCGCCAGTACCACCGCGTTCAGGCGCCGGCCCTCGAGCTGGCGCTCGTAAGCGGTGTTCAACTGCTCGGCGGCGCGCAGCAGGGTTTCGCTGTCGCGGAACAGATCGAAGGTCGCGCGCTTGGCCGCGATCAGTCGCTGCTGGCTGCCGAGGATGTCGCCCACCGCCTTCTGGTACTCCTTGAACGCGCCCTCCATCTCGCCCAGCTTGCCGCGCAGCTCCGCGTCGCTCACGCGCTGGATGCGCAGCGCGTCGCTGCCGGCTAGCAAGCCCTGCAGGGTGTCGCGGAACGTGTTGGTGTCCTTGCCCAGCAGGAACGACACTTCCGGGTCGATCACCGCCTCGGCGAGCATCGTGTTCGCGTTCTTCGCCATGCGCTGCGTGAGCATCATGAGCTGCGAGGCGATCGCGTTCTGGCGGGTCGAGCCGCCGGTCTGCACGCTGAGCGCCGACACCTCGTCGGCCAGTTCCTGCAGCGCCGGGTTGCGCTCGTTCATCAGGCGCACCGCGTTGCCCAGGCCGATCAGGTTCTTCTCTTCGCCGATAACCAGCGCGGCGTTCTTCTCGTTCTTCTTCCACTCGGCGTCGAGCCGGTCGAGCGCCGGACGCGCCTCGCCCGAGGTCGCGGGCAGCGATACGCCGCCGGCCTCGCCGCCCGAGAGCAGCAGCTTCATCTGCGCGTCAAACTCGTCGCGGCTCTCGCGCAGCTGCTTGAAAGCCTCGAGGTTACCCTGCGAGGCCTGCTGCGCCGCCTTCGCCAGGCGCTGCGACAGCATGCGGATCTTTCCGACCGTCGCGATATAGAAGGTGCCGAACGTACTCTGCCGCGCGTCGTACCAGACGACCGCGGCGTCGACCAGCAGGAAGAACACCAGGGCTCCAGTCAGGATCTGGAGCTGCCGGGCGCTCGACAGCTTGCCGAGCAGCGGCAATCTTCCGGAGAGCAGTTTGGATTCGAGTTTGGTAGCCATGATGAGTCTCGCTGAGGTGACTGAGTTAACGCAGGAACTTGCCGTCGCGCGCGATGATCGTCAGGTCGACGAACTTCGAGCCCGCGTGGTTCTTGGGCGAATAGGCGACGTGGAAGCCGCCCAGATCGACGTCCATCTTCTCCATGGTGTCGACGAATTTTTCGCGGTTGAGGTCCTTGCCGGTGCGCTTGAGGCCTTCCACCAGCACCTTGGCGCTGAGGAAGCCCTCGAGCGCGCTGAAGTTGTAGTCGGTGAAGCCGGCCTTCTTGGCCGCGGCCTGGTACTCCTTCACCACCGGAACCGCGGTGCCCCAGGGGAACGGCACCACCTGGGAGATGGCGACGCCGATGCCGTCCTTGCCAAGCGCGTCGGACAGCGCCTTGCTGCCGACGAAGGACACGTTGTAGAAGGTGGCGCCGCTGCCCAGCTTCTGCATCTGCCGCACGAACGCGGCGATCGACGTATAGGCGCTCACCATCACCACGGCGTCGGGCTGCGAGGCGTGGATCGCCTTCGCCGCCGCCTCCACCGCGACCGTGTTGCGCTCGACCGTGCCCTGCGAATGGATCTTCATCTTGCGCTTCTCGAGCGCGAGCTCGGTGCCCTTGCGGCCGGCCTCGCCGTACGCATCGTTCTGGTAGAACACCGAGATCTTCCTGCCGCCGGTCGACACCACCTGCTCGACGATTTTCTCGGTCTCGTCGTAGTAGCTGGCGCGCACGTGGAACACGTAGCGGTTCATCGGCACGCGCAGCGCCTCGGCGCCGGTGAACATGCCCACCAGCGGCACCTTGGCCTGGGTGACCACCGGCAGGTGCTGCACGCCGGTCGGCGTGCCGACGTAGCCCACCAGCGCGAACACCTTGTGTTCTTCGATCAGCTTCTTGCTCGCCTGCGGCGCCACCGTCGCCTCGTAACGGTCGTCTTCGGTGATCAGCTCGAGCTTGCGGCCGTGCACGCCGCCTTTCTCGTTCACGAAGTCGAAGTAGGCCTTGACGCCGTTGCGCATCTGGATTCCCAGCTGCGCGGCCGGGCCGGAAAATACCGCCGCCTGACCGATCAGGATCTTGTCCGGGTAGACGCCGGGCGTGCTCTGTGCACAGGCCAGCGCCGGAAACAGCGCGCCGAGCGCGGCGATCCAAGCAAACTTGCGAGTCGTAGCTGCGAGCATCTCGTGTTCCCCCTTTTTCATTGGCCGGGATTCAGGAACTGCTCGTGCTGGACGAGCTGCCGCACGTCCAGTTCACGCCAGTGCCCACCGGCTTCGTCGTCATATTCGGCGCGCACCCAGGCCGGCTGCTCTCCCGCCGGCGGCCGTGCGCGCAATTGCGCTGGATTGCGCAGGCCGAGCGAACGATCGACCAGCAGCGCCGCAGCGCTGCGCAGCCGCTCGCCGAACAGCACCAGGCGCGCGCGTTCGGTCGTCTCCACGCTGCCCACGCCGACGAAGGCGGCGAAGTCGACCACGCTGTATAGATTGCCGCGCACGTTGGCTACGCCCCGGAACCAGGGACGAGTGAGCGGCACGGCGGTGATTGGCGGTACCGGGATGACCTCGCCGGCTTCGACCAGGTCGACCAGCCAGGTTTCCCGGCCGACCTGCACCCCGAGCTTCGACGCCGAGCGCGTGCTGTCGGCCTGACGCAGGCGCTCCGCCAGCTCGCGCTGGTAGTCGCGCAGCGAGAGGCGCTGCGGCGTCGACGTACGGTCGGGGGCGTTTTCCATCTCGTGCTAGCCGAGCGCCGCGATCTTGGCGAGCAGCTCGGGCCCTTTCACGGGCTTGACCACGTAGTCGCGCGCGCCCTGCTTCATGCCCCACTGCTTGTCCGTCTCCTGCGACTTGCTGGTGCAGATGATCACCGGGATGGCCTTGGTGGCTTCGTCCTTGCTCAGCGCGCGGGTGGCCTGGAAGCCGCTCTGACCCGGCATCACCACGTCCATCAGGACGAGGTCGGGCTTGAGCTGCTTCGCCTTGGCGAGCGCGTCGTCGGCGTTCTCCGCGGTCGAAACCTTGAAGCCGTTTTTCGACAGCAGATCGCTCAGGAACTGGCGGTCGGTGGGAGAGTCGTCGACGATCAGGATGTTCTTGATGGGCATTGCTGGCCTTTCTAGGAAGAGACGCTGGAAGGTTTCACGTGCTGGATCACTGCCTCGACCAGGCCTTCCTTGGTGAACGGCTTGGTGAGATAGCGATCGGAGCCGGCGAGCCGGCCACGGGCGCGGTCGAACACGCCGTCCTTGCTGGACAGCATGATCACCGGCGTTGTCTTGAGAAGCGGGTGCTGCTTGATGAGCGCGCAGGTCTGGTAGCCGTCGAGCCTCGGCATCATGATGTCGACGAAGATGACCTGCGGCTGGTGGTCGCTGATCTTCGCCAGCGCGTCGAACCCATCCTCGGCGAGGATCACCTCGTAGCCTGCCTGGCGGAGGAATAGCTCGGCGCTTCGACGAATGGTGTTGCTGTCGTCGATGACGAGCACCTTGATTGCGCCTGTTGCCGCGACCGTCACGCGGGGAACTCCCCCTTATCTAGACTTCAGTTCCGCACCTTGTGGGTGCTCGGGAGGCAACGCCGTTTCTGGTCTTGTCGCGGGTCACACAACCCGCCTCGGCGCTCTCCCGCCTACGGGAAAACGTTTCTACTCTAGCTCTTAGCTAAGCTTATTCGCGTGAAATAATACATTGCCGTACGTCCGGCGCCAGTTCCCTGACGTTATTTATTCCTGTTGCGATGCAGCAATGTGTTCGGGGCGTACACCCATTCCGATCAAGCGCCCCGGCAACCGTCGCAACCACGCAAAGCGGCTCAGCAGGCGGAAGAACAACGGAGTTTTCAGGGTGGCCCGGCTATTTAGAACGCGGGCGATGATCCGGTCCTGCGCCGCGATCTGCAGCCGCTGGGTCAGGCGCGCAGGCCAGCGGCGCCGCCGCTGGATGCGCGCCAGGTTGGCTGGCGAGAAGTCGCCCTTGGCCAGGTAATTCCCTGCCGCAACAGCATCTTGGATCGCGATGTTGATGCCGACGCCACCCACCGGCGACATGGCGTGGGCGGCGTCCCCGATGCATAGCAGCCCGGGCCGCCACCACCTGCGCAGGCAGTCGATCTGGACGGTCAGAAGCTTCACCTGCTCCCAATCGGCGAGCTCGGCTAGGCGAGCGCCCATCCATGGCAGCAAGCGGGCGAGCATCGCCCGGAACGCCGGCAATCCCGCAGCGCGCACCTCATCGGCGGCGCCCTTCGGGATCACGTAGCCCATCTGCCAGTACTCGCGGCGGTTGATCAGCACGAGCGCAGCGCCGGGATCGAAGCGCCCCATGCTGTTCTCGGGGTCGCCCGGCGCGCGCGAGAGGCGAAACCAGAGCACGTCGATCGGCGCGCCGCGGTTCTCGACTTGCAGGCCGGCGCGCTCGCGAACGGTCGAATGCCGGCCGTCCGCGCCGATCACCAGCTCGGCGGCGATTTCCTCGTTTCCCACTTTGACTCCCGAGATCCTCTCCCCGTCGACCAGCAAGTCGGTTACTTCGGCATTCATGCGCAACCGGAACGCCGGGTAACGCGCGCCCTGCTTCGCCAGGAAATTGAGAAAGTCCCACTGCGGCATCATGGCGATGAACCTGCAGCGCGTCGGCAGGTGGCGGAAGTCGGCGATCTTGAGCGCCGTGTCGCCGAATTGCGCCACGATCTCAGCGACGCGGTCGTGCGGCAGCTCGAGCAGCGCCTCGAGCAGGCCGAGCTCGCCGAGCACTTCCAGCGTCGAGGGATGCAGCGTGTCGCCGCGGAAGTCGCGCAGGAAGTCGGCGTGCTTCTCGAGCACCAGCGTTTCGACGCCGGCGCGGGCAAGAAGCAGTCCGGCCATCATGCCGGCCGGGCCGCCTCCTGCGATGACGACGCGCAATGCCGAGTTGGTTCGCGCGGGCGCTCAGCGAACGGTCTTGACGCCCGCCTCCTGCAGGATGCCGCGCATCTGGCCGGTGAACTCCTCGTAGAACTTGGTCAGCTCGGCGGCGCCCTGATAGGCGTTCTCGAACTGGTTGTCCGCTACGTATTTCTTCCACGATTCGGTCTGGCTCAGCTTGCTGAATACGCCTTCCCAGTACGCGACGTTCTCGCGCGGGATGCCCGGCGGCGCGACGACGCCACGCACCTGCGGCACCGGCGTGACGTTGAAGCCGGCTTCCTTGAGCGTCGGCACGTTCGGGAATGCCGAGAGGCGCGTCTCGTTGACCTGCGCAAGCACGCGCATGTTGCCGGCGCGGATGTGCTCGCCCGCCTCGTTCGGCTCGATCACCATCATGTTGACGTGCCCGCCGAGCAGCGCGGCGATGCGCTCGCCGCCGCCCGGGAACGAGATGAATTGCCAGCGCGTGCCGGTCGCCTTCTGCAGCTGCTGGCGCACCACGTTGTCGCGGCTGGTGATCGAGCCGCCCGACTGCTTGAGCTCGCCCGGCTTCTGCTTCGCGGCGTTGACGAAGTCGGCCAGCGTCTTGTAGGGCGCGTCGGCCTTAACCGCGATCACCGCCGGCTCGAGCAGCAGGCGCGCGATCGGTGTCAGGTCCTTCAGGGACACCTTGGCCTCGTTGCTGGTGAGCGGGTTGGTGAGCCAGACCCCGGTGAAGATGCCGATGGTGTGCGTCTCGCCCTTCTTCTCGGCGAGATAGGCCGCGGCCACCACGCCGCCGCCGCCGGGCTTGTTCGCGACCTGCGCGCGCACCGGCAGCAGCTTCTCCTTCTCCAGCATGATGACCATGGCGCGCGCGAGCACGTCGCTACCGCCGCCCGGTCCGGTATGCACCACGAGCTCGATCGGCCGCGTGGGGGTAAAGCTCTGGGCGAACGCGGTCGACGACCCCACCAGCAGCGCAAACAGCAGATGCTTCTTCATCCATCCTCCTCGTCTTATTTGAGCGCCTTCAGGCGCCACGCATTGAATTTGCCGAACAGCGGAACCAGCAGGATCAGCAGCGCCAACGATAGCATCACCGCCGAGACCGGCCTAGCCACCAGGATCGAAAGGCTGCCGTCCGACATCATCAGCGACTGGCGCAGCGCGCGCTCCATCGCGCCGCCCAGCACCAGGCCGAGGATCAGCGGCGCCGACGGGTAATCGAGCTTCCGCATCAGGTAGCCGCCGAGGCCGAACCCGGCCAGCAGCCAGACATCGAACAGGCTGCTGGAAGTGCTGTAGACCCCGACCACGGAGATGCCAAGGACCAGCGGGTAGAGGACGTACGTGGGCGCGCGCAGCACCTGCGCGAACACCGGCACCAGAGGAAGGTTGAGGACGAGAAGCATCACGTTGCCGAGATACATGCTCGCCACCAGGCCCCAGAACATCGCCGGGTTCTCGGGGATGAACAGCGGCCCGGGCTTGAAGCCCCACAGCACGAGGGCGGCGAGCAGCACCGCGGTGGTCGAGGAGCCCGGGATGCCGAGCGTCAGCATCGGGATCAGCGCGCCGCCGGTCTCGGCGTTGTTCGCGCCTTCGGGCGCCGCCACGCCCTCGACCACGCCCTGGCCGAACTTCTCCGGGTGGCGCGACACCGCTTTCTCGATGCCGTAGGAGATGAACGAGGCGATGGTCGAGCCCGCCCCCGGCAGCACGCCGATGAAGAAACCAACCAGCGAGCCGTTGGCGAAGGCGAAGCGCGAGTCCTTCAGGTCCTGCCTGGTGGGCAGCAGGTTGCGCAGCCCCTTCGGTACCGCGATCGCCGGGGCGCCGCCGCGCTCGTGCATGTTGGCGAGCACCTCGCCGATCGCGAACACGCCGATCGCCACCACCACGAAGTCGATGCCCGACAGCAGCTCCATCCGGCCGAAGGTGAAGCGCGAGGTCTGGCTGAAGAGGTCGGTGCCGATGCCGGCGAGCCATAGCCCGACCAGCGTGGCGAGCAGCGCCTTCACCATCGAGTCGCCGCCGAGCAGCACCACCATGGCAAGGCCGAGCGCCATCAGCGCGAAATACTCGGGCGAGCTGAAGGCGAGCGACATTCTCGCGAGCGGCGGCGCGATCAGCATCAGCCCCAGCACCCCGACCGTGCCGGCGATGAACGAGGCGATCGCGGCGATGCCGAGCGCCGCGCCCGCGCGGCCGTTGCGCGCCATCTGGTAGCCGTCAATGCAGGTCGCGACCGAGGCCGATTCGCCCGGCACGTTGAGCAGGATCGAGGTGGTGGAGCCGCCGTACTTCGCGCCGTAGTAGATGCCGGCGAGCATGATCATCGCGGCCGCCGGGTTCATCAGGAAGGTGAGCGGCAGCAGCATCGCGATGGTCGCCGGCGGGCCCAGACCCGGCATCACGCCGATCACGGTGCCGAGCACCACGCCGACGAAGCACCACAGCAGGTTCATCGGCTGCAGCGCCACCGCGAAGCCCTGCATCAGGCCGGACAGGATCTCCATCTAGGGAAGCTTGACGCCGAGCGCGAGCGGAAACAGGACATAGAACCCGGCGGCGAGCGCCACCGAGACCGTGGCCGCGACCACGAGCGGCCGGCGGTACATCACCGCGACGATGAAGAAGGTGAGCAGCGCGAACGCCGGCAGGAAGCCGATCAGCTTGAACGCCGCGCACATCGCGGCGAACGCGGCCCAGGTGGCCAGCGCGCGAGGGGCGTCGGACCAGTCGACCTTCCCCGACTTTGAGAAACTTGAAACCACCAGGAGAAGCGAAAGGGCGCTCATGGCGATGCCGTACCAGAGCGGGAAGAACCCCGGCCCCGGGCCGTCCTGCCCGAGGTATTCCCAGCGCGACGCGGTGACGATGATGTACGCGCCGAGCCCGCCGAGCGCGAGGCCCGACCAGAAGTCGGCGCTGAGCCGCTTCATCGCTTCGATTTGGCTTTTTTGCTTTTCGGTTTCTGGTAACGGCCTTTCGGCACCAGCTCGCAGACGGTTCCGCCCGGGGCGCGGAACTTGACCGGGATGACCCCGGCGTCGCTGATGATCTCGCAGCCGTACTCCTTGATCTGCTTGGTCGCCTTTCGGATGTCGTCGACCTCGACCGCGAAGTGATGAATGCAGGGTCCCTCGCCCGCGGCTTTCGACTCGGCCGACTCGGTGCCGGCGTCGTACTTGATCAGCGCCACGTCGAGCACGCCGTCGCTCAGATGGCGCGAAGTGTGGTCGCGCACCTTGGCGGTGTTCATTTCCTTGAAACCGAACACCGTCCGGTAGAACTCGGCGGTGCGCTCCAGGTCCTCGACCTTGAGCGCGAGGTGCACGATTCGATTCATGGGCTCTCCATTAGCAGGGGTCTCAGCTTGCGAACATCCCGCAGCTTCTCCAGATTCCATACCGTATCGCACAGCCTGCGGGCGCGCGCCTTTCCGAGGACCGGCGCGAGCAGATCGTAACCCTTGGCATCGACTTCGGCACGCGTCATCGGATTCTCCGCGGTGCCGCGCACCGCTACCGTGTGGTGGCGCAGGGTGCGGCCGTCGCGCAGGGTGAGCTCCACGATCGCCTGGCGGGCAGGCATGGTCCTGGTCAGAGCGTCGTCGCCCTGGACGTCTATTTTTTTTCTGAATTCCAGAACCTTGGGATTGCGGAAGCGCTTTTCGTCGTGCGAAGACTTGAACGTGACCGTGCCGTCGAACAGCATCACCGCGCACAGGTGCTGCATGTTGATGTCCGGCATTGGGCGGTTGTCGGTGGTGTTCTTGTCGCGGTGCGCCACGCGAATGGTGAGCCTCTCGACCTGCTCCGCCTTCACTGCATTGCTTTTGATTAACTCCAACAAGGAATCCAGCGGAGCCTGGATGGGGGAGCCCACCGACCAGCGCTTGATGTTGGTGCGCAGGATCTCGTACTCCTCGCCCAGCCCGCGCACCAGGCGCTCGGGATCCGCCGGGCGCCCGTGGGCGACGAAGAAATTGCGCTCGCCCGAGAACACGTCGTCCACGCCGCTGAAGCCCTGCGCCACCATGGTCGCCGCGGTGACGCCGTTGCGCGCCGGCATGCCGCCGAAGTCGAATGCCTTTTCGATGTGCTCCTCGTCGCGCATCCAGCACGAGATCCCCGAGGCCTGCTGCGCCGCGTAGGAAAGGAGATAGCGGGCCTGCTTTTCGTTCACGCCCACGAGCATCCCCGCGGCTGCTGAAGCGCCGAAGGTCGGGCCGTAGCTGTGGGTCGAGAGGCCGTCCTCGCGGAACTTGAACGCGTTGAGCGACATCGTGAGCCGGGTCGCCACGTCGTAACCCAGCGCCACCGCGCGCAGCAACGCTTCTCCGTTCCTGCCTTCTCGTTCTGCGACGGCAAGAGCGGCGGGCACGATGCCACAGCCCGGGTGCATCACCGAAGGCGCGTGCGAATCGTCGGTCTCGTCCGCATGCGCGCACATGCCGTTGGCGAGCGCGGCATTGATCGCGGTGGTGAGGATGCGGCTGCCGATGACGCAGGCCTCCTTCTTGCCGCCGAGCTGCTTGACGTAGGAAATGCCCTTCCGGCCGGGCAAAAGGCGTGAGCCGGACACCATCGCCGCGATCGTGTCGAGGACGTGATGCTTGGTTCTTTCCGCGACCGCGGGGGGGAGCGCCTTCTTGCCGGCCTGCGCGATGTAGCCGCTCAGGCGCTTCATGACCGGAGAGACGCTCACGGCATGAACCCGCCGCCGTTCAGGTGGATCGACTGCCCGGTGATATAGCGCGCGTCGGGTCCGCACAGCATGCGCACCATGGCGGCGATCTCCTCGGGCTCGCCGCGCCGCCCGATCGGCGGCACCGTCATGCGGTGCGCCGGACGGTCCGGCACCCCCGGCAAGCCGCGCTGCGAATCGATCGTGCCCGGCACCACGCAGTTCACCGTGATCTTGTGCGGCGCCAGGTCCATCGCCAGCGCCTTGGTCATGCCGGCGAGACCCGCCTTCGCGGTGATCACGTGCGCGCGCTCGGCGGCGCCCTTGTGTCCGGTCTGGCCGCCGATATTGACGATCGTGCCGCCGCCCGCCTTCACCAGATGCGGCAGCACCGCCTTCGCGCACAGGAATGCGCCGTCGAGCACGATCGACAGCACGCTGCGCCATTCGTCGTAGCTCATGTCGGCGAACGCGGTCTCGTAGCGAACCGCCGCGTTGTTCACCAGGAAGTCGATGCGGCCGAACTTCTTCACGGTCGCGTCCACCAGGCGCTGCACGTCCTCCGGCTTGGTCACATCCGCGATGTGCAGCGCGGCCTTGTCGCCGATCATTCCCACGGTCTTCTCGGCTTCCGAACGCGAGGTCTTCGCGTTCACCATCACCGAGGCGCCACCGGCAGCCAGCGCGCGCGCGATGGCGCGGCCGATGTTGCGCGCGCCGCCGGTGACGACGGCAACCTTGCCGGCGAGCTCGTCGCCGGCTCTCAATCCAACGGTGCTGGGCAATCGATCTCCTATCGGCTGATCTTGGGCAGCCAGGTTGCGAGTGGCGGAATATAAATCACCAGCAGGATCAGCAGCACGACGCAGGCGATGAAGGGCAATCCGGCGAGGTAGATGTCGCGCATGCGCGTGCCGGGCGGCGACACGCCCTTCATGACGAACAGCAGCAGGCCGAACGGCGGCATGGTGTAGCCCATCTCGAGCGCGAGCAGCATGATCAGGCCGAACCAGGTGAGGTCGAAGCCGAGGGTCTTGGCGAGCGGGAAGAAGATCGGCGCGGTGAGCAGCATCTTGGACAGCGGGTCCATGAAGCTGCCGAGGAAGATGATCACGCCGATCATCACGAACACCATCTGCAGCGGGGTGACCTGGAAGCTGGTCGCCCAGGTGATGAGCCCGCTCGAGCCGCCGGTGAACGCCAGCACCTGCGCGAAGGTGGCGGAGCCGAAGATCACGAGGAACGCCATCACCGTGACGCGCAGCGCGCCGTCAAGAGACTTGACGAACGCCTTCCAGGTCATCTCGCCGTAGCAGGCGGCGAGCACCATCAC
>Ga0247825_10000992_pt1 | contig 18426 bp, 17 predicted proteins | sample 13C_Vanillin_Day_FD_194413 | JGI IMG/M metagenome (GOLD analysis project Ga0247825, IMG submission 194413) | Soil microbial communities from agricultural site in Penn Yan, New York, United States - 13C_Vanillin_Day48 | ecosystem: Environmental > Terrestrial > Soil > Agricultural land | place...
CGGAGTCGGGCTCGGTAGCGGATCGATGCGCGCCATCTCCGCGCGCATGTCGAACTCGAAACGATACTGCGCGGCGCTACACTCGAACCGGGCCCAATCCAGCGTGACCGTGTCCTCGGTGCATTCACCGACGGATCCGGTGAGATCGTTGCTCTGCCTGCCTTCCACCGCGTAGAAGACTCCAACCTCGTCCACCAGGTATTCGCCCATGAAGCCGGGGAACTCTCCCACCGCAGAGTCGGGGACCGCCGAGGGAGGATCACCGGCGCCGCCGGACGCCGAGCCCGTCGGGAGCCCGGTCATGACGTCGGGCACCCCGGGCTGGACCTCGGTCCGGCCCAGGTCGGCAACGATGCGGACGACCTCCGCCATGTGCTCCGGCTCCCAGGCGATCAGCGTGCGCATGGACCAGGTCCCGACCTGCTCACATTCCCCTCCACCGCCGGATGGCGTGGGGTCGGACTCTGGACCACTGATGACGCTGTCGCCAGGTACCACGGTGGTGTCCGGCGGTGGCGGGACCACGGTTGTATCCGGCGGTGGTGGGACGACGATTGTATCCGGCGGCGGCGCCACGCCGCTGTCCGGCGGCACCACGGTGCTGTCGGTCCAGGTGCACACGATGTTAGGGAAGTCGAGCTGTTCGGCGACAGCGTCGAACCGGCGGGCTTCGCCGTCGATGGTGAGCGTAACCGGGGTCGCGCCGCCCACGAGCCGGACGATCTTAGCCGCGTGCCTCAGCGCCTCCGCTGTCGGAGACCAGCCTTCGCCGTCTACCGAGTCGGCCAGCTGCTCGAACCGCGCCGCGGTATCGTCGCCTCCGGTCCCGTTTCCGGGGTTGGTACCGCTGTCACCACAACCTGCCACCGCCACGACCGCGGCGAGCGCCGCGACCTTCGACCGGTACCGCATTGGCGACCTCCGGATGTTTCGATCTTCACGAAAAGACTACCCTTAGGATTGGACCCCGGCTAGCCGTCGCCTGTGACGGGGCGGGCCCAGGCCCGGCGGTAGCCAGGGTGAGGGGTCATGGGACGTCGGATGACCGGCGGGACTGCCGGAGTCCGCAAGTCGTATGAGCCAATGTTCTCATCCCTCGGCCCAAGTGCCCATTGACCGCGAACTTCCGAGGTGATCCATGACCGATGCGATCGAGACCCGGGGCCTCGCCAAGCGCTTCGGCGACACCCGCGCCCTCGACGGCGTGGACCTCAGCATTGCCCAGGGCACGGTGTATGGGCTATTAGGCCCGAACGGCGCCGGCAAGACCACGACCATCCGGATCCTCGCCACGCTGCTCTCCCCCGACGCGGGGTCGGCGACCGTCCTGGGCCACGACGTGGTGCGCGACGCCCGGCGGGTGCGGGAGAAGGTGAGTCTCACCGGGCAGTACGCCTCCGTAGACGAGGACCTCACCGGACACGAGAACCTGGTGCTGATGGGGAGGCTGCTCGGACTCTCCTGGCGCGCGGCGAGGGCGCGAGCCGTGGAGCTGCTCGACGCCTTCGGATTGGCGGAAGCGGCGGCGCGCCAAATGCGGACCTATTCGAGAGGGATGCGCCGCAGGATCGATTCGGATGTACGGAAGGAGCGGTAAGCCCGCGGCAAGACCGCACCTCATCGGCGTAGACGACGCGCCCTTCGACAAGCGGCAGACCGCGCCGGTCCCGATCGTGGGCGTGATCATGGAGGGCGCGGACCGGATCGAGTCCGTGGCGATGGGTGAGTTCCCAGTGGACGGCGAGGACGCGGCCGGGTATCTCGCCGGCTGGATCAGCGGGCTCCGCACCCGCCCCGCGCTCCAGGGAGTGATCCTGGGCGGCATCACGGTCGCGGGGCTCGCGGTGGTGGACGTGGCGCACCTGGCCGAGCGACTCGGGCTGCCGGTGCTGGTGGTGACTCGGCGAAATCCGGTCGGATCCGATCTCGCCGAGGCGCTCCGCTCCGCCAGGCTCGAGCATCGACTCCCGCTGCTCGAGCGGGTTCCGCGCGCGTTCGGCGTGGGGGAAGGGCTGTACCTGGCCCACGTCGGGACCTCGCGAGCCGAGGCGGAGCGGCTGGTTCTGTCCTGCCTTGCCAAGTCGCGGCTACCCGAGCCCCTCCGCGTCGCTCACCTCATCGGGCAGGCGATCGTGCTGCGGGAGTCGCGCGGCCGAGTCTAGGCGGGCGTGCCACCTTGCCCGACCGCACCGGCCGGACGAACGTACGACATGTCTGCCTCTTTCCCCCTTGCGCCGAGCTCCATGGCCGGGCTCGGACTCTTGCTCGCCTGCTCCAGGCCACCCGCGCCGGCGCCGAACTTCGTCGATCCCGATCCGGGGGAGCGCCACCTCCGCGACATCCGCCAGCTCACCTTCGGCGGAAACAACGCCGAGGCGTACTTCTCGCCCGACGGCGAGTGGCTGATCTTCCAGCGGCAGGAGAGCACCGAGACCGGCTGCGATCAGCAGTACGTGATGAAGGTGGACGGCACCGGCGCACACCGCGTCTCCAACGGCTTCGGCCGCACCACCTGCGGCTACTTCTACGACGGCGGCCGGCGGATCCTCTACAGCTCCACCTTCGAGCACTCGCGCGAGTGCCCGACGCCGCCCGATCGGTCGCAGGGCTACGTCTGGCCGCTCGGTCGCTTCGAGATCTACACCGCGAAGGCCGACGGGTCCGACCTTCGGCGTCTGACGACGAATGACGCGTACGACGCCGAGGCGACGGTGTCGCCCGACGGGAAGCGGGTGGTGTTCACCAGCACTCGCGACGGCGACATCGAGCTGTACACGATGAACGTGGATGGGAGCGACGTGCGGCGCGTGACGCGCCGGGTGGGCTACGACGGGGGCGCCTTCTTCTCGCCCGATGGCGGCATGCTGGTCTGGCGGGCGATGTACCCGGAGACGGCCGCGGACAGCGCGGACTATCTGCGCCTGCTGGAGCAGCGGCTGGTGCGCCCGTCGCGACTCGAGCTCTGGGTGGCACGTGCCGACGGCAGCGAGCCACGCCAGGTCACCCGGCTCGGCGCCGCCAGCTTCGCGCCGTATTTCCACCCGGACGGACAGCGGATCATCTTCGCGTCGAATCAGCCGAACCCGCGGAGCCGCAACTTTGATCTCTATCTGGTGAACCTGGACGGCAGCGGGCTCGAACGGGTGACGACGAGCCCCGAGTTCGACGCCTTCCCCATGTTCAGCCCGGACGGGAAGCGGCTGGTCTTCGCCTCCAATCGCAGCGCTGCCAAGCCGGGGGAGACGAACATCTTCATCGCGGACTGGGTGGAGTGACTGCGGGACCCCCACCACAAAGCCACGCCGCCGGATCCGCGGCGTATCCGATCCGCGGCAGGACCTGCTCGGCGGCAAGCACGAGGCCCCAGAAGAACAGGACCAGCGATAGCAGGTGAGTGAGGCCGTTCCGCAGCCGCCAGGACGCGAAGGCGACCCACGCACCGGCAAGCAACACGGCGACGACCGCACCGAGATAGCCGAGGAGGGCCCACCCGCAGGCGTGCGGATATGGCCATTGGATCATCGCCACGCCGAGTGCCGTGGCGAGCAAGGCGCGCCCCCAGAGTGCGGCGACATTCCAGCGGGGGTTGGCCACGATAGCGCGCGCGGGGCCGCTCGAGCGAGGCCTGGAGACCGGCTGCACGGGCGGGGGCCCACCGTTCGGTCTGAGCTCGCCGATCGGCTCTGCCCCGGCATGGGTGAGCTGGGCGAGGAGGCGGTTCACCTCTCGCTCCATGGCCTTCGCTTTGGGATCGTTCGGGGTGGTGGCCATGGACTCCCGGAGCTGCGGGGAGCAGGCGAAGTCCTGCATCCCGACCGGCTGCATTTGGCGTACCAGCATCCCGGCCCCGGCAGCAAGCGGACTTCCGGTCGCGGTGCAATTCACCGCAATCGCGTTTCGCCGCTGCGGCCGTGCGTTCGCCATGCAGTTTTCTGCTCGAAATCCGGAGTCAGGGTGACAACCTTACGCGTACGGCTCGTCAGCGGACGGGCCGTAGAGCGCCGGCACCGGTTTCTGGTGCAGCCGCAGATACGTCGTGAGCTGCGCCCGATGGTGATACAGATGGTTCAACACGCCCACCCTGATCGCCTCGTAGCGGGTGTCGCTCGAGAGCACGTTGCCCTGCATCAGCAGCTTCCAGCGCGACCCGATCAGGTGCTCGTCCGTGGTCGCCAGGAGCGCGCTCCGCGCCGCGGCGACCGCGCTGTCGAAGGCGCCGAGCAGCTCGTCGGTCGAGCCGAAGGCACGCGAGCGGTACTGGCCCGGTGAGGCCAGGTCGAGCCCGTCTTCCATCACGATCGACACGATCCAGCGCGGCATGGTCGCCACCAGGCCCGCGAGATAGCCGAGCGGCATGGACTTCTCGTGCGGCTTCCAGTCGTTCTCCCCTTCCGGGACACGCTCCAGCGCTCGCCGCGTCCCCACCATCTCTCGATCCAGCTCGGCCAGCAGCAGCTCGGTGATCATCGTCATCATCGCCTCCTGGTCTGATGCAGTGACGCCCTATTGACGGAATATGTACCGAGTGGCCGAGTGGTGTCGCCGATGATCGAAGACCTCAAGGCTGCCGGCCGGCCTTGAGCACCAGTGCCGGTCGCGCGAATAGCGTGGGATCCGTCAGAGGATCACCGGCGACCACCACGAAGTCCGCGGCCGCGCCGACGGCGATCTCTCCCAGGTCCCTCCGTCCGATCAGGGCGGCCGCCTCGACGGTGGCCGCCCTGATCGCCTCCGCCGGCGTGAGCCCCGCCTCGACCAGCGCGAGGATCTCGTCGGCATTACGGCCGTGAGGCAGAACGCCGGCGTCGGTGCCCAGCACGACGGGGACGCCGACGGCGCGTAGGAGGTGGAACGAGCGCAGGAGCTCCTCCTTCTGCGGACCGGCGGTCAAGGTCGCCAGCGTCGAGATGACCACCACGCCTGCGGCCTTGAGACGCACCGCCGTGGCCGAATCCACGATCGGCGTGTGGGCCAGGGCCCGCACGCCGTGCTCCGCGGCCAGCTGCGCTCCCGCTCGCCCGATCGCATGGGCGTAGACGGGACGCCCGGCCGCTCGCGCGACCTCCAGCACCGCGTCGAGGGGCCCGGGGCCCAGCTCCACAGAATCGGGTGCGGCGACCGCATCCGCCGGCCAGCCGGTGACGCACACCTTCAGCAAGTCGGCGCCGGCCTCGAGATCGCTTCTCGCGCGGCGCCGGGCCTCCTCCGCGCCGGCCACCGTGGCGCCACCGAACTCGCACACGCCTCCCTTCGCGCCGATCCACGACCCCGCTGCGATCACGCTCGGTCCGGGCGCCTCCCCGCGGGCGATCCGGTCTCTGAGCCTGGGCCCGGCTCCGCCGGCGGAGCCCAGGTCCACCACCGTGGTGAAACCCGCGCGGAGCGTCGCCAATGCGTTTGCCGCGGGATCACCCGCGAGGGTGAGATGGACATGGGCATCGATCAGGCCGGGAAGGATGGTACGACCGTCGAGGTTCAGGGTCCGCGCCCCGGCCGGCGGGTTCCGGACCGCGGCGGGAGGCTGAATCTCCACGATCCGGCCGTCACGCACCACGATCGCCCCGTTGGGACGAAGCACACCCGCCCGGGTGTCGAGGTACTCGCCTCCCCGGACCACCAGTGTCGTATCGAGCGGAGGGCTCGTTGCTCCCTGAAGCAACAGTCCGAGCGCGAGAGCACTCAGCGGTGCGACCAACACAGCGATCCGCCTCATAGGTCATCCCCCTGCTGTAAGAGACCAGAGGCCGGGCGCCCGGCTAGATTCCGGCGTCTCCGACCCGGTTCATCCTACGTCCGATCTCCGCGCGACGCTTCAGCGTACTCTCGCCGGCACCTACACCATCGAGCGCGAGCTCGGCGGGGGTGGCATGTCGCGGGTGTACCTGGCCGAGGAGTCGTCCCTGGGTCGTAGAGTCGTGATCAAGACCCTGCCATCGGAGCTCGCGCGCGCGGTGTCGAGCGAGCGCTTCCGCCGCGAGATCCGGCTCGCGGCGCGGCTCACCCATCCGCACATCGTCCCCCTTCTGACCGCGGGCGAGAGTGACGGGGTGCCCTGGTACACGATGCCGTACCTCGAAGGGACGACCCTCAGGGGACGACTGGCCCAGGGGCCGATGACGATCGCCGAAGCGGTGAGCCTGCTCCGGGACGTGGCGCGCGCGCTGATCTACGCGCACGAGCACGGGGTCGTGCACCGCGACATCAAGCCGGAAAATGTGCTCCTCACCGGCGGCATGGGCATGGTCACCGACTTCGGCATCGCCAAGGCGCTCACGGCGGCCACCGGCGACGGCCAGAGCGGACTCACCACGTTGGGCGTGGTGATGGGGACACCGGTGTACATGGCGCCGGAGCAGGGAGTCGGTGACCCCGCGACCGACCACCGCGCCGACATCTACGCCTTCGGTTGCATGGCCTACGAGGTACTCACCGGTGCGCCGCCCTTCACGGCGGGCACCGCGGTCGCCCTCATCGGCGCGCACGCGATTGACAAGCCCGAGCCGGTGAGTCGCCGGCGCCCCGAAATCCCGGCGGGTCTGGCCGAGCTGGTCATGCGCTGTCTCGCCAAGCAGCCGGCCGACCGTCCGCAGAGCGCCTCCGAAGTGCTCCAGGTGCTCGACGACCTGCCCGCCCGGACCCGCTCGCCGCGACGCGCGAGGCTGCCGCTGGTGGCGGGCGCCGTCGCGATCCTCGCCGGGCTCGCGGTCGTCTTCCTCCCCGGACGGCAAGAGAAACCGGCGGCCACCGCGCCGGGACCGTTCCACGCCGTCGCCGTCCTTCCCTTCGTGAACACAGGCGGCGATCCCGGGGACGAGTACTTCTCCGACGGCATGACCGACGAGCTGGCCCACGCCTTGGCTGGTCTGCCCGACGTCCGGGTGGCGGGACGCGCCTCGTCCTATGCCTACAAGGGAAAGCCGGCGACGGTGCAGGAGATCGGCCGCTCCCTGGGCGTGGAGGGCGTGATCGCCGGCACGGTGAGGCGCGCCGGCGATCGGCTCCGCGTCACGGTGCAGCTCTCCAGCGCCGCGGACGGCTTCCAGCGCTGGTCGCACGAGTACGAGCGGCGGTCCATCGACGTGTTCGAGCTCCAGGACGAGCTGACCGAGGCGATCGTGGCCGAGCTGGAGCCGGCGCTTCGTGGCTCGGCGACGCAGGTAGTGACCGAGCGGCGCGGAACGGCGGATCCAGTGGCGTACGAGCATTACCTTCGCGGCCGGTACTTCTGGGAGCGCCGGGGCACGCCGGCATTGCTGAAGTCACTGGACGAGTACCGCGCCGCCATCGCCCGGGACTCGGGGTTCGCTCGGGCATGGGCCGGGATGGCGATAACCTACGTCGTCCTGCCGTCCTACGCCCCGATGGATACCGACTCGATCACCAGGCTCGGTGTCGCGGCCGCGCGGCGCGCGCTCGCGTTGGACTCCTCCCTGGTGGAGGGCCACCTCGCGCTGGCCAACGCGCTGGCGAACGGGATGCGGCTGGAGGAGGCAGAGGCGGAGTACCGCCGCGTGATCGCCCTGGCCCCGAACAATCCTACGGTGCACCAGTGGTACGCCTCGTGCCTGCTAGGCATGGGCCGAGTGGAGGAAGCGCTGGCGGCGTCGCAGCGTGCGGTGGCGCTCGATCCGCTCTCCGCCGTCATCGTCAACGACCAGGCGGCGGTGCTCCTGTCGGCACGCCGCTACGATGACGCGTTCGTCGCCGCCCGCCTCGCGCTGGAGCTCGACTCCACCTTCTCGTACACCCGCATCGTGCTCGCCTGGCTCCACGGCGTCACGGGCCATCCCGATAGCGCACTGGCGCAGCTCGGGCTGGATCCTCCCATGGACCCGGGCCTCACCTGGCGCGGCTCGGGCTGGCGGGGGGTCGCCGCCTGGGCCTACAGCATCGCGGGGCGGCGCGTGGACGCCGAGCGGGTGCGGGCGGAGATCGCGCGGGAGCCGGGCCGGCCCTCGCCCTACGATGAGGCGATGGCCGCGCTGGCACTGGGCGACCGCGAGGGTGCGGTGACGGGGCTGGCCCGGAGCCTGGAGCGGCACGAGCTGCTGGGACTGGATCCGAGCCCTGGGTGCACGCCGGTGTTCGATCCGCTGCACCGGCTCAGCACTTTCCGGCGCCTGATGGCGCGCTACGATATCCGCGTCTGCGAGCGCTAGTCTAGGCAGCGGCTCGCCGAATCTCGGCGACGTCGAGCTTCTTCATCTTTCAGCACCGCGGCCTCGTTGAACGTGAAGTGCGGGCCGCCGTTGAGCGCGGCGGAGCTCCTGGCCGCCGGAGGTCGTCGGGGGGCGGCACCGCTTGACAGAATACGATCGGGATCCATATTAACCGTATGGTTAAACCAAAGGGTTCAACCAAACGGTTAAAGGCGCTCGCACCGGCCGCCCGCCCCGATCAGGAGACCCGGGGCCGGATCCTCGACGCCGCCGACCGCGTCTTCATCCGCAAGGGGACAGCGAGCACCCGGACCCAGGAGATCGCCGACGAGGCCGGGGTCAACAAGGCGCTGGTGCACTACTACTTCGGAACCAAAGCCGTCCTCGCCGATGCCATCTTCGCCCGGGCCCTCGGCACCCTGGTGCCTCGGATCTTCGGGATCCTGGCGGATCCGAACCGGAGCATCGAGCAGAAGGTGCCCGCCATCGTCAAGGAGCAGATCGACTTCCACTCGGTCCATCCCTACATCGCGGGGTACATGGTCGCCGAGCTGCACGCCCATCCGGAGCGCATCGCGCGGATGATGACGGCGCACGGGCGGGTGCCGCTGGACGTGCTGCGGCGACAGCTCCAGGAGGGCGCCCGCGCGGGGAAGCTGCGCCAGATCGCCCCCGAGCAGTTCGTCGCCAGCATGATGGGTCTGCTGCTGTTCCCGTTCGCGATCCGCCCGGCGCTCTGCGAGCTGCTCGGCTTCGATTCCAAGCGATGGGAGGCGTTCCTGGAGGAGCGGCGGCGGGTCCTTCCCGACTTCGTCATGGCGGGGCTTCGACCATGATTCGTACCAGCGTGATCGCACTCGCCCTCCTGGCCGTGCCAGGCGCGTTGCGGGCCCAGGACACACTCAGGCTGTCCGCGATGCAGGAGGCCGCGATCCAGTCGGATCCTCGCGGTCAACAGCGGGAGCTGCTCCGCTCCGCCACCGATCTTCGCCAGGCCGTGATCGGTTCCGACCGACTCCCGCGGCTCACCCTGAACGGTTGGGCGTCTCACCAGAGCGACGTCACCCAGCCCGAGTTCGGGACCCCGGGCGTCACGTTTCCCGAGTTTCCCAAGGACCGCTGGCAGACCACCCTCGATGTGGAGCAGCCGCTCTACGACGCTGGCGACGTTTCGAGACGCAAGGCTGTCGAGCAGGCGCGCCACGCGGAGTCGGAGGCGGGGGTGAACGTGGCGCTCTATGAGCTCCGCTCCGAAGTGAACTCCGCCTTCTATTCGGCGTTTCTGTTCGATCAGCGGACGCACGAGTTCGACGCGCTGGTGGTCGACCTGGACGCGAGGCTCGCCGCCGTACGGGCGCGCGTGGATGCCGGCACCGCCCTCGGCCGGGATGCGGCGGAGATCGAGGCGGAGCTGGTCCGGGCGCAGCTGCGACGGGACGAGGCCCGGGCCTCGCGCCGCGCCGCGCTCGCGATCCTTTCGGATCTGGTCGGCACACCGGTGGACACGGCTGCGGTTCTGACGCTGCCCGCGGAAACGCCCGAGCTCGCCGCGCCCTCCAACCCAGCGGCCCTCGCAGCCCTTCGGCAACGGCCCGAGTTCGAGCAGCTCCGCCTCTCGCGCATGCGGCTCGACCGTGAGGCCGAGGCGACCAGCGTGGAGAACCGACCGAGGATTTTCGCCTTCGGCCAGGCGGGAGTCGGCCTTCCCGGGCTGGATCAGTTCAAGCGCTCGACGGATGCATTTTGGCAGGCCGGACTACGGCTCGAGTGGCGCCCATGGACCTGGCGGTCCGCGGGCCGGACGTCCGAGGCGCTGCGGGTGGAGCAGGACGTGCTGGCGACCGAGGAGGCGGCGCTGGGGCGGCAGCTCGCACGCGCGGTGGCGACGGACCTGGAGGACATCGCTCGGCTCAAGGCCACCTTGGCGGACGACGAGCGGATCGTGGCGCTCCGCACCGAGGTGGAGCGGCAGGCCCGGGCGCAGTACGACGAGGGGACGATCACTACGCCGGAGTACGTGGAGGCGCGCACCGACGTGCTCGAGGCCCGGCTGGAGCTGGATCGCCACCGGGTGGAGCTGGCGCAGGCGCGCTCGCGCTATCTCACGACACTGGGGCTTACACCATGAGCCGGATGTCGAGTCTTCTTGTCACCCTGAGCGAAGCGAAGGGGACCATGTCCGCCTTCGGCGCCTTCGCTCCGCTCAAGCTGACAGCGATGCTTCTCCTGGCGATCACCGCCTGTGGGGGCGGCGAGCCCGATGCCTACGGCAACTTCGAGGCGACCGAAGTGACCGTGGCCGCGGAGGTCGGTGGGCGGCTGCTCGCCTTCCGGCTGGAGGAGGGCGACCGGGTGAACGGCGACAGCGTGCTGGGCGTGGTGGACACCGTCCCACTGGTCCTGGAGCGTGAGGCCGTGATCGCCCGACGGGCGGCGGCGCAGGCGCGCACCCGAGAGGCCGCGGCCAACATCTCGGCGCTCGAGGTGCAGCGCGCCATCGCCGATCGCGAGCTGGCGCGCACCGAGCGGCTGCTCAAGCAGGCGGCCGCGACGGCGCAGCAGGGCGACCGCGCCGAGCGGGATGCGCGGGTCGCGCGGGAGCAGCTCGATGGAGCCAAGGCGGCCAGGGCCAGCGCGCTGCAGGAAGTCGCGGCGCTCGACGCCCAGATCGCCTCGCTCGACGACCGCCTGTCCCGGAGCCGGATCCGAAGCCCGCTGGCCGGCACGGTGCTCACTCGCTACGTCGAGTCGGGCGAGTTCGTGCAGCCGGGGCAACCGCTCTTCAAGCTGGCTTCGCTTGACACCCTCACCTTCCGCGCCTACGTCGCCCAGGCGCAGCTCACCGCGCTTCGCCTCGGCCAGGAGGTGAGGGTCGGGGTGGACCGGGCCGACTCGATCGTCACCCTGCCAGGCCGGATCACCTGGATCGCGTCCTCGGCCGAGTTCACCCCGACCCCGATCCAGACGCGGGAAGAGCGCGCCGACCAGGTGTACGCCGTGAAGGTCATGGTCGCCAATCCGGAGGGCCGGCTCCGTATCGGCATGCCGGGCGAGCTCGTGCTGTCGAGCGGGCCGGAGCATGAGTGAGAGTCCCGCGGTGGAGGTGCGAGGTCTCACGCGTCGCTACGGTGAGACGGTGGCGCTCCATGACGTGTCCTTCGAAGTGGGTCCGGGTGAGCTGTACGGGGTGATCGGGCCCGACGGCGCCGGCAAGACCACCCTCTTCCGTATCCTCGTCACCCTGCTTCTTCCCGACGCCGGAACCGCCCAGGTGTTGGGCCGTGACGTGGTGAAGGATTTGTGGAACCTGCGGCAGCGGATCGGGTACATGCCCGGCCGCTTCTCGCTCTATCCCGATCTCAGCGTGCTGGAGAATCTCACCTTCTTCGCCTCGCTCTTCGACACCACCGTCGCCGAAGCGCGTGACACGATCGCGCCGATCTGGGTCCAGCTCGAGCAGTTCTCCGGGCGGCGGGCGGGCGCGCTCTCCGGCGGCATGAAGCAGAAGCTCGCGCTGTGCTGCGCCCTGGTGCATCGGCCCGAGATCCTGCTGCTCGACGAGCCGACCACCGGTGTGGACGCGGTGAGCCGCAAGGAGTTCTGGGACCTCCTGGCCCGACTCCGCGCGGAGGGCCTGCCCATCGTGGTCTCGACTCCCTACATGGACGAGGCGGTCCGCTGCGACCGGGTGAGCCTGATGCAGGCCGGGCGCCTGCTCGCGACCGATCGGCCGGCGGAGATCGGGCGCCGCTATCCGCGGCCGCTCTTCGCCGTGCGGGGTCCGGACGTGCTGGGTCTCCTCGGCGCCCTCCGGCGTTTTCCTCATGCGGCCGCGGTGTGGCCGTTCGGCGAGTCGCTGCACTACACCGATGCCCGCTCGGACACGCCGGCCGAGCTGATTCTGCGGGAGCTGGAGGCTCACCTCCGCGCGCAGGGCACGGGCGAGGCGATGATCCAACCGATCCCTGCGACCATCGAGGACGCGTTCATGTGGTACATGGCCCAGGAGCGCGCGGCATGATGCGCAATCCTGTCGTCATGAGGCGTCATCCTGTCGTCATGAGGCGCAATCCTGTCATCCCGAGCGCAGCGAGGGATCCTGCTCGGGAGTGTCCGGAAGACCGGCAAGATCTCTCGCTCCGCTCGGGACGACAGGTATGTCAGGTCGGGATGACAGGGTGACGCACGCCATCGAGACCCGAGAGCTCACCCGCCGGTTCGGCGACTTCACCGCCGTCGATGCCATCACCTTCCACGTGGAGCCCGGGGAGGTCTTCGGCTTCCTGGGCGCCAACGGGGCGGGGAAGACCACCGCGATCCGGATGCTGATCGGCGCCCTCGCGCCGACCTCCGGTTCGGCGACGGTCGCGGGCTACGACATTCGGAGCCAGGCCGAGCAGGTGCGTCGGCGGATCGGGTACATGAGCCAGAAGTTCTCGCTCTACGAGGACCTCACCGTCCGCGAGAACATCACGCTCTACGGCGGGATCTACGGCGTGAGCACCCGCGATATCGTGACCCGGACAGGGGACATCCTCGCCCGGATCGGGCTGGAGCACGCCGGCGACGAGCTGGTGCGGGAGATTCCCCTGGGCTGGAAGCAGCAGCTCGCCTTCTCCGTGGCGCTGCTGCACCGCCCGGACATCGTGTTCCTGGACGAGCCGACCGGTGGTGTCGATCCGATCACCCGCCGCCGATTCTGGGAGCTGATCTACGAGGCCGGCGCGGCTGGGACCAGTGTGCTGGTGACGACACACTACCTCGACGAGGCGGAGTACTGCCGCAGGATCTCGATCATGGTGGACGGCGCCATCGCGGCGATGGGCACGCCGGCGGAGGTGCGGCGCTTGGTGGGAGCCGAGACTCTGGATGAGGTGTTCCTCAAGCTCACCCGCCCGGGGGCCGCGGCATGAGGGCGTTCCTGGGCTTCGTCCGGAAGGAGACGCTGCACCTCCTCCGCGATCGCCAGACGCTCGCCATCCTCCTGCTCTTTCCGGTGGTGCAGGTGCTCATCTTCGGCTTCGCGGTCCGCACCGACGTCGAGGACGTCGCCATCGCCATCGTAGACCCCACCCCGGACGTCGCTACGCTGAACCTGCGGGAGCGGATCGCCGCGTCGGACCGGTTCCACATCGTGGGCGTGACGACCAGCACGCGGGGACTGGACGCCCGATTCCGCGACGGCTCGGTGCGCCAGGCCCTCCTGCTGCCCACCGACATGGAGCGGCGGATCGGTCGGGGCGACTCGCTCTCGCTCCAGCTGCTCACCGACGGCAGCGATCCCAACACCGGTGGGATCATGCAGGGCTACGCCACCGCGATCGTGGACCGATGGTATCGCGAGGTGGTGCCGCAGCGAGGGGTGTTGCGCATCGAGACGCAATCACGGATGCGGTACAACCCCACGCTCGAGAGCGCGCACCTCTTCGTGCCCGGGCTGGTGGCGTTCGTGCTGACCATCGTCTCCGCCCTCATGACAGCCATCTCGATCTCGCGGGAGAGGGAGACCGGGACGATGGAGATGCTGCTGGTCTCGCCCATCCGCCCGGTCGCCATCGTGGCCGGCAAGGTCATCCCCTACATCGTGCTCGGCTTCGTGAGCGTGCTGCTGGTCCTGGTGGCCGCGCGCACCGTGTTCGACGTGCCGCTCCGGGGCAGTCTCGTGCTCCTCCTGGCCGAGAGCGGGCTGTACATCATCACCGCGCTCGCCCTCGGCGTCGTGATCTCCACCAAGGCGCCCAACCAGCGCACGGCCATGATCGCGGCCCTGGCGGGGCTCATGCTGCCGACGATGATTCTGTCGGGATTCATCTTTCCGATCGACTCCCTGCCGCGCCCGCTGCAGCTGCTAAGCTACATCGTACCTGCGCGGTGGTTCCTCGTCATCGTCCGCGGCATCATGCTCAAGGGCGCCGGACTCGCGACGCTGTGGCAGGAGACGCTGGTGCTGGTGGGCATGACGCTGCTCTTCCTGGTGCGAGGCTCGCGCGGGCTCGCTATCCGGCTGGGATAGGCCGTGCGCACCGTCTTCTTCCTGGTCCGCAAGGAATTTCTCCAGATCTTCCGGGACCGTACGACAGTGTTTCAGATCCTGCTGATCCCGGTGGTGCAGCTCCTGGTGCTGGCCAACGCCGCCACGTTCGACGTGAAGCAGGTCGCCATGATGGTGGTGGACGAGGATCGGACGACGGTCTCCGCCGGCCTGGTGCAGCGCCTGGAGGGAGGACGCCAGTTCCGGGTGTTGCGGTACGAGCCGACCGACGCGGGCGTGGACCATGCCCTCCTCGACCGCGAAGTCACCGCGGTGCTCCACATTCCCCGCCACTTCGAGGAGGATCTGGTCCGCCGAGGACGGGCGCCGGTCCAGCTGGTCCTGAACTCGGAGGAGGGTGCGACTGCAGGCATCGTTCAGTCCTACGCGCTCTCGATCCTCGGCGCCTACGCCAGGGAACTGGACCGGACGCTCCCGCGGCTGGAGGCCACGCGGACCGCACGGGTCGCGCCGCTCGATCTCCGGACCCAGCGCTGGTTCAATCCCACCCGGAACTACAAGCACTGGATGGTGCCGGCGCTGATGGTGTCGCTCACCACAATCATCGGACTCCTCCTGACGGCGCAGAACATCACCCGGGAGAACGAGCTGGGCACGCTGGAGCAGCTCAATGTCACGCCGATGACCAAGGTCCAGTTCATCGCGGCCAAGCTGATTCCGTTCTGGCTGCTGTCGCTGCTCATCTTCACGATCGGACTCACCATCGGGAAGCTGGTCTTCGGAATCCCGATGCGCGGCAACCTGCTGCTGGTCTATCTCGCCGCCATGGCATACCTGGTGGTCGTGCTGGGTCTGGGCCTCTGGATCTCCACGATCACACGTACCCAGCAGCAGGCGATGTTCGTGGCGTTCTTCGTGATCCTCATCTTCCTGCTGATGAGCGGGCTCTTCACGCCGGTGGACTCGATGCCGCGGTGGGCACAGTACGCGGCCGAGGCGAACCCGGTGAAGCACTTCGTGGCGGTGATGCGGGCCGTGTTGGTGCGGGGAGCCGGGCTGGAGACGGTCGGGAGACCGATCCTGGGGCTCGGCGTGGCAGGCATCGGCGTTCTGGCGCTGGCGGTGGGACGGTACCGGAAGTCGGTGGCCTAGGACTATCGAACTGTCATCCCTCGCTCCGCTCGGGATGACAGTCTTGCCCGAAACCTGCGGACAGAATAAATCGCTCTTGACAAATAAAGTTGTCGGCATCAGCTTGCAGCCATGGCTCACCCCGCTCCCCTCGATGTCGTCCGCTCGGCTGAGTCCGCGGCCGCCCTGCTGGACCCCGCCCGACAGCGGCTCCTCGTTCACCTGAAGGAGCCCGACTCCGCCACCGGTCTGGCTCGGCGGCTCAAGCTCCCTCGGCAGCGCATCAACTATCACCTCAAGGTGCTGGAGGGGGCTGGCCTGGTGGAGCTGGTCGAGGAGCGGCGGAAAGGGAACTGCCTGGAGCGTGTGGTCCGCGCCAGCGCTCGTGCCTTCATCATCAGTCCGGAAGCGCTGGGCGAGCTTGGGCCCACCCGCGAGTTCGCCGCCGATCGGCTGAGCAGCGCGTACCTGATGGCGGCGGCGGGACGCACGATCCAGGACGTCGCCCTGCTGGAGAACAAGGCGAAACAGGAGGGCAAGCGCCTGGCGACCCTGACGCTGGAGGCCGACGTGCGCTTCGCCAGCGCGGAGACCCGGGCGAAGTTCGCCGAGGAGCTGGCCGACGCCGTCGCGCGGATCGCCGCCAGGTACCACGACGATCGGGCGCCGGCCGGACGACGATTCCGGCTGTTGGCCGCGGTCCATCCGGTGCCGCCCGGGTAGTCGAAACGATGCAGCGAGGACGAAAGGAGCAGGTCATGGAGAAGACGGCTGCCGAGCAGACCCGTGCCTTCCGGATGTCGCTAGACCTCGATGCCACCCCGGACCAGGTCTGGCGGGCGCTGACCGAGGCGGAGGAGCTGGTGCGCTGGTTTCCGACCGGGGCACGGGTCACGCCGGGCAAGGGCGGGAGGATGCTGTGGTCTTGGGGCTACGGCGAGGATTGGGTCACGACTATCGACGAGTGGGAGCCGGGCAAGCTGCTGCGCCTGATCCAGGAGGAGGCCCGCCCGTACGACGCGCAAGGCCACCCACTCCCGCCGGGAGAGGTGGAGGCCGCCAGGATCGCGATGGAATTCACCCTCGAGACCGTACAGGGCAAGACGCGACTGCGGCTGGTGCACTCGGGATTCGGGCAAGGAGCGGCGTGGGATGCGGAAGTGGACGGCATCTCCGAAGGCTGGCAGGCTGAGCTCCGTAGCCTGCGACACTATCTCCGGCGGCACCGCGGGCGGAATCGCAGGGCAGCCCGGGGCCTGGTCAACACTGCGGTGCCGCGCGATGCCGCATGGGCTCGGCTCACGGGACCGAGGGGCTACCGGCTGAGCCCCGCATCGCCGAAGGAGGGGGAAGCCTTCGAGGTGGTGACGCCTGGCGGACGGCGGTACAGCGGGACCGTGGAGCTGACCCTCCCGGGTGTGACGCTGGCTGGAACCGTGCGAGAGCTCGACGACGGCTGGTTCCGGCTCCTCACATGGCGTGATGCCCGAGGGCACACTGGTGTCTGGGCCTGGCTTGCAGCGTACACGGACGACGATCGGGCAGTGCGGGAGTTCGGCGAGGAGGCGCAGACGGCGCTGGAGCGGCTCTTTAAGGAGTAACGTTGTCACCGGGGAGAGGCGGGTCACTTCTTCTTCCTGCTCCTCTCCGCCGGCTGCTGGGCCTTGGTTTGCTCCGGGAGCACGCGCGCCATGGCGCTTTGCACCTTGTTCCCGGCCGAGCCGGACACGACGCGGTGCTTGCCCGCCATCATCGCCTCGAAGCCCTGACGCGCCACGTCGGCCGGGTCGTCCTTGTCTTCCACACCGATCTGGGTGTCCATCATCTCCGCTCGTTCGAAGAAGTTCGTGTCCGTCGGGCCAGGCTGAAGCGCGGTCACGGTCACTCCCGTGTCCTTCAGCTCGTGGTGCAGCGCCTCGGCGAACGACTGGACGAACGCCTTTGATGCCCCGTATACGGCGAGGAAGGGCGCCGGCGTCTCCGCCGCGATCGATGAGGTGAACAGGATCCGACCCGAGCCGCGGCTCACCATGTGGCGGACCGCGTACTTCGCCAGGCGGACGACCGACACGACGTTCAGATCGATGAGTCGGAGCTCTTCCTCGAGATTGTTGTCCACGAAGGGCCCGCCGACACCCACGCCGGCGTTGATGGCGATCGCCGCCAGGGGACGCCCGCGCGCCCGGACCCGTTCCCACAGTCGGTCCACATCCACAGCGCGGGTGAGGTCCGCCTGGACGGGCTCCACCTCGACCCGGAGGTCGCGAAGCTCATCCGCCGCTCCCACGATGCCCTCCTCCTCGGCCACGACGATGAGATCGAAGCCGTGTTCCGCGAACTGCCGCGCGAGCTCGAACCCGATGCCGCTGGAGGCACCGGTTACCACCGCGAGGCCGCTCCCCGTCGACTCTGCCATCGTCCGACCCTCATGAAGTCCGTTGGTGCAGTGATCGTCTCAAGGCCGTCAGCCTAGGTCAGGGTACGCGCCGTTGCAGTGAGGGTTGTCACGGCAGTTGCGATGACCTGAAGAGGGCGTTCGCTTCGGCGAATGGAACCCCGCCCACAAGGCCGTCATAGGTGCCCGTTTCCAGGAGCTCGCGCGCGGCGGTGCGGATGGTCGCCATGGCGGCCCGGGTGATCGCGGGCCCCACGCTCACCCTCGCGACTCCCAGATCCGCCAGCTCGGCGACACTCGGCGCCCCATAGGACGCCATGATGTTGACCGGCGCACCGATCGCCTCCACCAGCCGAGCGATGGTGGAGGCGTCCACGACCCCCGGCACGAACACGCCATCGGCGCCGGCAGCCGTGTAGGCGCGAGCGCGCCGGATCGTCTCATCGAACCGGCCCGACTCGGTGCCGATTTCCTTCAGGTAGACGTCCACCCGCGCATTGATGAAGAGCTCCGGACCGCCGGCCGCGCGGGCCGCGGCGATCCGAGCGGCGTGCTCTTCCGCACGCAGCAGGGACTCCCCGCCGCGGCCCGGTGCGTCCTCCAGGTTGATTCCCACTGCGCCGACCTCTACCACCCCGCGCACGGTCGCCCCCACGTCTTCCGGCGATCCCGAGCCGTACCCGCTTTCGATGTCGGCGGTGACCGGTACTCGCACGGCTTCGGCGATCCGGCGGACCGCAGCGATCATG
>Ga0247825_10000993_pt1 | contig 18425 bp, 22 predicted proteins | sample 13C_Vanillin_Day_FD_194413 | JGI IMG/M metagenome (GOLD analysis project Ga0247825, IMG submission 194413) | Soil microbial communities from agricultural site in Penn Yan, New York, United States - 13C_Vanillin_Day48 | ecosystem: Environmental > Terrestrial > Soil > Agricultural land | place...
CCCCAAGGAAGTCCCCCACCCCCCGCACAACGACGAAAGGCCTTCCGCCCTTCACCGGCAACGCGCAGGCGCACCCCTCCGCCGAGGAGCTGTGGAAGCAGATCGCCGAGGCCGCGTACTACAAGGCCAAGGCGCGCGATTTCGCCCCCGGCGGGGAGGTGCAGGACTGGATCGAGGCCGAGGCGGAAGTGATGCACCGCCTCGGCCGCTCGCCCTAGCGCGCGGCGCCCGAGGGGCTCGAGCCGGCGCCCGAGCTCGTCTGTCCGGAGGTCGCGCCGGCCGCGGGCTGCTCGCCCGTCGCCGCCACTTCGCGGGTGCCGAACACCTCGATCTCGACGCGGCGGTCCGGCTGCAGGCAGTTGACCAGCTTCTTGTTGCTGCCGCGCTCCGGCCCCATCTTCGCGCAGTCGTCGCCGGTCACCGGCTGCTCCTCGCCGCGCCCTTCGACGCGCACCTTGTCATCGCCGATACCTTTCTGCGAGAGGTAGGTCTTCACCGCCTGCGCGCGCTCCTCGGAGAGCTTGCGGTTGTAGTCTTCCGACGCGATGCGGTCGGCATGGCCGATGGCGACGATCTCGTCCACCTTCGCGTCCTTCAGTCCCTCGGCGATCTCGTCGAGCTTCTGCTTGCCGCCCTCGCGCAGCTCCGCCTTGTTGAACTCGAACAGGACGTCGGTGGAAAGCGTCACTTTCTGCAGCACCGGGCGAGGCGGCTCGGCCTGCACCAGCGGCGCGGGCTCCGCCCGGACCTGGGGCGCCGGCGCGGGCTCGGGCTGCGGCGCCGCGGCGACGACCGGCACGGGCGCCGAAGCGCGTGCGGTGGCGTCGCAGGGCTCGGATGCCATGGCCGGGGTCCAGTGCCCGGCGCGCCAGCATTGCCCGTACGGATTACGCACGTTCACCCCTTCGGGGCTATTGACGTAGCCCGGCTCCATCACGCCGGCGCCGGAACCCGCGGAAGCGGGGGTGGCGCCGCCTGCGGCCGGGGCTATTTGCGCGCGCTCGCGGGCGCTCGACTGCGCAAGCTGCTCGCGGGGGGCCGTCGCACCAACCGCCGCCGTCGAGGTGCGCGTGGCGGCGGGAGGGCAGGCGGCCTGCCCCTGGGGCGCGAACCCGCCGCGCCAGCACTCGCCATAGTTGCTCATCACGTTGTTGCCCGTGCTGCTGGTGACATACCCGGGCTGGGGCTGTTGGGACTGCGCAAGGGCGGTTCCGCTTACGGCCGCGAAGGCGGCGATTACCGCGCCAGCGAGGCGGCGCGCTGCAACATTCGGCTTTGGTCCTGTCGTCACGGGCATCTCTCCTGTCGTTCGCTTCTGAATACCCCCGCCGACGGCGGGGGCGGACTAAGGGATGCCAGCAAGTTATGTTCCCTTCCGGTGACAGCCCGCGCGAACTGTCGCCCGCCCCGCCAAAGGGACCACGGAGCCCGGCCGATGGATTGCTAGTAGTTCTGGTACTTAAGTAGATGGACAGGCAGCCATGAGGATCAGCGTTCTTTGCAACCGGGGACCCAAAGGGGAAGAGCTTCCCTGCGCATTCCATCTCGGCGGGCGTCGCCTGCCGATCCTCGCCATCCTCAGCCGCTGGACGGCCACCCCTCACCGCTACTTCGAGGTGAGCGTGGACGACGGCCGGCGCTTCGTGCTGCGCCAGGACGCGTCGGTGCGCTGCTGGGAGCTGGCCGGCGTGTTCGCCGCGCCGCGCCCGCAGCCCAAGCCCAAGCCCGCGCCGTTGCCGCTGCAGCCGCGCGCCTCGGCACTCAGCCTGCGCTGGTGGCGCTTCGGGCGGTGACGTAGTAGAGGACCGGGATCACCACCAGCGTCAGCACGGTGGCGACCAGGATCCCGAACAGCAGCGAAATCGCCAAACCGTTGAAGATCGGGTCGTCGAGGATGAAGGCGGCGCCGAGCATCGCCGCGGCTGCCGTGAGCGCGATCGGCTTCGCGCGCGCCGCCGCGGAGGCGATCACCGCCTCGCCCAGCGCCATGCCCTCGGCGGCCTTGAGCCGCGCGAAATCGACGAGCAGGATCGAGTTGCGCACGATGATGCCGGCGAGCGCGATCATGCCGATCATCGAGGTGGCGGTGAAGTTCGCCCCGAGCAGGGCATGCCCGGGCATCACGCCGATCACGGTGAGCGGGATCGGCGCCATGATGACCAGCGGCACGAGATACGAGCGGAACTGCGCCACCACCAGCAGGTAGATGAGCGCGAGGCCCACCGCGTAGGCGATGCCCATGTCGCGGAAGGTCTCGTAGGTCACCTGCCATTCGCCGTCCCACTTGAGCGCGTAGCTGCGGTACGGATCGGCGGGCTGGCGGATGAAGTATTCGTCCACGCCGGCGGGTAGCGAGGCGCGCGCGGCGAACATGCCGTAGAGGGGGCTGTCGACGCGCCCGGCCTGGTCGGCGAGCACGTAGACCACCGGCAGCAGGTCCTTGTGGTGGATCGGGCGCTCGCGCTCCGTGGCGAGCGGGGTGACGAGCTCCGAGAGCGGCACCAGCTCGCCCGCCGGCGTGCGCAGCGGCAGCTTCAGGAGCTCGGCGAGCTCCGCCTGGCGCTCCGGGGGCAGCGCGATGCGCACCGGCACCTCGTACTTCGACTGGCCGTCGTGCAGCGGCGTGACTTCCGTGCCGGCGAGCGCCATGCGCATCGTCTCGGCCACGTCGCGGCGCGCGACGCCGAGCAGCGCCGCCTTCGCCTGGTCGACCCTGAGCTGCACGCGCGGCGCGGATTCCTGCACCGTGTCGTCGATGTCGACGACCCCCGGCGTGGCCGCGAGCGCCTCGCGCACCTGCTTCGCCACGCGGATGCGCCCCTCCTCGTCGGGCCCGTAGACCTCGGCGACGATAGGGGCGAGCACCGGCGGCCCGGGGGGCACCTCGACAACCTTGAGCGCCGCGCCCCACGGGCGCGCGATCTTCTCCAGCGGCGCTCGCACCGCCTGCGCGATCTCGTGGCTGCTGCGGTCGCGCTCGTCCTTCCCGACCAGGTTCACCTGCAGGTCGCCCAGCTCCGGGCTCGCGCGCAGGTAGTACTGGCGCACCAGGCCGTTGAAGCCGATCGGCGCCGCAGCCCCCGCGTAAGCCTGGTAGTGCGCAACCTCAGGCACGCCCGCGAGGTGCGCGCCCAGCTCGTGCAGCACCGCGGCAGTCGCCTCGAGCGGCGTCCCGGCGGGCATGTCGACCACCACCTGGAGCTCCGACTTGTCGTCGAAGGGCAGCATCTTCAGCACCACCAGCTGCAGCGCCGGCAGCGCAAGCGAGATGGCGATGAGCGCCGCCACCCCGTAGCCCAGGCGCCTGCGGCTGCGCGCCGAGGCGACCAGGGGTCCTAATATGCTTTCAAAGAATCTCTCGACCTTTTTTGGTTGTTCCTGGTGAACCTTCAGAACAAGAAACTTCAACGCGAGCCAGGGCGTCACGGTGAAGGCGACCGCCAGCGAAATCAGCATGCCGAGGCTCGCGTTGATCGGGATCGGGCTCATGTACGGGCCCATCAGGCCGCTCACGAAGGCCATGGGCAGCAGCGCCCCGATGACGGTGAAGGTGGCGAGGATGGTCGGGCCGCCGACCTCGTCGACCGCGGCCGGGATCACCTGCGCGAGCGGCGCCCCGGGCGCGAGGCCCATGCGACGGTGGATGTTCTCGACGACCACGATCGCGTCGTCGACGAGGATGCCGATCGAGAAGATGAGGGCGAAGAGCGAGACGCGGTTCAGCGTGAAGCCCCAGGCCCAGGAGGCGAAGAGCGTCGCCGCCAGGGTGAGCAGCACCGCCGCGCCGACGATCAGCGCCTCGCGCGCGCCGAGCGCGAAGAACACCAGCGCCACCACCGAGAGCGTGGCGAAGACGAGCTTCAGGATCAGCGTCTCGGCCTTGTCGTTCGCGGTCGCGCCGTAGTCGCGCGCCAGCGTCACCTGCACGTCGTCGGGAATCACCGTGCCGCGCAGCTCCGCGACGCGGCTGCGCAGCGCGCGCGCCACCTGCACCGCGTTCTCGCCGGGCTTCTTCGTCACCTGCAGCGTCACCGCCGGGTGCTCGCCCTCGCGCGTGCCGGTCCAGGCGTAGCGCCCGGGCTGCGGCGGGCCGTCGCGCACCTGCGCGATGTCGCTCACGTGCACCGGCCGGCCCTCGAAGGTGCCGACCACGAGGCCGGCCACGTCGGCCGCCGACTCCAGGTAATTGCCGGTCTCGACCACGACCTCGCGGTTCTCGCGTACCAGCGCCCCGGCGGGCAGCGAGACGTTGGCAAGCTGCAGCGCGTCGCGCACCTCGAGCGGCGAGACGCCGTGCGCGCCCAGGCGATCGGCGTCGATCAGCACGTGCACCGCGCGCCCGGGCCCGCCGAGGGTCTGCACCTCGCGCGTGCCGGGGACGCGCTTGAGCTCGGCCTCGAGCGCGTGCGCGACGCGCTCGAGCTCGAACGCGCCCCGCTCCGCGTCCCTGCTCCAGAGCGTGAGCGCGACGATCGGCACGTCGTCGATGCCCTTGGGCTTGATGACCGGCTCGCCGACGCCGAGATGCGGCGAGAGCCAGTCGCGGTTCGAGTTGACGGTGTTGTACAGGCGCACCAGCGCCTCGGTGCGCGGCACGCCGACCTCGAACTGCACCGTGAGCACGGCCATGCCCGGGCGCGATACCGAGTAGACGTGCTCGACGCCGCTCATCTGCGCAAGCACCTGCTCCGCCGGCCCGGCGACCAGCGCCTCGACGTCCTTCGCCGAGGCGCCCGGGAAGGGCACCAGCACGTTCGCCATGGTGACGTTGATCTGCGGCTCCTCCTCGCGCGGGGTCACCGCCACCGCGAAAAGCCCGGCGAGCAGCGCCACGAGCGCGAGCAGCGGCGTGAGCTGCGAGTCCTGGAAGAACCCGGCGATGCGCCCGGAGACGCCCACCCTAACGCTCCGGCGGGCTCATGCCTGCCTTCAAGGGATCGAGCGCGACGCGCTCGCCCGCCTTGAGGCCGGCGAGCACCTCGACCGCGTGCTCGTCGCCGGCGCTGCCCACGCGGATCTGGCGCAACTGCGGGCGCAGGCTCGGCCGGCCGTCCTCGCCCAGCACGTAGACCGCGGTGAGCTCGCTGCGGCGGAACACCGCGGCGCGCGGCACCAGCAGCCGCGGCGCGCGGCCGACGACGAAATGCGCGCGCGCGTACACGCCGGGATAGACGCCGCGCACGTCGACGGGAAGCTCGAGCCGCACCCGCGTGGTATGGGTGCGCGGGTCGGCGGCCGGCATGAGCGTCATCTGCTTCACCTCGATCCACCGACCGGTCGAGGGCACCTCGACGCGCGCCTTGCCCAGGGCCTGGACGGCAACCACCTGCGCCTGCGGCAGCGCGGCGACGACGCGCAGCGTCGAGGGATCGAAGCCGGTCATGAGCGGCTTGCCCGGCGTCGCCATCTCGCCCAGCTCCACGTGGCGCGCCGAGACGACGCCGCTATAGGGGGCGAGCACGGTGGCGAAGCTGCGCTCGGTGGCGGCGGCCCCGGCGCCGGCGAGCAGCGCGCTCACGCGCGCCCGCGCCGCCTTGTAGGTCGACTCGGCCTGGTCGAGCGCCGCCTGGCTGATGAACTTCTGCGCGAGCAGCTGCTTCGAGCGCTCGTAGCTCGCGCGCGCGTTGGCGAGGGCCGCCTGCGCCTCGCGCACCTGCGCCTCGCTCGCCTCGAGCGCGCGGCTCGCGGCGCGCTCGTCGATGCGCGCGATCACCTCGCCCTTCTTCACCGCGTCGCCGACATCGAAGCCGAGCTCGATGATGCGCCCGGCGATCTGCGCCGAGACCGTCGACTGGCGCACCGCCTCGACCAGCGCCTCCGCGGAATACGTGAGCTCCAGCTCGCGCACCTCGACGGTGGCGGTTTTCAAATTCTGGTTCACTTTGACCGCTTGAGACGATGGCCCGTCCTGGCCGCAGCCGGCAAGCAGCACCACCAGCAGAAATCTCAGGAAACCCATTGGACGAGCGACGTGGCGTCGAGCGCGCCGGAAACGCGCTTCGCCTCCACCCCGTTCTTGAACAGCACGAGGGTGGGAATGGCGCGGATGCCCATGCGTGCGGCCAGCTCGGGCGCTTTCTCGGTGTTCATTTTCAGAAAAACCATGGAGGTCTTGAGCTGACGTGCCGTCGCCTCGAATGCGGGCGCCATCGCGCGGCAGGGACCGCACCACGGCGCCCAGAAATCGGCGAGCACCGGCAGCTCGGTGCGCGCCACGAACGCGTCGAACTGGTCCTCGCGCAGGTCGAGCGGAACGCCGCCCAGGAGCGCCGTTCCGCACTTCCCGCACTTCGGCTCTTCGCCGAGGCGCTCCCCGGGAACGCGGTTCGCGGTCAGGCAGCCGGGGCAGGCGACTTGAACCATGGCGTTTTCTTCAGCAAGGACGCGAGCGGGCACAGGCCGGTAAAGCCGCTCTGGAGGAGGTTGGCGCCGACGAAGGCCGTGAGCCACAGCCAGCTCAGGTTGACGGCGACGGCGAGGCCGAGCGAGACGAGCACGACGGCGCCGGCGAAGATGCGGACGACTCTTTCGATGGTCATGGGAACACTCCTTGGAGGACGATGCGCGCAGCCTAGCCGCGCCCGCCCCGCCGGTCTGTGACCTGGGTTCCATAGTGCGGCGGCGGCCCGGCCGGGCGTTGACCCATGTCAAACTACCCGTGGTGGACGCGAAAACCCTGCTCCTCGAGCGCTTTCCCGTGTTCCGCGAAGTGCCCGGGGCGCTCCTGGAGCGCGTGCTCGCCGAAGCGCCGCTCGCGCGCGCGCCCGCGGGCAGCGTGCTCTTCGACGCGCGCCAGCCGTGCCGCGGCTTCCCTCTCGTCCTCGAAGGCAGCGTGCGCGTGGCGAAGAGCACGCCGGGCGGGCGCGAGATCCTGCTCTACCGGGTCGAGCCGGGCCAGGGCTGCATCCTCTCGGGCGGTTGCCTCCTCGGCAACGCCGATTACTCGGCGAGGGCGGTGGTCGAGGAGCCCGTGACGCTGCTCAGCCTCCCGCCGGCGCTCTTCCAGGCGCTGATGCTCGGCGCCGAGGCCTTCCGGCGCTTCGTCTTCGGCATGTACGGCGAGCGCCTCGCCGAGGTGATGGAGCTGGTCGAGGAAGTGGCCTTCCGCCGGCTCGACGTGCGCCTCGCGCAGCTCCTGGTGCAGCGCGGCCCGGTGATCGAGGCGACGCACCAGAAGCTCGCCGACGAGCTGGGCAGCGTGCGCGAGATCGTCAGCCGGCTGCTGCGCAGCTTCGAGAGCCGCGGCTGGGTGCGGCTCGGGCGCGAGCGCATCACGCTGCTCGAGCCCGCCTCCCTCGCCGCCCTGGCCGAGGCGCGCGGCTAGGTCAGTCTGCCCGGCGCCCGAGCGCCGCGGCCTGCCGCAGCCACTTCTCGCGGCTGCCGGCGACGCCGACGAGGCCGACCATGCTGGTGCGCACCGGGGCGATGCCGCACAGGCCGAGCATGTTGCGCCGCAGGCTCTTCACGCTGTGGCCGCGGTAGTACAGGCGGTAGAAAAAGGCGGGCATGCCCATGGTGACCATCACGCGCGCGGAGCGGCCCTTCAGCAGCTTCGCCGGCAGGCGGCCGGGCTTCGATTCGCCCAGCGCGAAGCCCGGGCGCAGGACCTGCTCGAAGAAACCCTTCAACACCGCGGGCATGTCGCCCATCCAGAGCGGGAAGACGATCAGCAGGTGAGCAGCCCAGGCGACGACGCGCTGCGCCTCGGCGATCGCCGCCGGCGGCGCTGCGGCGTGCCATTCCTGCTCGGTGCGCAGCAGCGGGAACTCGAGCGCTGCGACCTGGATCTGCTTCACCTCGTGCCCGGCCTCGAGCGCCGCCTTGGCGTACGCCTCGGCGAGCGCATGGCCGAAGTGCGTCGCGGCCGGGTCCGGATGACCCTGGACGATCGCGACGCGGGTCACTTCTGGAACTTGTAGTGCGAGCGGTTCAGGTACTCGGCGACGTCGTCGACGTCCTGGGGCGTGAAGCGCATGCGCGTGCGCTCCGACCAGCGCGCGACCTGCGCGCGCAGGTCGGTCGAGGACTTGACGAGCGAGCGCTCGCCGGGCCGCTCATGGACGCGCTCGTAGTGGCAGGTCATGCAGAACGTCTCGTACAGCACGCGCCCGCGATCGGCGTCCTGCGCGGACGCGGGGGCGGCAGCCGCAGCGAGCAGGCAGGCAAGGAGAATCCTCATAGCCGGTTGACCTCGCGCGAAGAGCGCTGCAGGAAGCAGGTAAAGGCGCTGGAAGCGGCGGCGAGGCCCCAGAAGAGCAGGAAGCCGATCGAGTAGGTGGCCATGCGGCCCATGCTAACCGGCTCCCCGAGCAAGTAAAGTTCCTGCGGGTCGATCACCGTGAAGAACGCGACCTCGGCCACGCCGCCGATGACGAACGACGGCCACAGTATCCACATTGCCTTCCTCATGACGCCTCCTTGGCGATGCGCCAGGTCGAGCGCGGGTCCTCGATGACGATGCGCCAGCGCCCCGCCGGCAGCGGCGGCAGCTCGGCCCGGTAGACGCCCTGGCCCGCCGGCGCCAGCCGCACGCGCAGGTCGTGCCCCGCGCGCGTGGCGTGCGCGAGATGCGCGAACAGCGCCTCGGGGGTTTGACCATCAAGAATGACGACCAAATGGCCATCCTCGAGATCAACCTTTGCAGAAAGACCAAGCGCGCGAGCCGCCTCCTCGCGCGCGAGCACCTTGTTGATCGCCAGCCCCTGGCGGTAGTAGTCCTCGGCCACCAGGCCGTCGGCGCTCGCCACGGCGATCCAGATCGTCGCGGCGCCGGCGACGATCACCGCCGCGGGGCCTGCCATCAGCAGCCAGGGCCAGGGTTCACGATACCAGGGGGTGTTCACTCGTCCTCCGTGCGTGAAAAGCGAGCCACAGTCCGGCGGCGCCGGCGAAGATCAGCCCTAAGTCCTCGTAGACGCCGAGCAGCAGCGCAAGCAGCGGATAGACGACGAGCGCATAGGCGATCAGCGCAAGAGCGATGCGGCTTTGCGCGCGAATGCGAGGCTCGAAGCGGAGCCGGCCGCGCACCACGCCCTCCCAGGCGAATGCCGCCGCGCCGAGCAGGAAGACGCCGCCGAAGAGGCTCGCCGCCGGGTTGATGGGCCGGAAGTAGGCAAGGTGGTACACGCCGCCCATCCACAGCCACAGCAACGCGAGGATGGCGGCGATGGATCGATCGGCATGGCCTCGGCGCACGAAGACCAGGCCGAGCGCCACGACCGCCAGCGCATACAAGACGAACTGCGCGGGCCACACCGCTTCGTTGTAACGGACGAAGACGTCGAAGAACGCCATCCGCGTGAATGGCAGGCTCATCGGACGATGAACACCGATTTTTCGCGCACGCTCTCCTTCTCCGCCCCGACGGCGCGCACGCTGAACTCGATGGGATGGGTGCCGGGCTTGACTTCGTCGCGCTCGACGCGAACGCGCAGCGGCACGATGCGGCTGCCGGTGGCATCGACCTCGACACGGCGCTCGCCCTCGATGTGGATGTCCTCGAGGCCATCGACGCGGATCTCGTAGACGCGGCTCGCCTCGGTGGTGTTCATGATCTGCAGCCGGTAGACGTTCTCGACGTCGTCGCCGACCTCGCGCGAGATCGCGGCGCGGTCGCGGATCACGTTCACCTTGAGCGGCACGCGCAGGTAGAGGCTGACGATGGCGGTGGCGAGGATGGCGAGGAGAATCGTCGAGTAGACGAGCACGCGCGGGCGCAGGACCCGCGTCGGCGTGCCCTCCATGGCGTGGGTGGTCGAGTAGCGGATGAGCTTCTGCGGCCGCCCGAGCTTCTCCATCACCTGGTTGCAGCCGTCGATGCAGGCGGCGCAGCCGATGCACTCGTATTGCAGGCCGTTCCGGATGTCGATGCCGGTCGGGCAGACCTGCACGCAGATGCCGCAGTCGACGCAGTCGCCCAGGGCGGAGCCGTCCGGGGCTTTCTTCCCCTTGGGCCCCCGGGGTTCTCCCCGGCCCGCGTCATAGGTAATGACCAGCGTGTCCTTGTCGAACATCGCGCTCTGGAAGCGCGCGTAGGGGCACATGTACTTGCACACCTGCTCGCGCATCCAGCCGGCGTTGCCGTAGGTGGCGAAGCCGTAGAAGAGGATCCAGAAGGTCTCCCACGGCCCCGTCGAGAGGGTCATCACCTCGCCCCAGAGCTCGCGGATGGGCGTGACGTAGCCGACGAAGGTGAAGCCGGTCCACAGGGATAGCGCAATCCAGATCCCGTGCTTTGCGCCTTTCAGGAAGACCTTTCTCGATGAAAGACCGGACTGGTCAAGACGAATCCTTGCGTTCCTGTCGCCTTCGATCTTGCGCTCGATCCACAGGAAGATTTCCGTGTACACGGTCTGCGGGCAGGCGTAGCCGCACCACAGCCGCCCGGCCACCGCGGTGAACAGGAACAGCGACAGCGCCGCGAGGATCAGCAGCACGCTGAGGTAGATCACGTCCTGCGGCCAGAAGACCAGGCCGAAGATGTAGAACTTGCGGTGGACGATGTCGAAGAGGATCGCCTGGCGGTCGTTCCAGGTGAGCCAGGCGCCGCCGTAGAAGACGAGCTGCGTCGCCCACACCGCCGCCCAGCGCCACGCCGCGAACCAGCCGCGCACCGCGCGCGGGTAGATCGCCTTGCGGACCTCGTAAAGCGAGCGCTCCTCGCCGGAAGCCGCGAGGTCGTTCATCTTCATCGGGTCACTCGGTGGGCGCGGACAGCGACCAGACGTAGCCGGTCAGCAGATGGATCTGCGGGCCGCTGAGGAGGCCCTTGTGCGCCGGCATCTGGTTGGTGCGCCCCTGCGTGATGGTCTGGACGATCGTGGGCTCGCCGCCGCCGTGCAGCCAGGTCCTGTCGGTGAGGTTGGGCGCGCCGAGCGCCGGGTTGCCCTTGCCCTCGGCCCCGTGGCAGGCGGCGCAGGTGCTCTTGAACAGCGTCTCGCCGCGCGCCCTGCGGATCGAATCGTGCGTGCCGCCCGAGAGCGACATCACGTAATGCGCGACGTCCTTCGTGCCGCCTTCGCCGAGCGCCGGCCCGAAAGGCGGCATGATCCCGGTCCGCCCGTCCGTGATCGTGGCGCGGATCGCGGCCGGGTCGCCGCCCCACAGCCAGTCGCGGTCGGCGAGGCTGGGGAAGCCGCGCGAGCCGCCGGCATCCGACGCGTGGCACTGCGCGCAGTTGTTGAGGAAAAGCTTCTCGCCGATGGCGCGCGCCTGCGGGTTGCCGGCGAGCGTCTTCACGTCCATGGCGGCGAATTTCTCGTAGAGCGGGCCGAACTGGGCCTGCGCGCGCGCGTTCTCCTGCTCGAGCTGGCCGACCTGCGTCCAGCCGAGCGTCCCCGGCCAGCTCCCCAGCCCGGGATAGAGCACGAGGTAGACCAGGGCAAAGACCACCGTGATGTAGAACAGCCAGCTCCACCACCTCGGCAGCGGGTTGTTGTACTCGGCGAGGTCCTCGTCCCAGACGTGGCCTGTCGTGGCGACTTTCCCGTCGCTCTCCGGCTTGGCGGAGGACACCTTGCGCACGCTCTGCGTCTTCAGGAACACCGCGCAGGCGACGATCGACACCACGCTGACGATGGCGATGTAGACGTCCCAGAATCCGGAAGTGAACTGGCTCACTGGTCTTCCCCGTCGAAAGGCATCAGGCCGTCCTTCTCGAACCGGCCCTTGCGCGCCGGCGCGTACGCCCACCAGACGATGCCGATGAAGCTCGAGAAGGCGGCGAGCGTCATGAGGCTGCGGATGGTCTCCATCAGCGGCTCCTCTTCACGGCGGTGCCGAGGTTCTGCAGGTAGGCGATGAGCGCGTCCATTTCGGTTTTGCCCTTGAGCTCTTCCTTCGCTTTTTTCATGTCTTCATCGGTGTAAGGCACGCCCAAGGCCCGCAACGCACGTAGCTTGGCCTCGATGTCGGCGGCGTTGGCGGCGCTCTTCAGGAGCCACGGATAGGCGGGCATGTTGGATTCGGGCACCACGTCGCGCGGGTTCGTGAGGTGGATGCGGTGCCAGTCGTCGGAATAGCGGCCGCCGACGCGGTGCAGGTCCGGGCCGGTGCGCTTGGAGCCCCACTGGAAGGGGCGGTCGTAGACGAACTCGCCCGCCACCGAGTACGGCCCGTAGCGCTCGACCTCGGCGCGGAAGGGCCGCACCATCTGCGAGTGGCAGTTGTAGCAGCCCTCGCGCACATAGATGTCGCGCCCGGTCAGCTGCAGCGGCGTGTAGGGCTTGAGGCCCGCCACCGGCTCGGTGACCGACTTCTGGAAGGAAAGCGGCACGATCTCCACCAGGCCGCCGACGGAGACGACGGCGATGACGAGGGCGATCATCAGCGCCTGGTTGCGTTCGATCAGGTCGTGGGTGAGCTTCATGCGTGCACCGGAGTCGGAATGAGCGCTTCCGAAGGCTTGGACTCGGAGACGGTCATCCACACGTTCCACGCCATGATGAGCATCCCCGAGAGGTAGAGCAGCCCGCCGAGCAGGCGGATGGCGTAGAAGGGATAAGTCGCCTTGACGCTCTCGACGAAGGTGTAGGTGAGCGTGCCGTCGTCGCTTACCGCGCGCCACATCAGGCCCTGCATCACGCCGGCGATCCACATCGCCGTGATGTAGAGGACGATGCCGATGGTCGCCACCCAGAAGTGCAGGTTGATGGCGCGCACGCTGTACATCTCGACGCGGCCGAACAGCCGGGGTATGAGGTAGTAGAGCGAGCCCATCGAGATGAGGCCGACCCAGCCGAGCGCGCCGCTGTGCACGTGGCCGATGGTCCAGTCGGTGTAGTGCGAGAGCGCGTTCACCGTCTTGATCGACATCATCGGCCCCTCGAAGGTCGACATGCCGTAGAAGGAGAGCGAGACGATGAGGAACTTGAGGATCGGGTCCTCGCGCAGCTTATGCCAGGCCCCCGACAGCGTCATGATGCCGTTGATCATCCCGCCCCACGAAGGCGCGAGCAGCACCAGCGAGAACACCATGCCGAGCGACTGCGCCCACTCCGGCAGCGCGGTGTAGTGCAGGTGATGCGGGCCGGCCCACATGTAGGTGAAGATGAGCGCCCAGAAGTGCACCACCGAGAGCCGGTACGAGTAGATCGGCCGCCCGGCCTGCTTCGGGATGAAGTAGTACATCATCCCGAGGAACCCGGCGGTGAGGAAGAAGCCCACCGCGTTGTGGCCGTACCACCACTGCACCATCGCGTCCTGCGCGCCGGCGTAGGCGGAGTACGACTTCCAGAAGGTGGCCGGGATCGCGGCGCTGTTGACGATGTGCAGCAGCGCGACCGTGAGGATGAAGCCGCCGAAGAACCAGTTGGCGACATAAATATGCTGTACTCGCCGTTTGAACAATGTTCCAAAAAAGACAACTGCATAGGCAACCCAGACGAGGGCGATGAGGATGTCGATCGGCCACTCGAGCTCGGCGTACTCCTTCGAGGAGGTGATGCCCATCGGCAGCGTGATGGCGGCGGCGACGATGACGGTTTGCCAGCCCCAGAAGGTGAAGGCGGCGAGGCGCTCGCCGAACAGCCGCGCGTGCGCGGTGCGCTGTACGACGTAGTAGGAGGTGGCGAAGAGCGCGCAGCCGCCGAAGGCGAAGATCACGGCGTTGGTATGCAGCGGCCGCAGCCTGCCGTAGGAGAGCCACGGCACGTCGAAGTTGAGCTCCGGCCAGAGGAGCTGCGCGGCGATGAACACGCCCACCGTCATCCCGACCACGCCCCAGACCACGGTCATGATCGCGAATTGGCGGACGACCTTGTAGTTGTACGTCAGGGCGTCGCTCGGCATGGGCCGATCGTAGGGCGCGAGCGCCTGCGCCGTTTGACCTATATCAAAGCCCGCCGCGGCGGCCGAAAATGGCCGCATGAAATCCTTTTATTTCGCCCTCATCGTGCTCGCGCTGCTCGGCGCCTGCGATCGCGAAGGTCCTGCCGAGCGCGCCGGCGAGAAGATCGATCGCGCCGCCGAAGACGTGCGCGACGCCGTGAAGGACGCCAGGAAGTAGCTTTTCTCTAGAGCGCGCCGGCCGCCAGGCCGGCGATGTACAGCCAGCCGAACAGGCGGTTGTGCTGCAGGCAGACCCGGTGGTACCAGAGCGGCCAGCCGACGTAGCCGGCGGGCGCGGCTTGCGGCCGCGGCCGGCGCATGACTGCGATCGCCCGTAGAGCGCGCGGCAGCGCCAGCACGACAATCGCCGCGAACGGCGTGAGCCGTCCCGCCAGGATGAGCGCGGCGATCACCACGTAGATGAGCGCCACCGTGACCACATTCAAAGCGCGCGCGGCACGCTCGCCGATGAGGACCGGCAGCGTGCGGTTGCCCTTCCCGGCGTCGAATTCCCGCTGGTCGATGTGCTTGCCGGTCAGGATCGACATCACCCCGAGGCCGTAGGGAAGCGAGGCATAGATCGCCTCCAGGGAAACCTGGCCCGCGATCACCGCGTAGCCGCCGCCCACCATGAGCGGCCCCCAGACGAGGAACACCGCCAGCTCGCCCAGACCGATGCTCTTCAGCGGCACCGGCGCCGCGTCATAGAGGAACATGAGCGCCACGCCGCCGGCGACGAACGCGGCGGCGACCCAGCCGCGCTCGACGATGAACCAGGCGGCGATCGCGGCGCCCAGCGCGGCGAGGATCGCGAGGCCGGTGAGCAGGTGCCGGCGCTCGAGCACGCCGCTCGCGAGCGGATGCACGGTGTAGCGCATCCGCGGCGAGTCGGGCGTGTCGTGCCCGCGCTTGTAGCCGAAGTAGTCGTTGCTGAGGTTGCTGATCATGTGCGCCACCACCAGCCCGAGCAGGACGAGGGCGAAGGCGCCGGCGCGAAAGCGCCCGTCGGCCGCGGCGAGCAGGCCGGCGATGATCGCCGCCTGCGCCGAGATCACCAGAATCACGCTGCGCGAGGCGTAGAGGAACTTCGAGACCGGGTCGAGCAGGCGCAGCTCCTCCACCGCCGGCCGGTAGAAGCCGGTAAAGGCGCCCAGCCACAGCGCGGCCCTCGACCTCATCGCGGGCGGTCGTCGTCGTCCAGCACGTCGTGCGCCGGGCGCTCGAGGTCGTCGAACTGCCCCGACTGCAGCGCGCGCCAGAACACGCCGCCGATCAGGAGTACGAGGACGACCGAGAGAGGGACGAGAAGGAGGAGGCTTTCCATGAGGATGCGCCCGCCAAAGGGCGCGAAGCATTGAGCAGCACCGCCGCGGAGCTTGCGCCCATGAAGAGCGCCGCTTCCCACGGCCCGATCCAGCCGGCCGCGGCGAGCGGAAGCGCCACCGCATTATAGGCAAGCGCCCAGCCCAGGTTCTGCCGCACCACGCGCATCGCTTTTTTCGACAGAGAGAATGACCCGAGAATCGCATCGAGGCGATTGCCGGTCAGCACCACGTCCGCCTTGAGCTGGGCCGCATCGGCGCCCGCGCCCATGGCGAAGGAGACGTCCGCGCGCGCGAGCACCGGCGCGTCGTTCACGCCGTCGCCGATCATGGCCACCACGCTGCCCCCGGCCTGCAGGCGCGCGACGTAGTCGTGCTTCGCCTGCGGCGTCATGCCGCCCTGCCAGCGCGCCACGCCCAGCCGCGCCGCCACGGCGCCGGCCGCCTCGGGCGTGTCGCCGCTCGCCAGGTGCACCGCCAGGCCCGCCTGCGCCATTTCCTCGATCACCCGCTTCGCGTCCAGGCGCAGCTGGTCCTCGAGCTCGAAAGCGGCCAGCCAGCCGGATTCATCGGCGAGGAACACCGAGCACTGGGAATCGTCTCTTCGTGAGCTGCAGAGGGCGCCACAGAAGTCCTGGCTGCCGATGCGCACCAGGCGCCCATCCACGCGCGCCTCGATGCCCTCGCCGACCGCGTGGCGCGCTTCGACCGGGACCGTGTCGATGCCCGGGAAAGCGCGCGCAATCGGATGACGGCTCGAGGCCTCGAGCGAGGCGGCGAGCGCGAGGCATTCCCGCTCCCCGAGCTTTCCGAGGAGGTGCGTGCGCTTCAGCGCGAGACGGCCTTCGGTGAGCGTGCCGGTCTTGTCGATCACGACGTCGGTCACGCTGGCGAGCGCTTCGAGGGCGCGCGAGCGCGTGAGCAGCGCGCCGCCCGCGAGCAGCTGCCCGGCGGCGCGCGTCAGCACCACCGGCGCCGCCAGGGCGAGCGCGCACGGGCAGGTCACGACGAGCACCGCGACCGCGACCCACGGGTTCCCGGAATACAGCCAGGCGAGCGCCGCGCCGGCGATCACCACGGGGGTGAGCACGCGCGCGACGCGATCGGCCGCCTCGACGAGGCGCGGCCGCGTCGCGGCGGCGCGCTCCGCGAGCCGCGCGATGGCGGCAGCCTGGGTATCGGCCCCCGCGTGCGTGACGCGCATGGCGAGCGGCTGCTCGAGATTCACCGAGCCGCCGACCACCCGGTCGCCGGCGCCCTTGGGCACCGGGCGCGACTCGCCGGTGAGCAGCGACTCGTCGGCGCTCGAGCGCCCGCTTTCCACCACGCCGTCAGCAGGAAAACGCTGACCGGGGGCTACCGTCAGTATTTTTCCGACAGGAATATCTTCCTGGGAAACGCCGCTTAGCAGCGGATCAAGCGCTCTCGCGGCGCGCCGGCGCAGCGTCCCCTCGGCAAAGCGCGCGGCGAGGAGCAGGAAGGCGAGCATGCTGATCGAGTCGAAGTAGACTTCGCCGGTCGCGGTGAGCGTCGCCCAGGCGCTCGCGGCGAAGCCGCCGGCGAGGCCGAGCGCGATGGGCGTGTCCATGCCGAGGCGGCCGTTTGCGAGCTCGCGGCGCGCCCCGGCGAAGAACGGCCGGCAGGCGAAGGCGAGCACCGGAAGCGTGATCACCAGCCCGGCCCAGCGCATCAGCTGCATGTCCGACAAGGAAACCTCACCCACATAAGCCGGGAAGGCATACATCATCACCTGCATGGCGCCGAAGGCGGCGACGAACAGGCGCCACAGCTCGGCACGGCGCTCGCGCCGCTCGCGCTCTTCGTGGCGGCGCGGCTCGTAGGGGCAGGCGTCGTAGCCGACGCCGCGCACCGCGGCGATGACCTTCGCCAGGCTGGTCCGCGACGGGTCCCAGGCGACCTGGGCACGCTGGGTGGTGAAGTTCACGTGAGCGCTGGTTACTCCGGAAAGGCGGCGCAGCACCTGCTCGATCAGCCACAGGCAGGCGCCGCAGGTGATGCGCTCGAGGATCAGCGACGCCTCGCCGCTTTTTGGTTCTGCTATTTGAGGAATTTCCGCTTGTCGCGGTTGCGGGGAAGGAGCGCGGGTACGAGATTCGTAGTAGCGCTCGAAACCGCCGGCGGCGATAGTGGAGGCGACCGCCTCGCAGCCGGCGCAGCAGAGCTCGCGCTCCGCCCCAAGCAGGAAAGCGCGGTGCCTGCCGGGCTCGAGGACCGGCAGGCCGCAGTGGAAGCAGGTCATTGCGCCCCATGCTGCCGCTGCCGGCGGGGCGCTTTTTGACGCAGGTCAAAAACGGCTTACTTCTGCTCCTTGTGCTCGTCGTGCTTTTCCTGGCCCTGGTGGCGGGCATGCTCGTGCCGGTGGTTGCCGCCGCGCATGGCGTGCCGCTCGCGGTCCTGGTGCACGCCGCGGGCGCCGTGGCCTTCGCCGCAGCCGGCCGCCTGCTCCGCGGGTTTCTCGCCCGGCTTCGCTTCCTGGGCCAGCGCTGCCGAGCCGAGCGCGAGGGCGGCGGCCGCGCCGGCGCCGATGAGGAGGGTACGAACTGTTTTCACTTGGAGCTCCTTGTAGTGGTTGGGTAAGGCAGTGGGTCTGACCGCGCGCCGCGCATTTCGGCACGGCCGATGTGTTACCAGTTGTTATCGGCCCAGCGGTTAGACTTGCCCGGGATGCTTCGCCACTACCTGCAGCCGCTGCTCGCGCCCCGCAGCGTCGCGCTGGTCGGCGCCACCGAGCGCGAGGGCGCGCTGGGGCGGATCGTTTGGCAGAACCTCGCCGCGGGCGGGCTGCGCGGCGGCCTCTACCCCGTCAACCTGAAGCACCGGCAGGTGTTCGGCCAGGCGGTCGCGCGCCGGCTGAGCGATCTCGCCGGCAAGGTCGACCTTGCGGTGGTCGTCACACCGGCGGCCTCGGTGCCGGGCGTCATCGAGGACGCGGCGCGCGGCGGCATCAAGGCCGCGGTAGTGCTCTCGAGCGGCTTCGGCGAGTCGGGCGCCGCCGGCCGCGCGCTGCAGGACGAGATGCTCGCTGTCGCAAAGCGCGGCGGGGTGCGGGTGCTCGGGCCGAACTGCCTCGGCCTGATGCGCACCGACGTCGGGCTCAACGCCACTTTCGCGCGCACGCCGGCGCGACCCGGCCGCCTCGGGCTGGTGTCGCAGTCCGGCGCGGTCTGCACCGCGATCCTCGACTGGGCGCACCACGCGCTGGTCGGCTTCACGAGCGTGGTGTCGCTCGGCGCCGCTGCGGACGTGGATTTCGGC
>Ga0247825_10000994_pt1 | contig 18424 bp, 15 predicted proteins | sample 13C_Vanillin_Day_FD_194413 | JGI IMG/M metagenome (GOLD analysis project Ga0247825, IMG submission 194413) | Soil microbial communities from agricultural site in Penn Yan, New York, United States - 13C_Vanillin_Day48 | ecosystem: Environmental > Terrestrial > Soil > Agricultural land | place...
TGCAGACTATAAACGGTGTGGGCGGCTCGACGCAGTTCGCGCATAGCCGGCCATCGTATCGCAAGCCTCCTGAAGGCTTCGCCTGAAGGCGAGGGGTTTCACCCATCCCAGACAGGGACTCTAAGCGCGCGCCGAGCGGGGGTGAAGGTGACCGAAGGACGCGTCCGGCGAACGTCACGCCTGGTCCGTGAGGTACAGGGCGACACCCTGACGACCGAGCGCCTGGTGCGGCGGCGCTTCGCCTCGACGCCGGCGGTGAGCGATCGGCGTCAGGCCGGGGCCGCGTCGTTGCTCCCGGCCGACCTGCTGGAAGAGGCGGTCCGCCGGCTGGGGAACGTCGCGATTATCCTGTTCGTCGTGGGGGTCCTGTTTTTCGCGATGTACCACCTGGTGCAGACGGGGCCGGCCGCCGTGCCTTCGAGACTCGACTGGGCCATCCTGTCGGTGATGTCGGCGCTGTCTCTGGGTGTGTACGGCCTGTCGCGATGGCCGCGCGTGGCGCCGCAGGTCGTGCTCGACATCGGTTTGGTGTACGAGGTCCTGTTCGCCTTTTGCGCGGCTTCCCTGGCCAACCAGACGCCCCTGCCGGCGGAGCCGGGGCCGGCCCAGTTCGCCCCGACGGCGGTGATCATACTGATCTTCCCGCTGGTGGTGCCGATGACGCCCGGCAAGGCGTTGCTGGTGAGCCTGGCGGCGGCGGCCACGGATCCCCTGGCGATGGGGCTGCTGGTCCTGGCCGGGGTGCTGCCCCAACCCGATCCCATCGCGACGGCGCTCCGCGAGGGCCCGAACTTGCTGGCCGTGCTGCTGGCATTCCTCACGGCCGGCACGGTCTACCGGCTGGGCCGCAAGGTGAGTCACGCCCGCGAGCTGGGGAGCTATCGGCTCGTGCGCAAGCTGGGCGAGGGCGGCATGGGCGAGGTCTGGGAGGCCGAGCATCGCATGCTGGCGCGGCCGGCGGCCATCAAGCTCATCCGGGCGAGCGCCCTCGGGACCGACGGCGGCCAGGTGCAACTCCGGCGCCGCTTCGAGCGCGAGGCTCGCGCCACGGCGCTGCTGCACTCGCCGCACACCGTGAGCCTGTACGACTTCGGCGTCTCGGACGACGGCGACTTCTTCTACGTGATGGAGCGGCTCGAGGGGGTCGACCTGCAGCGCCTAGTGGAGCGCTTCGGGCCCTTGCCCCCCGCGCGGGCCGTGTCGCTCTTGCGCCAGGCCTGCGAGTCGCTGGCGGAGGCACACCTCCAGGGGTTGGTACACCGCGACATCAAGCCGGCGAACCTGTTCGTATGTCGCCTGGGGCTGCGTGTCGACCACGTCAAGCTGCTGGATTTCGGTCTGGTGCGCCGGCAGACCACCCAAGAGCACACGAGCGCGGCCAGGCTGACGCTCGAGGGCGCGGCCGTGGGGACGCCGGCCTATCTCGCCCCGGAGCTGGCACTCGGCGTCGCCGAGGCGGACGGTCGGGCCGACCTGTACGCGCTGGGCTGCGTCGGCTTCTGGCTCCTCACCGGACGCACCGTCTTCGAGCGGCGGGGCGCGATCGAGATGGCCATGGCCCACATCGAGTGCCCGCCCGAGCCGCCCAGCCGGTTCGCCGAGATGAACGTGCCGGCCGTGCTCGACGCGATCGTGCTGCGCTGCCTGGCCAAGGATCCCGCCGAGCGGCCGCAGAGCGCGCAGGAGCTGGAGCGAGCGCTGGCGGCCGTACCCCTCGCCGAGCCCTGGACCGACGACCAGGCGCAGCGGTGGTGGGACAAGCACTTGCCCAAGGCGACGCCGTCGTGAGGGGGAGGGGCTGACGAGGGTCTGAGAAGGGGCCTGCATGGGGTGCTCTGGTCCTATCTCCAACAGCATCCGACCGGTCGCGTTTTCACGGCGCCATTCGACGTGATTCTTTCCGATTTCGACGTCGTCGAGCCAGATCTGCTCTATCTCTCACGCGAACGCATGGCGCAGATTGAGACGTCGCCATGGGTGAGGGGCGCTCCCGACCTCGTCGTCGAGATCCTGTCGGAGAGGACGATAGCCAATATTAGTGGGGTGTCCGACTTCCGCAAGAATCATTCTCTCAGGGTGCCAATCGAGGAATTTGCTCAGCATTTCCGCACGAGACGCGAACATGCCACACGAGCCGCGACGACACGTTCCCCTCTAGATTTGACTCAGATTTAACAGGGTCGACATCGACACGAAACCGTGCGCAGGCAGGCTCTAGTGCAGGAGTCTGTCTCGACGGCAGCCGCATGGCCAAGCATCGCATCCTAATCGTCGAAGATGAGCGGGACATTGCCGGGCTCATCAAGCACACGCTCGAGCGCAATACCGACAGCGAGGCGGAGATTGTCGGCAGCGGCGATACAGCGCTGAAGGCGATGACCGAGCGGCCGCCGGATCTGCTGATCCTCGACTTGAACCTGCCGGTGCTGAGCGGCGTCGAAGTCTGCCGCATCGTCAAGGCACGCTCGGACCTCAGACAGGTCCCCATCATCATGCTCACGGCTCGCACGAGCGAGGACGATCGCGTGTCCGGCCTCGAGCTCGGCGCCGACGACTACATCACGAAGCCTTTCAGCCTGCGCGAGCTCACGGCGCGCGTCCGGGCGGTGCTGCGCCGCGTCGCCGACACCGCCGACCGCCCGCCCGCCGGCGTCTATCGCGATGCGCACCTCGTCGCCGACTTCGACGCCGTCTCGGTGGCGGTGGACGGAACATCGGTGCGTCTGACACGCCGCGAGTTCGAGCTCCTCCACTACCTGGTCCAGAACAAGAATCGCGTCATCTCGCGCGATCGACTGCTCGAGCGTGTGTGGGGATACGATCGGTCGATCGAAACGCGCTCGGTGGACGTGCACGTCGGCCGGCTGCGCAGCAAGCTCCGCGTCTCGGGGCGGCAAATCGAAACGGTCGTGGGTCTCGGCTATCGGTTCGTCGACGAACAGGCGAACTAGCCGGAAAGCGTTCTCAGCGCCGGAGGCTCTTGAGCATCCTCGGCGGAAGGAACCACCGAAGCTCGCCTGGACCCGAGGGCGGCAGCGTTTCAACGTCGATGCGGCACATCGCGCCTTTCTTGAAAGGGATGGCGTGCCGCGAGCCGATGAGGCGCGCCGCCAGCTCGCCAATCCCCGGCTCGTGGCCGACGAGGGCGATTCGCTCGCGCTTGACGAACTTCTCGAGGTCGGTGAGCACTGCGGCATTGCTGCCGCCCGGCGCCAGCGAATCGAGGGTCGTGATGGTGGGGTGGGTCTCGAGTCCCCCGGCGATGATCTCCGCGGTCTGCTTGGTGCGTACGAGGGGACTCGAAACGATGACATCGAACGACACGCCCAGTCGCGCGAGTCCCCTGGCGGCCCCTCGCAGTTTCGACATGCCTTTCGCCGTCAGCGGGCGCTTGCCGTCGTCGGGCCAGGCGTCGCCCCGTTCCTCTGACACGCCGTGTCGAATGAGATAGAGCTCAATCATGTGAAGCAGCTGACGGTCAGCTTCGCGCCGTCGTCTGATGCCTGACGTCCTGAACGCGACCCGACAACTCCGAGCAGAGCGCCATGAGTGCGGCCACTTCACGGACGTAGCGGCCGTGAAGCCGTCGGCACTGGTCCTCGATTGATGTCACGAGCCCATCGAGCTCTCGCCAGACGTTGATGTCAGGCGGAATCAACGAGGCCTGCTCGTGGCGGATGCGATCGATGAGCACCTGGAGATCGTGGAGACGGCCAAGCACGTTTTGTGTCCGCCGAAGCAGTCTGAGCTGCGGCCCCTGCTGCGCGCCGGCGAGTTCGTGGTCGAGCTCCAGTGCGTAACGCAGCTTCTTCACGGCAATTCGCACCGCGTGCAAACGGTCCGGGAGATAGACGGTGCCGGCGTGCGCCATCGACCGCTCGAGCGTAGACGCGCGACGCCCCACCCGCGCCTCAATCGCCCAGCGGTGTGAGCGGCGATGGTTCGATGTCTCACTTTTGCCGGCTCCAGCGGCACGGCGGCCGGGCGCACGGCGCCGTTCGAGCGTGCGCACCACCTTCTCGAGCTTCGCGCCGACGCGGCGGAGTTCCCGCATCTGGCTCTTCGCGATATGCCGCTTACGCGTCCGCCGTCGGTCAGCCTCGATGGCGGCGCCGACCCGCTCCAGGACGATGTCGGAATGCCGACCGGATCCCCGCACCTCGCTCACGATCCCGATCAGTACGTCCAGCTCACGGACTCTTCCCAGTCGTTTGGTGATCTTGCGCAGCCGTCGGCCGAGTCTGTCCACCAGATCCGCATCCAGGGGCAGCACCGGCAGGACCTCTCGAAGCCGCCTTGAAGCCACACGCGCCCGGTGGACGCCGTTCGTGTCTCCTTCTTCGACGGCGTGTAACATTCGGGTGAAACGCGTGAGGCGCCTGGCCAGGAGGTCGTGTGGCTCTAACGGGCGGGGCATGATAATAGGGAGGGGTCCCGGAGACAGGAATTATAGCCGAGAGCGTTTATTCGCACTTTTTCCTAAGAAAACACAGCCATGCGCATCGCCGCCATCGACATCGGCACCAACTCGCTTCACATGATCGTGGCGCGGGTTCGGCCCGATTTTTCGTTCGAAATCATCGATCGGGAAAAGGAAATGATCCGGCTCGGGGCCGGCGGTCTGGACGGGCGGGCTCTGACGCCCGAAGCGATGCAGGCCGCGCTCCAGGTACTCTCGAAGTTTCGGCGGTTGGCGGAATCCCACCGCGTGGACCGCATCATCGCCGTCGCGACGAGCGCCGTGCGCGAGGCCGAGAATGGCGGCGCGTTCCTTCAGAGCATTGTCAGGGAGACACGGATTCGCGCGCGCGTCATCTCGGGAACCGAAGAGGCCCGGCTGATCCATTTGGCGGCCGTGTACGGCGTCGGCAACCCGTCCGAAACCGCCGTGGTCGTCGACATCGGCGGCGGAAGCGTGGAGATTACGCGCGGGGTCGGCCCGAACGTCGAATCCGGCCGCAGCTTCAAGCTCGGCGTCATCCGCCTGACCGAGCGGTTCGTCAAGAGCGACCCGCTCGTGCCCAGGGACGAGCGCAAGCTCGTCAGGCACATCGACGACGAGGCGGGCGAATATCTCGATGAGATCGCCCGCGCCGGCTTCGATCGAGTCATCGGCACCTCGGGCACGATACTGAGCCTGGGGGGCCTTGCCACGGGCCTGCACGGGCGGTCGGCCGGCGCCTCGCTCCGCAACCGGCGCGTCAGCGCCAAGCAGCTGCGCCGCGTGAAGAAAGAGCTGGTCGATCTCAGCCTGGAGAAGCGCGTTCGGGTGCCCGGCCTCGAGCCGCGGCGGGCCGACCTGTCCGTGGCGGGCGCCGTGCTGCTCGACGTCATTCTCCGGCGTCTCGACGCCGAGGCGATCACCCTCTGCGACATGTCGCTGCGCGAAGGTCTGGTACTCGACTACATCGCGCGTCATCGGAAGGAAATCGCGCAGGCCGATCGCTATCCCGACATCCGCCGCCGCAGCATCGTCGAACTGGCGGAGCGCTGCAACTACTGGCCGGAGCACGCCGCGCAAGTGGCCCGCCTGTCGCTCGCGATCTTCGAACAGACGCGCGCGGTGCACGCGCTGACCGACCGCGAGCGTGAGTGGCTCGAATACGCGGCGCTGCTGCACGATATCGGCGTGCACATCAGCTACGAGAGCCATCACAAGCACTCGTTTTACCTGATCAAGAACGGGGATCTCCGGGGATTCGAACCCGAGGAGGTCGATACGATCGCCCTCGTCGCGCGGTACCATCGACGCGCCACACCGAAAACCCGACACGACGGTTACGGCGATCTGCCGCGCAAGCGGCGGCGCATCGTGCGAACGCTGGCCGCCATCCTGCGGCTGGCCGAAAGCCTGGACCGCAGCCACGCTCAGAGCCTCTCGGGCGTCGAGCTGCACGATCGGGGCGAAGACGCCCTCCTGCAGGTCCGTGTCAACGGCGACGCCGAGCTCGAGTTGTGGGCCGCGGCGCGACACGCCGCCCCATTCGAACGGCTGTTGGGGAAACCGATTCGGGTCGAAGCTAGCGTGCAAACATATGCTGAACAATCTGACGACGCCTCACGAGTATCCGGGAAAGCTGTTCGTCGTAGAAGGGATCGACGGGTCCGGGAAAACGACGCAGCTGGCCCTCCTCGCCAAGTGGCTGAGCGCAGGGGGTCATCGAGTGTTCGTCACGGAATGGAACTCGTCCGTTCTGGTGAAGGCAGCGACGAAGACCGGGAAGAAAAAGAACGCGCTGACTCCGATGACGTTCAGCCTGCTGCACGCCACGGACTTCGCTGATCGGCTGCTTTACAAGATCATCCCGCCGCTGAAGGCCGGCATGATTGTTTTGGCCGATCGTTACGCCTACACGGCGTTCGCCCGGGACGCGACGCGGGGCGTCGACCGTCAATGGGTGCGAGAGCTCTACAGTTTCGCCGTCCGCCCCGATCTCGTCCTCTACTTCCGTGTGCCGATCGACGTCTCGCTGGATCGGCTGATGGCGCGGCGCGTCAAGCTGAAGTTCTACGAAGCCGGCATGGACCTCGGCTGGAGCACGAATCCAGCGGACAGTTTCAGACTGTTCCAGGGAAAGGTGCTAGGGGAGTACGATCGGCTCGTCAACGAGTACGGGTTGGAGGTCGTCAACGCGGTGGGCAGCATCACGGATCAGCAGCGGGTGGTGCGGAATCTCGTCACGAGGCACATCGAGACCAAACAGCTGGAGGCGACCGATGACGAGCCCGTCTGATCCGAACATGCATCCTCTGCTCGAGCCCGGATCACTCGAGGACGGCGTCGGGGCTAACGGGCACATCCAGCCCGGCCGCTACTACGGCCAGGGCATCCCGTACCTGCCCATCGACGGCTACCCCGGCAAACTCATCGCCATCGAGGGGACCGACGGCGTGGGTCGCAGCACGCAGATTCAGCTTCTCCGCGAGTGGCTCGAAATCAAGGGCTACGGCGTCGTCGAGACGGGATGGACGCGCTCGCCGTTGATGCAGCCGACCATCGAGCTGGCCAAGTCGAGCAATACGCTGAACAAGCTGACTTTCGTGCTGCTGTACGCCACCGACTTCGCCGATCGGCTGGAAAAGGAAATCATCCCGGCGCTCAAGGCCGGCTTCGTCGTCCTCTCGGACCGCTATGTCTTCACCGCGATGGCGCGCGCCGGCGTACGCGGCGTCGATCGTCAGTGGCTTCGAAATCTCTACGGCTTCGCGATCGCGCCCCACATGGTCTTCTACCTCAAAATCGACGTGGACAAGCTGATCGGACGCGTTCTTCAGTCGCGCGGGATGGACTTCTGGGAATCCGGGATGGACCTGAAAACCGGCGACGACATCTACGACAGCTTCCGCACTTATCAGTCCCGGTTGCTGCGCGAGTACACGTCGATGGCCGACGAGTTCCATTTCAGGGTCCTCGATGCGCGGCGCCGGATTGACCGGATCCAGGAGGAGTTGCGCAAGCAGGTGGCGGCGTTCCTCGAGGCGGAGGAGAAACCAGCCGAGAAACCTGGTGAGACCGTGCTCAGCCGGTGAATGAAGACGGTGCGGTGCTGGCGGTCTAGCGAGCCGGCGCCTTCGATCGAAACACGACGTCGTTGTAGCTCTTGATCTGGCCGTTGTCGAACGCGTCGAGCGTCCCTCGAATCGGATCCAGCAGCGTCAGCAGCCCGGCATCATTGTGCGTGAAGTAGGTCCGGATGAACAGACTGCCGTCACCAATCGGCAGCGAGGACACATTTCGAATGAAGCTGCCCCAGCTGTTGCTCTTGAACAGGTATTCCTCGACGTTCGACAGGTAGAACGTCGTGACCGTCGCACCGTGTTCGGCGAGGTAGCGGCCCACTCCGCGAATGGCTCGCCCGCCGGCAAAGTCGCCGACGACGGGCACAATCAAGTTCTTCGTTTGATACGCCTTCAGCGTCAGAAAGGCTGCCTCTGACGCCAGGTAACTGTGATTCCGGCCCTCGAGGTCGGTCTGGGCCATCAAATCCGCGTAGGAGGGAATCCAGGAGCCTCCACCGAAGTTGCCTTTCAGATCGGGCCCCCCGAGATACAGAGACCGGTAAATCTCGGCGATGCCACGCTCGTCGTCGTCGCTCAGCGGAAATCCATGGGTCTCCTTCAACAGCTCGACCATCGCCTCGAGGTTGGACCGCGCCAACGCGTCAGACGGCGACATGTTCGTGTAAGCGGTGAAGAGTTCCCGAGGTGTCGAATCCGGGCCAGTTCCGCCTGGGCGGGGGCGCGCGAAGAGGCGCGACATGAATTCGGTGCGATCCGCCGAAAGCTCGACCAGCGCCTTGTACGTGAGATGGAGCAGCAGGTTCTGCCGCCTGATATCGACGATGAACGCGATTTTCGGTTTGAGAGACGCGATGTAGGTAAAGTTCTGTTCGGGGCCCACGCCGATATAGGCGGCCTGCTCGTGTCGTTGAAGCTCTGGAATCACCTGTTGGAACGCGATCTCGTTCGACACCCGGTTGTCGGTGGCGAAGCTGCCGCCGGGTTCGGACAGACCTTCGACCATCGCCCAGAAGTCGCGATCGTCGATTTTCGCCGGCAGCGACTGAGCCGCCGCGCCACAGTAGAGGGCGAGGGCGAAGCAGAAGGCGGCGACGGTGGAGCGAGCAGCTCGGAAGCTCATCGGCGTTACACGGATTTTACCTGTCCGAAACCGACTGGAAACGCCCAAAGGATACCGTCAAACTGGATGCTCTTGCAGGAGCCAGCCGCCAGAATCCATCCGGGACCGGAGCCTAAGCCCTCCCCTTCAGTTCCCGAGGCGACCGCGTCCGCCCAGCCGAAGATCGACGTCGCAGGGATGAACTTCTATTACGGCGACCACCGGGTGCTCCATGACGTGACCGTCAAGATGATGCCCAACCAGGTGACGGCGCTGATCGGGCCATCAGGTTGTGGCAAGTCCACCTTTCTCCGGTCGCTCAACCGGATGAACGATATCATCCCCGGCACCCGCGTCGAAGGATCGGTCTGCATCGACGGACGGGACATCTACGACGCCTCGGTGGATGTCGTGGACCTGCGACGGCGCGTCGGGATGGTGTTCCAGAAGTCGAACCCTTTCCCGAAGTCGATCTTCGAGAACGTCGCGTACGGTCTTCGCATCAACCGCATGACCGCTTCCCGGGCCGAGCTCGGCGGCCGCGTCGAGTCGAGCCTGAAGGCTGCCGCGCTCTGGGACGAGGTCAAGGATCGGCTCCACACGTCGGCGCTCGCGCTTTCCGGCGGACAGCAGCAGCGTTTGTGCATCGCGCGCGCGCTGGCGATTGAGCCAGACATCCTGTTGATGGACGAGCCAGCCTCGGCGCTCGATCCCATTGCGACGCAGCGGATCGAGGAGTTGATTTATCAGCTGAAGAGCACGTATACGATTATCATCGTGACGCACAACATGCAGCAGGCCGCGCGCGTCTCGGACGTGACGGGGTTCTTCTGGCTCGGCCGCCTGATCGAATGCGACCGGACCAACCGGATCTTCACGGCGCCGCGCGAGAAGCTGACAGAAGACTACGTCACGGGAAGGTTCGGATAAGTGGCATCGGGCGACCGCGTCATTCCTCATTTCCGTGAGGAGCTGGAGCAGGCCAAAGCGCGGCTGCTCGAGATGGGTGGGCTGGCCGAGGAGGAAGTACGTCTGTCGATCCAAGGGCTGGTCGAGCGGGACCACTCCCTGCTCGAACGGGTCATGCGGGGCGATGGGCCGCTGAACTCGCTGCACATCGAGATCGACAATCGCTGTTTCATGCTGCTGGCGCTGCACCAGCCGATGGCCGCCGATCTGCGCACGATCGTCGCCGCCGTGAAGATCAACACGGACCTCGAGCGCGTGGGCGATCTGGCCGTCAACATCTCCGAGGCGGCGACGCGCTACCTGCAGCATCCGCAGGTCAAGCGGTTGATCGACATCCCGAACATGGCGCGCATCGCCCAGTCGATGCTTCGCGATGCGCTCGACGCGTTCGTGCGCCTCGACAGCGCGCTCGCCCAGCGCGTCCTCGACGAAGACGACAAGCTGGATGCGCTCAAGACGCAGATCTTCCGCGAGCTGCTGACCTACATGCTGCAGGATCCGGGCACGATCGAGCCCTCTCTCGATCTCATCCTGATTTCGCGCCATCTGGAGCGCATCGGCGATCACGCCACCAACGTCGCCGAGGACGTCATCTTCATCGTCTCGGCGCGCGACGTACGCCACCACGCCACTGACAGGTGAAATTGCTTCATCTGGTCATCTGGTCAATTCACGACCAAACCCCTTCAATCCCCCAATCCAATGCCCAGATGACCAGATGACTAGATGCCCCAATTCGGGTATCTATGTGGGGTGTCTCTTTGCGCCTTCTGCGGCCGCCATCCCGTCGAGGCCCGCTGGCGGCCGTTCTGCAGCGAGCGATGCAAGCTGCAGGACCTGGCGCGGTGGGCCGACGGCTCGTACCGCATTCCGGCCGAAGCGGTCGCCGGCGAGGATGAGCACGACGGGCACGAACCACAAAAGGACGAACCCCCGGAGTAGCGTTGACAGTAAACTACATGGCTTGTTCCGGCCGTCGCCGGCAACCAGGCCCCGTCCAGTCGAACTCTGCCATGACTGATACGCTCAGCGTCGTCGACAATCGAACCGGGAAGAAGTACGAGCTGCCGATCCAGGATGGGACCATTCGCGCCATGGACCTGCGGCAGATCAAGGCGGGGCCGGAGGACTTCGGGCTGATGACCTATGACCCGGCGTTCATGAACACGGCCAACTGCCGGAGCGCAATCACCTACATCGACGGCGATAAGGGCGTGCTCCTCTATCGCGGGTACCCGATCGAGCAGCTGGCCGAGACGAGCGACTATCTCGAGACGGCTTACCTGATTGTCTTCGGCGAGCTGCCCACGGCGTCGCAGCTGAAGACGTGGACGCACGAAATCTCGCGCCACACGATGCTGCACGAGAGCACCAAGAAGTTCATGGAGGGATTCCAGCACGACGCGCATCCGATGGGCATCTTCCTGAGCACGGTGGGCGCCCTGTCCACTTTCTATCCGGACGCGCGGCAGATCTTCGACGAATCGTCCCGCCTGCGGCAGATCCATCGCCTCATCGCCAAGGTCCCCACGATCGCGGCCTACGCCTTCAGGCGCGGCATCGGCTGGCCCTATGTCTATCCGGACAACGATCTGAGCTTCACGGCCAATTTCCTCTGCATGCTGTTCCGAACCACCGAGCTGCGGTACCACTCGAACCCGGTGCTGACGCGTGCCCTCGACGTGCTGTTCATCCTGCACGCCGATCACGAGCAGAACTGCAGCACGAGCGCGATGCGGAACATCGGCAGCTCCCACGTCGATCCGTACTCGGCGCTGGCCGGCGCGGCCGCCGCGCTCTACGGTCCGCTGCACGGCGGCGCCAACGAAGCGGTGCTCCGCATGCTCAACGAGATTGGCTCGGTGGCCAGAGTCCCTGAGTTCATCCGGCGGGTGAAATCGGGAGAGGGACACAATCGGCTGATGGGATTCGGGCATCGCGTCTACAAGTCGTACGATCCCCGGGCGAAGGTGATCAAGCGGATGGCCGACCTCGTCTTCGACGTCACCGGGAAGAATCCGTTGCTCGAGATCGCATTGGAGCTCGAACGGATCGCCCTGCAGGACGAGTACTTCGTCAGCCGCAAGTTGTATCCCAACGTCGATTTCTACTCGGGTCTCATCTATCAGGCGATGGGCATGCCGGTCGAGATGTTCCCGGTGCTGTTCGCCATTCCGCGCACGGCCGGCTGGGTCGCCCAGTGGCAGGAAATGCTGCTCGACGCCGAGCAGAAGATCGCGCGTCCCCGACAGATCTACAAGGGGTCGCCGCGCCGAGACTACGTCCCGAGAGAGAGGAGAGCCTGAGGGTTCAAGTGCAGATTGCAGGGTGCAGATTGCAGATTGGCGGCTCTCTCCGTGTGCGCAAGGCGATCTGCTGTGCGGCCCTCGTCGCGCTCGCCGTCGCTGCCGGCTCGGGGCAGGCGGCCGGCCCGGCCTTCGACTCGAACCGCGCCTGGGAACACCTGCGCCAACTGGTCTCCATCGGACCGCGGCCGGCAGGGTCGTCAGCACTCGAGCAGGCCCGCAAGTACATCAGGAGCCAGCTGTCAGCCTCCGGCGTTGATGTCACTGAGCAGGTTTGGGACGCGCAGACGCCGGTCGGTACAGTCCGCATGGTCAACCTGATCGCCACCATCCCCGGTCAGCGGGCCGATCGCATCGTCGTCTCCGGACATTACGACACCAAGTTGTTCCGCAACGCCAGGTTCGTCGGCGCCAACGACGGTGGCTCGAGCGCCGCCTTTCTCCTCGAAGCGGCACGGGTTCTCAAGGCACGCCGAAACCCGCTGACCATGGAGATCCTCTTCCTCGACGGCGAAGAGGCCTTCTGTGAGAACTGGAACGACTGCAGCCGGCCTGGCGCTCCCGACAACACGTACGGCAGCCGGCATTACGTGGCGACGGCGAAGCAGCGCGGCACGCTCGGCGCAATCAAGGCGAACATCCTCATCGACATGGTCGGCGACCGGGATCTGCGCTTGAAGCGCGATCTCAATTCCACGCCGTGGCTGACCGAGATTGTCTGGGCGGCGGCGCGACGCCTGAAGCTCGACGCGTACTTCGTGTCCGAGGCGACCGAGATCGAAGACGACCACATCCCGTTCATCGAGGCGAATGTCCCTTCGGTGGATCTCATCGATCTCGAGTACCCAGCGTGGCACACGCCCCGCGACACCCTCGATGAGGTCAGCGCCCGGAGCCTTCAGGTGGTTGGCGACACGCTCCTCGCGGCGCTGCCGCAGATCGAAGCGCGACTCAGATAATTGCAGGATTGCAGAATTGCAGAATTGCAGAAGGGATCCGGAAAGTGGAGAAGGAGGGATCCGGAAGGTGGAGAAGGTGGGATCCGGAAAGTAGAGAAGGTGGGATCCGGAAAGTAGAGAAGGACGCTCCACTTCCCCCACTTCCCAACTTCTTCCTTCCTTCACTTTCTTCACTTTCTTCACTTCCTGCAATCCTGCAATTCTGCAATCCTGCAATTCTCAAAAGGAGAGTCGCAGGCCGAACTGCATTTCGCGCGGGCTCTTCGCGCTGAAGATCCGGCCGAAGTTCGCGTTCCCGAATATGCGGTTCGGTAAGTCGAAGTTCGCCCGATTGAACAGGTTGAAGACCTCCCACCGGAACTCGAGCTGCGACGCGCTCCCAACGGTCCACGTCTTGGCCAGCGCGAAATCGACGTTTGCGTACCCGGGGCCAATCACACTGTTTCGTCGTGCGCTGCCGAACGTGAAGGGCTCCTGCAGGACGAACGCTGACGTGTCGAACCAGCGCTCGGCCGTCCGCTCACCCCCGGGGAGATTCGGCTCACCGATCTGATCGGGACGCTGGGCCGGGCCGGCGCCGATGTTGGCGCGATCGACGCTCAGATTCACCGTGAAGGGCGCGCCGGCCTGGGCGACGAACACGAGGTTTGTGCGCCAGCCGCCCAGCAGTGCTTCGGCCAGGCCACGCGTCCCCTGGAAGAACGGCACCTGGTAGACGCCGCTCGCGACGAACTGATGGCGGTGATCGAAGCTCGACAGCGCCCATTCCCCGGTCTCGTCGAAGATATTTCGCACGTTCTGGGGCATGTTCGTTTCCGACTCCGTCGGACCCGGACTCGACGCGTCGTCTCTCGACTGCGACAGCGTGTAGCTGACGTTGTAGGCGAAGTTTCGAGCGAGGCGCCGCTCCACCCGGAACGTGAGACCGTGGTAAATGGACTTGCCGTCGAATCGAATCGCATTGATCCGACTCAACTGCGGGATGGGTCGGCGCGACTGGATGGGCCCTGGACCGGGCTCCGGAACGTTGTGAACCGTCCCGTTATCCGCCCCGAGGGTCCACGTCCCCATGTATGAGATCTCGGCCATCGTTGTCGGCAGCAGCTGATACTGCAGACCGCCGCTCCACGTCTGGCTGTACTCGACGTTGAAATCGAAGTCCATGATGGTGCCACCGAGGGTGCCTGTGGCATCGCTCGTCAGGATGGTGGCGGTCGGGAGAGTCGGGACGCGCACGTCGAGCGGCACGTCCACCTGCTTCGTGAAAAAGAACGGCAGGTTGCGCGCAAAAGCCGTTTGCACGCTGTAGGCCCATTGATTCAGAAAGATGCCGTAACCTCCCCGGATGACGGCACGCGCATCATCGAGCGACAGCGCGAAGCCGAGACGCGGCGCCAACCGCACTTTGCTCGGATCCATCAAACCGCGGCCCCAGCCAATGGATTCCGACGTCACGTACGAAATCGGAATCAAGGGCAGCAGCTCGTCCGCGCTCGAATCGATGGCGCCGTTTTCGTCGCTGGCGATGACAAACCGGCCCGGCGGCGTGACGTCGATCGAGGACAGACGATTGTTCACGTCGTACATGTGCTGGTTGTACTCGTACCGGAGACCGAAATTCACGGTCAGGTTCGACCGCGCCTGCCAGTCGTCCTGTGCGTAGAGGTGCAGCCAGTTGGTTCGGCCGTTCTCGTCGCCCCGCCCGATGCCAGAGACGGCAGACGTCGGATAACCCAGGAGGAAATCGGCGAAGGCGTCGCCCGTGAATTGTCCCGTGTACGTGAACGCGCCGCGTGCGTTGTCGGGTTGCTCGGGCCTCAGCTTGAGGCGGAAATAGTAGGCACCGAATTTGATGCGATGCGCGCCCCGATCGAGCGTGACGTTGTCGAACAGCTCCAGCTGCTGGTTGTCACGGGTCGTGAAGATGGTGGGATCGCCGAACGTGTTGTAGAGCCCACCCGTCGAAATCTGCGGAAAGCCCATGTCCCGCGGGTCGCTGGTCACCCCAAGGAGCCCGACCTGCTGCGCGAACGGGTTGCCCCGATTCAAGCTGATCTGGCCGCCCCCGACCGTCATCCAGCCGAAGCGGACCTCGTTCAGCACGGAGGTGCCGAACACCCGCGAATGGCTCGTCACAAAGTTCCGTGTTCTTGTCGTCAGCGAGCGCCCGAATCCGGGCACCAGAGTCTCCTGAAGCGCACTGGTGCCAAATGGCTGGAGCTCGTCACCGTCGAACGTGCTGAAGCGCGCGAACAGCTGGTCGGCATCGGTCAACGCGTGGTCGAGACGCAGGCTGAACTGATCGAGATCGCGATCCTGCTTCTCGACAGATGTCAGGTTCTGCAGGTTCCCGTCCGACGTCGCCGGCGGCACGTAGGCGAGCATCGCGGCGGCGATCGGATCGATGCGGCCGGCTGGAATCTGATTGTTCGGAAACGGCGTGCACACGCCTGCCGTCGGAATCGTCAACGGATCGCAGATCGTGCCGAGACCCGCGAAATTGCCTGCGCGGACGGCGGCTGTGGGCACGGAGAACGTCCTGGTCAGCGAGCGGTCGAGGCGCAGGCCTTCGAAGCTCCCGAAAAAGAACGATCGGTTACGGATCAGAGGCCCGCCGAGGGAGCCGCCGAACTGGTCCTGCCGCAGCGGCGGGACAGCCTCGCCCACAGGCTGGAAGTAATTCGGTGAATCGAATCTGTCGTCACGGCGGAACTCGAACAGGCTGCCGTGGAACGCGTTGGCCCCCGCGCGGGTGACGACGTTGATGAGGGCCGACGCTTTCCCGCCGAACTCAGGGGCGTACATCGACTTTTGAATCTTGAACTCCTCGATGGAATCGACCGAGGGGTTGATGACGAGGTTGTTGAACAGCTCGTCGGTCACCTTCGTCCCGTCGAGCAGGTAGATATTGTGACCGGAGCGCTGCCCGCCAACATTGGGCAGAGGGCCCGTCTGTTGGAGGGCCTCGCCGCGCGTGCCTCCCGGCGGGATGATCACGGAGTCGCTCAGCTGGGCGAGGCCGAGAAAGTTACGGCCGTTCAGCGGAATCTGAACGACCTCGCGGTTCTCGATCACGTCGCTGATCTCGGCGGTCGTCGTCTGCAGCAGCGGCGTCGTCGATTCGACCGTGATCTGCTCGGAGACGCCCTCAACGCCCAGAACGAATTCCAGGCTCAGCGTGCGGCCAACCTCGAGGTTGATGCTTTTCTGCGTCTGCGGCGAGAACCCGGGCAACGAAGCGGTCACGTCCCACAGGCCGATGCGGAGCGCGGGCAGGAAGAAGCGCCCCTCATCGTCGGTGACCCGTTCGACCACGACGCCGCTGACCTGGTGCCGCGCCGTAATCGTGGCGCCAGGAAGCACGCCGCCCGACGCATCTCTGGCGACGCCCGCTATCTCCGCCGTGTTGGTCTGCGCCTCAGCGAACCGTGCCCCTGCGACACACACCAGGATCGCCGCGAGCGCCACACTCTGCCAGACAATGAGACGACGCCCGCGACACCACAGACGACTATCGGCAAATATCAACGACACAGATGGACAGCACGTCGCGACCGGGCGGGGGCACGCGCAAGCCGCGCTCGGCCAGCATCTTGCGTATCAGCGCCGCGGTTTCGGGACGCGCAATCGCCGACTGCACGCCGAACCGCACCAGTCCTTCCGCGTAATCGAGGGCCTGCCATGTGTGGCCCGAGATGTCGGATCCGTTCAGACGGTCAGTGTCGCGACTGCCGAGATCGCGCGCCTCGAGGTTCGCGCCCCTCTCCACGAGCAGCTGCACGACGTCGTTGCGCCCTTTCCCGGCCGCTCCCATCAGCGCCGTGCGCCCTTCGTTGTTGGCGTGGTTCGGATCCAACCCCAAATCGAGCAGGAGCCTGACGGCCTCGACGTTGTCCTTGGGCGACCGCTCGTACGTCACGCCGTCGACCCAGCCGATCCCTCCCGATGCCGTCAGCGCCGTGTCGCCATTGCCGGTCGGAATCTTCGGATCAGCGCCGTAGGCCAGCAGAAGCTTCAGCAGCTCGACGTCGCTCGACTGGGCAGCGCGGACGAACGCTGTGGCACCGGGCTCGAAGAACCATTGCTGGGTGAAAATCGTGCGGCTCAGCGTGTTCTCCCGGACCTGGGCGTTTGGATCGGCGCCTCGGGCGAGCAGCAGCTTGATGTAGTCGAGATGATCCATGTCCGGCTTGGGCACCGGATAGTCGCCCCCTTCGATGTTGCGGTTGTCGGTCGCGAGGTAGAGCGGCGTCCAGCCGCCTTTGTTCGCGATGTTGGGGTTCGCGCCCCGCTCCAGCAGCATCGCCCCCAGCTTGTAGTTCCGGTTGTTGCTGGCGACGAGCAGCGGCGTCCAGCCGTACTCAGTCGTCTGATTCACGTCGGCGCCGGCCTCGAGCAGGGCTGTGGCCGACTCGATGTCGCCTTCGCGGGCGGCGAACACCAGCGCCGTCAACCCGCCGCTGCCGCCGCCCACCAGTCCGGCGATGACGACGTCCTGGTCCGCCGCGGCGTCAGCCGCCTGCGCCGCCTGCGCCCGCGTCGGCTGATCGTCGCCGCCCGCATCTCGCCCGCGCAGCGAGGCGCCATTGGCCTCTTCGAACGCCACCTGTTCCTCGTAGGTCCGACCGGCCGCCTTCGCCGCTTCGCGGATCCGAATCGCAGCCTTCACTGAAGCGACGCCAACTTTCCCGGCGATGTAGTTTCTCGGGAGCCCGGCCGGTCCCGATTTCGCGCTGACGTCGGCGCCAAGCTCGATCAACGCCTTGACGGCGCTCTCGTGCCCCTGCTGCGCGGCCCACATGAGCGCCGTCGTCGCGCGCAAGCCTTCCTTGGCGTTGACATCGGCCCCCGCAGCGACGAGCAGCTTGATGACATCGGGATTGCCGTTGCGCGCGGCATACATCACCGTCGTTTCGCCATTCGGCCCGCGCTGTTTGGGGTCGGCGCCGCCTTTGAGGAGCACCTCGACCATGCCAGGATTGCCGTACAGAGCGGCCATGACGAGCGGCGTGATCCCTTCGCGGTTCGCGGCCATGGGATCCGCACCGGCCCCGATCAGAACCTGGGCCGTTTCCACCTCGTTGCGATAGACCGCCCAGTGCAACGCGGTCGCCCCGTCGATTTGCGCCGCGTTGACATCCGCCTTTGCTGCGAGCAGCCTGCGAACCGCCGGCGCGTCGCCCTTCATCACGGCGTCGGCAACGTCACTGCCGGCGCCCATTGTCAGCCTTGTCGAGCAGATCATCGCGAGAGCCACGCACCCTGCAATCTGACGTCGATTCATCGCCCTGTCCCTTCGACGGGAATTGTACGTCAAGCGCGCGCCCATCGGGGAGGGTCGGGAGAGAGGTCAAATGCGGGAGCGCGGATGAGCGGAAAAGGCCCGCTCCGCTTCGGGAACGGGCCTTTTTCTTGCGTGTTTCGCGCCGACTTCGGGCCCACGCAGGGGCCCGAAACCTCTCCGCTAGAAGTCGACCTGTGCGCCGATCTTCATGTAACGCGCCGGCTGGATCCCCGTGGGTCGCAGCCACGCGCCATTCGCCACGAAGTTCTCGTTGTAGCTCGTGACC
>Ga0247825_10000995_pt1 | contig 18417 bp, 16 predicted proteins | sample 13C_Vanillin_Day_FD_194413 | JGI IMG/M metagenome (GOLD analysis project Ga0247825, IMG submission 194413) | Soil microbial communities from agricultural site in Penn Yan, New York, United States - 13C_Vanillin_Day48 | ecosystem: Environmental > Terrestrial > Soil > Agricultural land | place...
CTTCTGGCCGTTGACCACATAGCCGCTGTTGCCGTCCTTCACCGCGAGGGTGCGGAGCGACAGCGTGTCGGTGCCGGACGATGGCTCGGTGACGCCGAACGCCTGCAAACGCAGTTCGCCCGCGGCAATGCCCGGCAGATATTTCTGCTTCTGCTCGGCGCTGCCGTGCCGCAGTACCGTGCCCATGGTGTACATCTGCGCGTGGCACGCGGCGCCGTTGCAGCCCGCGGCGTGGATTTCCTCCATGATCGCCGCGGCCGCCGACATCGTGAGCCCGCTGCCGCCGTATTCTTCCGGAATGAGCGCGCCGAGAAAGCCCGCCTTGGTCAGCGCCTGCACAAACTCGGTGGGATAGGCGCGCTCGCGGTCGACCTTGCGCCAGTATTCGCCGGGGAATTCGGCGCACAACGCACGCACCGCCTCGCGGATCGGCGCCAGCTCGGCGTCGTGCGCGGCGCCGGTCATCCCTTCACCTCGGCGCGACCGTTGTTCATCACCACGACGTTGCGGTCGGGCACCGACGCGCGGAAGCTGATGACATTGCCGTCGCGCCACATTTCGGTGCGGATGGTTTCGCCGGGGAACACCGGCGCCGAGAACCGCCCGCCAAACGACGCCATCCGTGCCGGGTCATAGTCGCAGATGCTTTTGAGCAGCGCGTGGCCGACGACACCGAAGGTGCCGAGCCCATGCAGGATCGGCCGTGGAAAGCCTGCGGTCTTCGCCATCTCCGGATCGATGTGCAGCGGGTTGCGGTCACCGGACAGCCGGTAGATTGCCGCCTGCTCCGGCCGGGTGCCGAGATCGCAGACGAGATCGGGCGCGCGCTCGGGGATCTGGTGCACCGGCGGGCTCTCGCGCGGCGGCCCGCCGAAGCCGCCGTCGGCCCGGCAGAACGTCGTTTGGGTGGTGGTCGCGATCAGTGCGCCGCTCGCCTTGTCAATCACCTTCCGCTCGGCATAGACCAGCGCGCCCTTACCCTGCCCCTTGTCGATCACCTCGAGCACGCGGGTTTTGCCGATCACTGTCCCCGTGGGCTTCAGCGGCTGGTGCAGAAAGACCGCCTGCTCGCCGTTGACGAGCCGCACCCAGTCGATGCCGGTGTCGAGATCGCGCATCCAGAAGCCCGGATAGCCGAGCATCGCGGCGAAGGTCGGCAGCGTCTTGAGATTTTTCTCGTAGACGAAATCGAGCTGTTTCAGGTCGAGCGGGTCATGGCCGAGGCCTACGCCCAGCGCGTAAAGGATCGTGTCCTTGTCGGTGTAGGTGTGCTCGGCGTCGGGAATTTTCAGCGCCAGCAGCTTGTCGTAGTCGATCGCCATGCACGCTCCGCTTCAGATCGGATCCCAGGCGAACACCTCGCCGGAACGGTCGAGCGGCGTGAACGAGGGGCCGAACGCGCCCTTGAGCTGCGCGTCGAGCTTCTCCGGCGTCCAGCCATCGGAGCGATGGATCGCGCGGATCGGTCGCGTCTGGTTGAACAGGAAGATCTCGTTGTTGCGAACCGCAAAAATCTGTCCGGAGATATTCGCGGCCTTGTCGGAGCCGAGATAGACCACCAGCGGCGCGATCTTCTCCGGTGTCATCTGCTGCAGGCGCGCGACGCGCTCCTTCTCGGCGTCGGTCTCGGTCGGGATCGAGCCGATCATGCGGCCCCAGGCGAACGGCGCAATCGCGTTCGAGCGCACGTTGAAGCGCTGCATGTCGAGCGCGATGCCGCGCGACAACCCGACGATGCCCATCTTGGCCGCCATGTAGTTGGCCTGGCCGAAATTGCCGATCAGGCCCGACGTCGAGGTCATGTGGATCATCGAGCCGGAGTTCTGCTCGCGGAAGTGCGTGGCGCAAGCCCTACTCATAGAGAACGAGCCGTGCAGGTGCACGCCGATCACGTCCGACCAGTCCGACCAGCTCATGCGGTGAAAGATCTTGTCGCGCAGGATGCCGGCGTTGTTCACCAGGATGTCGACGCGGCCGAAGGTCTCGATGGTGAAGGCGACGATCTTGTCGGCATTCGCCGGATCGCCGATCGAGACCGTCGAGGCGACCGCATGGCCGCCTTTTCTCTTGATCTCGTTGACGACCTCCTGCGCAGGACCCACGTCGCCGCCCGAGCCGTCCAGCGCCGCGCCGATGTCGTTGACGACGACCTTGGCGCCCTCCTCGGCCATCAGAAGCGCGATGGCACGGCCGATACCGCGGCCCGCGCCGGTGACGATTGCGACTTTTCCTTCGACGATACCCGGCACAGTTCCCTCCACGTCATGCCCGGCCATAGCCGTCCGAAGGACGGCGTCGCTTCGCTCGGCCATAGCCGTCCGAAGGACGGCGTCGCTTCGCTCGCCTATGGCGCCGGGCATCCACGCCTTGGCTGCACATTAATGACGTGGGTGGCTGGAACAAGCCCAGCGATGACGGCGGAATATGTGGGGTGAGCGGCGGACAGCGCCGCTAGCGGCCCCAGACCTCGTCCGCGACTTCCACGATCAGCCTGAGCTTCGCCCATTGCTCGTCCTCGGTGAGGGTGTTGCCCTCCTCGGTCGAGGCGAAGCCGCATTGACCGGACAGGCAGAGCTGGTCGAGGCTGCAGAACTTCGCGGCCTGTTCGATCCGCCGCTTCAGCTCGTCCTTGGATTCGAGCTTGCCGGTCTTGGTCGTCACAAGACCCAGCACCACCGTCTTGTCCTTCGGCAACAGCCGCAGCGGCTCGAAACCGCCGGCGCGCTCGGTGTCGTATTCCATGAAATAGCCGTGCACGTTGGTCTGGTTGAACAGCACGTCCGCCTCGGCATCGTAGCCGCCCGCGCCCATGAAGGTCGATTTGTAGTTGCCGCGGCACAGATGCATGGTGATCGTCATGTCCGACGGGATGTCCGACATCGCAGCGTTGATCAGCTTCGCGTAAAGCGGCCCGAGCTTTTCCGGATCGTCTCCGCGTTTGGTCATCTGGTCGCGGTATTTCGGATCGCACAGCATGGCGATGAACACTTCGTCGAGCTGCAGATAGCGGCAGCCGGCATCGGCGAAGCCACGCACCGCCTTCTTGTAGGCGTTGCCCAGATCGTCCCAGAAGCGGTCCATCGACGGATAGGCGGCCTTGTCGATCGGCGTCGAGATCGGACGCCCGTAGATCGCCGAAGGCGCCGGAATGGTGATCTTCGGTGTGCGCCTGGTATGTGCCGCTACGAACTTGAAGTGCTCGACCATCGGGTGCGGCCCGGCCATGCCGAGCTTGCCGGTCACCTTCACGCCCTCGTTGCGGGTGTTGACCGCGGCGAAATGCACGCCCTCGTCCATGATATGCTTTTCGACGCCGTCGAGGCCCCAGAGGAAATCCAGATGCCACCACGAACGGCGGAACTCGCCGTCGGTGATGGCGTGCAGGCCGACCTCCTCCTGCTTCTTGATGACGCGCTCGATCTCGCGGTCTTCGATCTCCTTCAGCGCGCCAGCCGAGATTTCGTCTTTGGCGCGCTTTGCCCGTGCGTCGTGGATGGCCTTGGGGCGCAGGAGGCTCCCGACGTGATCGGCGCGGAACGGGGGCTTGGTGCGTTTCATGCGTTTTCTCTGCCGATTTTGCCGGCCGACTATGGCGGCTTGCACCGCTCTCGTGTCCCGGATGCGGTGCAGCGTGAAGCGCCGAAGGCGCGGAACGGTGCACCGCTGATCCGGGACCGTCGCACATTCGAATTTGGTACGGTCCCGGGTCTGCGGCGCATCACCATAGCGCGTCGAAGACGCGCGTGAACGCGCTGGTGGTGGTGCTGCGCCGCGCCCGGGACACGTGTTGCGAGAGCGACGGCTACTGCTTCGCCTTCTCGTACGGGTAGATGATGTTTCCCGACTTGTACTGCGGCGGATAGAGCAGCACCTCGGACTTGAGGTCGCGGAACTGGTCCATCGAGCCGTCCTTGATGTTCTGGAACTGGATCAGCAGCATCCGGTCCTTCTCCCATTCGCCCTTGTCGCCGAACTTCACGTCACCGGCGGTGGTCTTGAACGTGGTCTTGCGCAGGTGGTCGGCGATCCGGTCCTCGTTCAGGGTGTTGGTGGCCTTGATCGAGTCGCCCAGCACCTGGAGATACGCGTAGGCCCACACCGGCATGTAGTAGCCGAGCGGATCGGTGCCCTCGGCCGCAGCCCGCGCCTGATACTTCTTGATCAGCTCCATCGAGCCCGGGAACTGCAGCTTCTCGAACGGCAGCCAGGTCTCGTAGTTGACGATGCCGTTCAGCAGCGGGCCCAGCTGCATCTTGAACGCGGTCGCCTGCAGGCCGACCATCGCGCCGCCGATCATCTTCGGCTTGAAGCCGATTTCGTTGATCGCCTTCAGCATGCCGACCGAGTCGAGCGGGTACGAGCAGATCATCACGATGTCGGGATTGCTCGCCTGGATCGCACGCACGATCGGCGCGAAATCCGTGGTGGGCGGCGGGTAGGTCCGGTCATAGGTGATGCGGAGGTTCAGGCGCTTGGCGTTCTCGCGCGCGCCGTCGCAGGCGTTGCGGCCGAACTCGGCGTCGGCGGCGACGATCGCAACCGACTGCGGCTTCGGGTTCTGCTCCAGCGCCACCTTGAAGAAGCCCTCGCTGTAGGTGGGCTTCGGGGTCGGACCGGTCGGCAGCATCGAGAAGTACTTGTCGTACTTGAACTCGTCGTTGATGCCGGTGCCGAACAGGCTGATGAACAGCCGCTTCTTCTGGATCATCACCGGCATGGCCGCCGCGATCTGCGTCGACGCGTAGGCGCTGACCGCGAAGTCAACCTTGTCGACGTCGAGCAGCTTGGAGTAGATGCCGGGCACCTGCGCCGGGCTCGACTGATCGTCGTAGTAGATCAGCTTCACCGGGCGGCCGAGCAGCCCGCCCGACTTGTTGATGTCGTCCTCCCAGATCTTCATCGCCACCAGCGACATCTTGCCGTTGGCCGAGAGCGGCCCGGTCAGCGACATGCTGAAGCCGATCTTGATCGGCTCGCCGCTCTGCGCGAGCGCCGCGCCCGCCGACAGCGCGATGGCCGCGGCGCCGCACGCGACCGTGCGCGCGAGACGCCGCCAATTGAACAGTCCACTCATGCTTTTCTCCGTTGCAACGTCAGACATCCGCCGATCGCTCAGCGGCCCCAGATTTCCTCGGCGAGCTCGACCACCATTCGAAGCTTCGCCCATTGTTCGTCTTCGGCAATGATATTGCCTTCCTCGCTGGAAGCGAAGCCGCATTGCGGCGACAGGCAGATCTGGTCGAGCGGCACGAACTTCGACGCCTGCTCGATGCGGCGCTTGATCGTGTCCCTGGATTCGAGCTGGCCGGTCTTGGAGGTGACCAGGCCCAGCACGACCTGCTTGCCCTTCGGCACGAAACGCAGCGGCTCGAAGCCGCCGGCACGCTCGCTGTCGTACTCCATGAAATAGCCGTGCACGTTGATGGTGTTGAACAAAAGTTCCGCCACCGGCTCGTAGCCGCCCGAGGCGATGAAGGTCGAGCGGAAGTTGCCGCGGCACAGATGCATGGTGATCGCCATATCGGACGGAATGTCCGACATCGCCGCGTTGATCATGCGCGCATAGGCCGCGGGCAGCGTGTCGGGATCCTCGCCGCGGTCGCGCACCTGCTGGACCAGCGTGGGATCGCAGAGGTAAGTGAAGTTCACCTCGTCGAGCTGCAGGTAGCGGCAGCCGGCATCGGCGAAGGCGCGCACCGCCTTGCGATAGGTCTGGCCGAGATCGCGATAGAAATCCTCGATGTCGGGATAGACCGAAACCGGCACGGCGTCGCGGCCATCGCGGAAGTGCACCGCCGACGGCGACGGGATCGTCATCTTCGGCGTCTGCTTCGTGTGCGCGGCGAGAAATTTGAAGTGCTCGATCATCGGATGGCCGTCGAAGCCGCCGACCTTGTCCTGCACGCGGATCAGCAGCTGCTGCGGCTGAACACCGCCCTGGAACGCGACCTTGCGCTGGCCGGGCACCGCGGCGATCCCCGGCAGCGCCGCGACGAAATCGGTCTGCCAGGACTTGCGGCGGTTCTCGCCGTCGGTGATCGACTTAAGGCCGACCGCCTCCTGTTTTTTGATGAGCGCCTCGATCTCGCGGTCCTCGATCGCCTTCAGCTGCTCGGCACTGATTTCGCCTGCAGCTCGTTTGGCGCGGGCGTCCTTCAGCGCGGAGGAGCGAAGCAGACTGCCTACCTGGTCAGCGCGGAACGGCGGTTTGGTTCTTTGCATGTCACTCACTTGATCGCTTTCTTGATCACTTGCCCCAAACCTCTTCCGATAGCTCCACGATCATCCGAAGCTTCGCCCACTGCTCGTCGTCGGCGAGGATGTTACCCTCTTCCGTGGACGCAAAGCCGCATTGCGGCGACAGGCAAAGCTGATCGAGTGAAATGTATTTCGCCGCCTCGTCGATCCGGCGCTTCAGTGCGTCCTTCGACTCGAGCGTACCGGACTTCGAGGTGACGAGGCCGAGCACCACGAGCTTGTTCTTCGGCACGAACCGCAGCGGCTCGAAGCCGCCGGCGCGATCGGTGTCGTATTCCATGAAATAGGCCTGGATCCTGACCTCGTTGAACAGGATTTCCGCCACCGGCTCGTAGCCGCCCGAGGCGACGAACGTCGACTGGAAATTGCCGCGGCACAAGTGCATCGCCGTCATCATGTCGGCCGGCACGTCGGAGATCGCCGCATTGATCATCTTCGCGTAGTCATGCGGCATCTTGTCGGGATCGTCGCCGCGCTCCGTCACCTGCCGGCGCAGCTTCGGATCGCAGAGGTAGGTGAAGTTCACCTCGTCGAGCTGGATGTAGCGGCAGCCGGCGTCGGCAAAGGCGCGCACCGCCTTGCAGTAGCTCTGGCCGAGATCGCTGTAGAACTCCTCCATGTCCGGATAGATCGTTTCCGGTACCGCCGAGCGGCCATATCGAAAATGCAGGGACGATGGCGACGGGATCGTCATCTTGGCGGTCTGTTTGGTGTGCGACTGCACATATTTGAAATGCTCGATCATCGGATGGCCGGCGAACGCGCCGAGCTTGCCGGTCACCCGCAACATCATCGGTTTGGGCTGCTTGCCCTGGAACGCAATCTTGCGCTCGCCGAGATAGGCCTCGACGCCGGCAAGCTTGCCCAGGAAATCGTAGTTCCAGAACGCGCGGCGATACTCTCCGTCGGTGATCGACTTCAGCCCGACCGCCTCCTGCTTTTTGATGATGGCGTCGATCTCGCGGTCCTCGACCGCCTTCAACTGTTCGGCGGTGATCCCGTTCGCTTCACGCTTCGCGCGGGCTTCCTTCAACGTCGCGGAGCGGAGGAGACTGCCGACATGATCGGCGCGGAACGGCGGCTTGGTACGCTGCATGCCCTGACTTTCCAACTTCCCTACCGGCCCCAAACCTCTTCGGCCAGTTCCGCGATCATCCGCAGCTTGGCCCATTGCTCGTCCTCGGCCAGCACGTTGCCTTCCTCGGTCGAGGCGAAGCCGCATTGCGGCGACAGGCAGAGCTGATCGAGTGCGACATACTTGGCCGCTTCGTCGATCCGCCGCTTGATCGAATCCTTGCTTTCGAGCTTGCCGCTCTTCGACGTGACCAGGCCGAGCACCACGATCTTCCTGCCCTTCGGCACGAAACGCAGCGGCTCGAAGCCGCCGGCGCGGTCGGTGTCGTATTCGAGGAAATAGCCGTCGAGATTGCACTCGCCCAAAAGCTTCTCGGCGACGAACTCGTAGCCGCCGCTAGCGATGAACGTCGAGCGGAAGTTGCCGCGGCAGGAGTGCATGGTCACCACCATGTCGGCGGGCTTGCCCTCCAGCGCCTTGTTGGTCATGGCCGCGTATTTCGCCGGCAGCGAATCCGGATCGTCGCCGCGGCCCTTCGACTTCTCACGCTCGCCCGGATCGCAGATCATCGACCAGGCGGTATCGTCCATCTGCAGATAGCGGCAGCCGGCGTCGTAGAACGCGCGGATCGCCTTCTGGTAGGCGCTCGCGACATCGTCGAAATAGGCGTCGAGCTCCGGATACACCTTTTTGTCGATCGACGCGCGGCCCTGCCGGAAGTGCAGCGTGCTGGGCGCCGGGATGGTCATCTTCGGCGTCACCTTGGTGCGCGCCTTGAGATACTTGAAGTGCTCCACGTGCGGGTGGCTGGAAAACCCGACCTTGCCGGTCACGCGCACGCTCTCGGCCTTGGTGGTGACGCCGGCGAACTTGATGCCTTCGGCGACGGTGTAAAGCTCGACGCCGTCGAGCCCCTTGTAGAAGTCAAACTGCCACCACGAGCGGCGGAACTCGCCGTCGGTCGCGAGCTTCAGGCCGACCTCCTCCTGCTTCCGGACGATCTTTTCGATCTCCCGATCCTCGATCTCGGCAAGCTGCGCATCGGTGATCTTTTTTTCCGCGTGCTTCGCGCGCGCCTCCTTCAGCGGCGCGGTGCGAAGCAGACTGCCGACGTGATCGGCGCGGAACGGCGGTGTGGCGCGTTGGGCCATCAGTCACTCCCTGTATCAGCGCGGCTTGTTGTTGATCTCAAGTTTCGCCGCTTACTCCGACCGTCACCCCCGGGCTTGACCCGGGGGTCCATGCTATGCCGCAGCGAGTATTGTTCTTACGATTTGCGAGCGTTGCTCTTGCTCATGGATCGCCGGGTCATAGGCAAGCGAAGCGACGCCGTCCTTCGGACGCCTATGCCCGGCGATGACACCGAGCGTGTGGCAACGCGTGCGCGCGCTCTCACTTCCCCCAGATCTCCTCCGCGACCTCCACCACCTCGCGCATCTTCGCCCACTGCTGCTCCTCGGTGAGCACGTTGCCCTCCTCGGTCGAAGCGAAGCCGCATTGCGGGCTGAGCGCAAGCTGCTCGAGCGGCGCGAACTTGGCCGCCTCGTCGATGCGGCGCTTGACCAGGTCCTTCGGCTCGAGGGTGCCGCTCTTCGAGGTGATGACGCCGACCACGACGATCTTGTTGCCTTTCGGCAGGAAGCGCAGCGGCTCGAAGCCGCCGGCGCGCTCGGAGTCGTATTCGAGGAAGTAGCCGTCGAAGTTGCACTTCGCGAGCAGCCGCTCCGCCACCGGCTCGTAGCCGCCCGACGATATCCAGGTCGAGCGGAAGTTGCCGCGGCAGACATGCGTGGTGATCGTCATGTCGGCCGGCTTGTCCTTGATCGAGTCGTTGATCAGCTTTGTGTAGTCGTCGGCCAAGGTCGCGGTGTTCATGCCGCGATCCTTCGCCTTCTTCATCTCGACGTCGGAGCAGAGATAAGCCCAGGCGGTGTCGTCGAACTGCAGGTAGCGGCAGCCGGCGTCGTAATAGGCCTTCACGGCCTTGCGATAGGCGGCGGCAAGGTCGGAGAGGATCGCGTCGTTGTTCGGATAGGCCTGCTTGGAGACCGCGCCCGGCTCGAGACGGAAGTGCAGCACCGTCGGCGCCGGGATGCACATCTTCGGCATCACCTTGGTGTGGTCCTTCACGAACTTGAAGTGCTCCAGCATCGGGTGGTTGCTGAAGTCGATCTTGCCGGTGACGCGGATGCCCTTCGGCTTGGTCTGCACGCCCTGGAACTGGATGCCGTGATCCATCTCATAGACCTCGACATTGTCGAGGCCGTCATAGAAATCGTAATGCCAGAACATGCGGCGATACTCGCCGTCGGTTACGCATTGCAGGCCGGCCTCTTCCTGCTTCTTGATGACCTTCGGGATTTCCTGGTCTTCGACCTTCTTCAGGTCAGCCGCGCTGATCTGGCCCTTGTCCCGCTTGGCGCGCGCCTCGGTGATCGCGGCCGTGCGCAGATAGCTGCCGACATGGTCGGCACGGAACGGGGGCTTGGTTCTTTTCATTGGGTGGTCTCCTCACTCGGTACGTTCGTTTTATAGCGTTGCGCGAGCATCGCATGGGCGCCTGTCAGTGGTCGAGAACCGCACCTGCCGTCAACCCTCCTCAGGTGGCAGGCCGCCTTGCACGCGGCACGTGGGACCGTTCCCATCGCGACGCGCCCGGCCAGGACGGAAGCGGGATTTGTCGGCCATTTCGGCGCTCAAAATGCGCCGAAACGCCGCGCTTTCCGCGGCCCACTCGCTTGCGGTATTTCTTACTTTCGCCCTAGTATCCGCCCCGAGACCGGTCGCGCTCGGGGGGCGCCGGTGCGCATCACCTTACGGGAGGAATTTATGATGAAACGCGTTCTCGCGGCGGCTGCCGCGCTTGCGATGTCGGCCGCGCTGGCCAGCGCGCAGGAGGTGAAGATCGGCCTGGTTGCTCCGTTCACGGGCATCGGCGCCGAACTCGGCCAGCAGATCGACCGCGGCGTACAGCAGTATCTCAAGCTCCGGGCCAGCGAGTTCGCGCCCTACAAGCTGAATATCATCAAGCGCGACGACAAGAACCCGTCCGGCGCCGACTCCAAGATCGCCGTGCAGGAACTGCTGACGCAGGAGAACGTCGACGCGCTCGCCGGCTGGATCTACTCGCCGAACGCGATCGCGTCTGCGCCGGTCGTCACCGCCGGCAAGAAGATCGGCGTCATCATGAACGCCGGCACCGCGCACATCACCACCATGTCGCCGTACTTCGTGCGCACCTCGTTCAGCATGTGGCACGCCGGCTACGCGATGGGCGAAGCCGCGGCCAAGCAGCTCAAGGCCAAGACCGCGGTGATCGGCTACAGCGACTTCCCGCCCGGCAAGGACAGCCTCGCGGCGTTCAAGCGGGCGTTCGAAGCCAACGGCGGCAAGGTCATCGACGAAATCCCGATGGGAGGACCGGCCCAGGTGCCGGACTTCACGCCGTTCTTCCAGCGCGCCAAGGACAAGAAGCCCGACGTGTTCTTCGTGTTCGTGCCGGCCGGCGACCACGCGCTCGCCGTCACCAAGACCTACGGCGCGCTCGGCATGAAGGCCGCCGGCATCAAGCTGATCGGCCCGGGCGACATCACCCAGGACATCAAGCTGCAGGCGATGGGTGACGCGGCCATCGGCCTCATCACCGTGCACCACTACAACGCCGACCTCGATAACGCCGCGAACAAGGCTCTCGTCGCCTCGTGGAAGAAGGACTACGGTCCCGATTCCACGCCGGACTTCGTGGCGATCGGCGCCTATGACGGCATGGCCCTGCTCGCCCACATGGTCAAGGCGACCAAGGGCAAGCTCGGCGACACCGACGCGGCGCTCGCCTCGCTCAAGGACTGGAAGTACAACAGCCCGCGCGGCCCGATCTCGATCGATCCGGCCACCCGCGACATCGTCATGAACGAATATCTGGTCGAGGTCGTGAAGGGCGCGGACGGCAAGCTGCACCAGAAGCAGCTCGGCAAGATCGACAACGTCAAGGATCCCTGCAAGGAGCAGAAGATCGGCCCCTGTGCGCCTAAGTAATTGCGCGCCGAAGTAGCAGCGCGCCGCCGGAACACACGGCTGACCGCCGCCCGAAAGGCGGCGGTCTTTCTTTGACGAAACTCAACCGGAGATCGTTGGAATTGGCGTTTGAACGACGATGCTTTAAAGTTTCACGCAGCAAGCCGGGTCAACCGGCAGGGGGAATGGAAGCAATGAACCGGGCGCGAGCCATGACGTTGCACGTCCGCATGCGGCGGGCCGAAGCGTGATCGAAATCGCCAACATGCTGCTCGGCGGGCTGGCCGCCGGCATGGTGCTGTTCATTGTCTCGGTCGGCCTGTCGGTAACGATGGGCCTGATGGGCTTTGCGAATCTGGCCCACGGCGGGTTTGCCATGATCGGCGGCTACGTCATCGTGCTGGCGATGAACAAGCTCGGCATTCCGTTCATCCCCGCGCTCGCCATCGGCTTCGTCGTCACCGCCGCGGTGAGTGCGGTGCTGGAGCGGACGCTCTACGCCCGACTCTATCGCGCGCCGGAGCTCGACCAGGTGCTGTTCACCATCGGCCTCGTCTTCATCATGATCGCCGGTGTGACGATCATAGTCGGGCCAGAGACGCAGCCGCTGACGTTGCCTTCGGCGTTGCAGGGCCAGATCAATCTCGGCTTCATGACGTACCGCACCTACAGCATCGTGCTGATCGGGGTCGGCTGCGTCATCATGTTCGGCCTGTGGCTCGGCTTCGAGCGCACTCGCATGGGTGCGCAGATCCGCGCCGCCGTCGACAACCGCCGCATGGCGGAATCGCTCGGCATCAACATCACGCGGCTGTTCACCATCTGCTTTGCATTCGGCAGCGGCATGGCAGCGCTTGGCGGCGGCCTCGGCGCCGAGTTTCTCGGCCTCGATCCGCAATATCCGCTCAAGTACCTGGTGATGTTCCTGATCGTGGTGGCGGTCGGCGGGCTCGGCCGCATCACCGGCGTGTTCTACGCAGCATTGATCATCGGCGTCATCGACTTCACGCTGAAGAAGTACTTCCCGCAAGGCGGCACGGTCTTCATCTATGCCATGACCATCCTGCTGCTGCTGTGGCGGCCGCAGGGCCTGTTCGGGCGGCCGGCATGAGCACTACTCCCGCCGTTCACGAAAACCCCGCCGCGCTTGCGCTCGCCCGGCGGCATCGCTTTCAGTGGTGGGAGGTGCTGCCCTGGCTGCTGGCGCTCGGCTTCTATTTCGCCTTCCCGCGCTATCTCGGCTTCGGCACCGAGCTTCTGATCACCGTGCTGTTCGCGATCTCGCTCGATCTCGCACTCGGCTATGCCGGCATAATCACGCTGGGGCACGCGGCGTTCTTCGGCGCCGGCGCCTACACGGTCGGCATGCTTGCCAAGCACGAGATCTGGACCGAGCCGATATCCGGGCTTGTCCTCGCGGCGATCGTCGCGGGCGCGGCCGGCTTTCTGTCCGGATTGGTGTTGCTGCGCACCGTCGGGCTGACGCTCCTGATGCTGACGCTCTGCACCATGGGCTTTCTGGAAGAGATCGCCAACATGGCCGCCGAGGTGACCGGCGGCTTCGACGGCCTCGACAGCCTGCCGATCAAGCCGATTTTCGGCAAGTTCGAGTTCGACGTGCTCTATTCGAGCACGCAGTATCTCTACGTTCTCGGCGTGCTGCTGGTCTGCTTCGTGTTCGTGCGCACGCTGATCTACTCGCCCTTCGGCCACAGCCTGACCGGCATCCGCGAGAACACCTTGCGCATGCACGCGGTCGGCGCACCGGTCTCGAAGCGCCTGATCGTCTGCTACACGATCTCGGCCGCGCTCGCGGGCGTCGCCGGCGCGCTGTGGGCGCAGGCCAATGCCTATGTGAACCTTTCGACGCTCGGCCTCGACCGCGCCGCGACCGTGCTGATTATCCTGGTGCTCGGCGGCTACGGCCGGCTCTACGGCGCATTCCTCGGCGCGGTCGCCTACATGGTGCTGTCGCACTTCCTGTCGAAAGCCTATCCGACGGCGTGGCAGCTCGGCCTCGGGCTTCTGCTCGTCGCCATCGCGCTGTTTGCCCAGGGCGGCATCCTTGGCGTCGCCGACCGGCTTCGCAAGCGGTTCGGCAAAGAGCGCAAGACGCCATGACCGCGCTGATCGAGACGAAATCGCTCAACAAGCATTTCGGCGCGTTGCATGCGACGCGCGACGTCACCTTCGCGCTGGAGGAAGGCGCGCGCCACGCGCTGATCGGGCCGAACGGCGCCGGCAAGACCACCTTCATCAATCTGCTCACCGGCGTGCTCGCCCCGAGCGACGGCACCGTGCTGTTCAAGGGCCAGGACATCACCGGGGTCGAGCAGGCCGAGCGGGTGAAGCTCGGCATCGCCCGCACGTTTCAGATCAACCGCCTGTTCCGCGGCCTCTCGGTGCTGGAAAACGTCTACATGTCGATTGCCGAGCGCGTCGGCGCCGCGCCCGCGATGCTGAAGCCCGCCGGCAAGCGCTCCGACGTGATCGAAGAGGCGATGGAGCTTCTCACCCGGCTGAAGCTTGCCGACGTGGCGCACAAGGCCATCCCGGAACTGCCCTACGGCCGGCAGCGCCTGGTGGAATTGGCGATCACGCTCGGGCTGAAACCCCAGGCTCTGCTTCTCGACGAGCCCGCGGCCGGCGTGCCGAGCGCCGAGAGCCACATCATCCTCGACGCCATCGACGCGCTGCCGAAAAACATCGGCGTGCTGATCATCGACCACGACATGGACCTGGTGTTCCGTTTCGCGAAGAAGATCACCGTGCTGGTGCGGGGCGCGCTGTTCGCCGAAGGCACACCGAAGGAGATCGGCGCCAATCCGGACGTGCGCGCGGTCTACCTCGGACAGGCGACCACCCATGGAGCCTAAGGATTTGGTTAGCGCCGTCGAGCTCAAAGGCGTGTCGGCCGGCTACGGCGAGACCGTGGTGCTGGAGGACGTCAATCTCGCGCTCGCGCCGGGCGAATGCATCAGCGTGATCGGGAGGAACGGCGTCGGCAAGACCACGCTGCTGGCAACCATCATGGGCCACACCACGCTGCACAAGGGCGAGGTGGCGCTCGGCGGCAAAAGCCTCAACCGCGTCCCGGTCTACCGGCGCGCCGCGGCAGGGCTCGGCTTCGTGCCGCAGGAGCGGGAGATTTTTCCCTCGCTCAGCGTGCTGGAAAATCTCGAGGTCGGCGCGCGTCCCGGACACTGGACCAAGGAACGCGTCTTCGAGATGTTTCCCAATCTCAAGGAACGGCTCGATAATCGCGGCAACCAGCTGTCCGGCGGCGAGCAGCAGATGCTGTCGATCGCCCGCGCGTTGCTGACCAATCCGAGCGTGCTGCTGATGGACGAGCCGACCGAGGGTCTTGCGCCGGTCATCGTCGAGACCCTGACCGCGGTGCTGGTGAAGCTCCGCAGCGAAAGCGGGTTATCGATCATCCTGGTCGAGCAGAACAGCCGCGTCGCCTTCGAGTTCTCCGAGCGCAGCGTCGTTCTCGACAAGGGCCGTATCGTCTATGACGGCGCCTCCGCCACGCTGCGTGACGATCCGGAGCGGCTCGCCAAGGTGATCGGCGTTTCCGAATAGTCTCTTTTTTCCGAGACACGCTCACTCTCTCCCGGCCTCATGCTGAGGAGCATTGCGAAGCAATGCGTCTCGAAGCACGAGGCCGCGATCGACCGGGCCGTCCCCATCCTTCGAGAAGCGGGCTGCGCCCGCTCCTCAGGATGAGGACGGAGCAACATCCCACGTGCTGCCCACACCTTGCTGCAGACCCGCAAAGGCGGGCATCCTTGGGCCAAACAACAACTGCCGGGGAACGCCATGGAATTCGACCGCCGCCGCCTGCTGCAACTTGCAGCGCTCGCAGCCCTTTCCGCAACGACGACCATGGCCCAGGCACAAAGTTATCCCGCCAAGCCGGTCCGTTTCGTCGTCAGCTTCCCGCCTGGCGGCCCGAACGACATTCTCGGCCGCATCGTCGCAGGCTGGCTGTCGCAGAAGCTCGGCCAGCCGTTCAACGTCGAGAACAAGGGCGGCCGCTCCGGCAATATCGGCACCGAGGAGGTCGTGCGCGCCGCGCCCGACGGCTACACGGTCCTGCTGTGCGGGCCCGCCAATGCGATCAGCGGCTCGCTCTATTCCAACCTGCCGTTCAACTTCCTGCGCGACATCGCGCCGGTTGCGGGCATCACCCGCGAGGCGCTGGTGATGGTGGTGCATCCGTCCGTGCCGGCCAACACCGTGCCGGAATTCCTGGCCTACGCGAAGGCGAACACCAGCAAGATCAAGATGGCCTCGACCGGCAACGGCAGCTCGCCGCACGTCACCGGCGAATTGTTCAAGCAGATGTCCGGCCTCAATCTCGAGGTCGTGCATTACGGCGGCGGCGGGCCTGCGCTCAAGGCCATGATCGCCGGCGAAGCGCAGGTGATGTTCGAGCCGATGTCGGCGTCGATCGAGCCGGTGCGCAGCGGCAAGCTCCGCGCGCTCGCGGTCAGCACGACAACTCGTTCGACGGTGTTGCCCGACGTTCCGCCGCTCGCGCAGTTCGTGCCGGGCTACGAGGCGAGCGCGGTGACCGGCATCGGCGTGCCGAAGGGCACACCCGCCGAAGTCGTCGAAACGCTGAACAAGGCGGTGCAGGCGGCGTTCGCGGATGCCGCGATGAAGGCAAAGCTCGCCGACACCGGCGGCGAGCCGCTGCCGGGGACTTCGGCGCAGTTCACAGCCCTAATGGCGGCCGAAACCGAGAAATGGGGCAAGGTGGTGAAGGCCGCAGGGATCAAGGCGGACTAACCGCTGCCGTCATTCCGGGGCGGCGCGCAGCGCCGAACCCGGAATCCAGACAAGCAACAAACTTTTCTGAACTGGATTCCGGGTTCGCGCCCATAGCGTCGAAGACGCGCGTGAACGCGCTTATGGGCGCGCCCCGGAATGACCGCGGACAGAACTAATTCCAGTCCGGCTTGGGCAACCGCTGCTTGGTCTCCGGCATCGCCTTCTGATACGCCGGTCGGGCCTTGATGCGCGCGATCCAGTCCTGAAGCGCGGGCTTGCCCTCCCAGAAGCCGACGAAATTCAATTCCTCCAGCCGGTCGATGAACGCCGCCGCCGCGACATCCGCCAGCGAATAGCTCTCGCCGGCAAACCACTTGCTCTGCGCCAGCCACTTGTCCATCCGGTCGATCGCGGCCTTGATGCGGACGGTCGCCTCTTCGACCGCCTTGGTGTCGGCGGGCCTTCCGGCCGCAGCCTTGAAGTCCGCGGCACGAGACGGATTGGGATGGTTGGCGAGCCGCGCCTCGACATGCTCCTTCGGCAGCGCCGCGATCGCCTTGCGGATCATCAGGTTGAACGAGGCCGGGCGGATCACCGGATGCAGCACGTCATCCTCGAACTTCACCCAGTAGCGCATCCGCGCCTTGGCAAAGGCGTCCTTCGGCACCAGCGGCGTCTCGGGAAACGTCTCGTCGAGATACTCGTTGATGAAGCTCGATTCCCAGACCGCGCGCCCGTCATGCACCAGCGTCGGCACCACCGCGTTGGGATTGAGCCTGAGATAATCCGGCTTGAGCTGGTCGAGCTTCATCAGGTCGACGAAGCGGCTCTCCCACGGCAGGTCCTTCTCGGCGAGGCAGAGCCGCACCTTGATGGAGCAGAACGACGACCAGTCGTGATAGAGCTCGAGCATCCTGTGGCACTCCTACCCCAAGCAAAACGCCCGGCTTTCGCCGGGCGTCATGATAGCGCCTTCGTGGCGCGGCCTTAAGCGTGCGCCTTGCGCTGCGGATCGATGATCTTCTCGAGCTTGCCCAGCACATGCATGCACGGCAGCAACTGCTGCAGGCTGCCGTTCGGCTCGCGCTTCTCCTGGATCGCCTTGATGAACTCGCGATCCTCCAGCTCGATGCCGTCCATCGACACGTCGACCTTCGACACGTCGATCTTGTTGTCCTTGCCGTCGCTCAGGTCGTCGTAGAACGCCTTGAACGTGCCGTTGTCGCAGATGTAGCGGAAGAACGAGCCGAGCGGCCCGTCGTTGTTGAACGACAGCGACAATGTCAGCATCGAGCCCGACGGGGTCCTGGCGACAATGCCCATGTCCATCGCGATGTTGAGCTCCTTGTGGATCGGCCCCTGCACCGCGTAGCAGTCGGAGATGTTCTCGCCCACCTGATACTGGAACAGGTCGATGGTGTGCGCGGCGTGATGCCAGAGCAGATGGTCGGTCCAGCTCCGCGCGTTGCCGGCGGCATTGATGTTCTTCCGCCGGAAGAAGTAGGTCTGCACGTCCATCTGCTGGATCTTCAGCTCGCCGGCCTTGATCTTCTTGTGGATGTACTGGTGGCTCGGGTTGAAGCGCCGCACATGGCCGCCCATCGCGGTGACGCCGGTCTCCTTGGCGATCTTCACCAGGTTCTCGGCATCCTCGACGCTGTCGGTCACCGGGATCTCGACCAGCACGTGCTTGCCGGCGCGCATCACCTGTTCGCCCTGGCGGAAGTGCATCTTGGTCGGCGTGGTGAGGATCACCGCGTCGGCGCGCTTGATGCCTTCGCTGAGCTCGCCGGTGAAGTGCGGAATGCCGTACTTCTTGGCGACCGCGGCGGTCGAGTCCTGATTGCCGCCGACCAGCGACGTGACTTCGACACCGGGAATGCGCTTGAGCGCGTCGAGATGCTTCTGGCCAAAGGCGCCTTGGCCGGCGACACAAATTTTCATTGATGACCTCTTGTTAGCTGACGTACTGCTGGAAATCGAAACGCGGCGTCATTCCGGGACGGCGCGAAGCGCCGGACCCGGAATCCAGAGCCACGACCGAATGCTTTCGCTCTGGATTCCGAGTTCGCTCGCTGCGCTCGCGCCCCGGAATGACCGTGGATAGGCATTCGGCATCCGGTTAACTTCGAATGCGCTGAATTTTCTGGCGCGCGGCAGCGCGCTTCATCTTGGGCGCAGGCTTCTTGCCTTTGGCCGCGGGCTTTGCCGCGGGTTTCTTCGCACCCTTGATACGGTTTTCCAGAATGATGTGGCCGACCGCGGTGTTCGACGCCGGCACGGTATAGAAG
>Ga0247825_10000996_pt1 | contig 18414 bp, 13 predicted proteins | sample 13C_Vanillin_Day_FD_194413 | JGI IMG/M metagenome (GOLD analysis project Ga0247825, IMG submission 194413) | Soil microbial communities from agricultural site in Penn Yan, New York, United States - 13C_Vanillin_Day48 | ecosystem: Environmental > Terrestrial > Soil > Agricultural land | place...
ATCGAGTTCTCCACCAGGAGCGGCGTGTGGTTGGTGACCGGGTTCGTGCCGAGGATGGCCACGTTCCCGTCAACGATGGTGCCCCAGGTGACGCGGTTGGTGACCGCCGCCTGGAACGCCGCCTCGCCGCTCTGGCAGCTCGCGTCACCCAGGACGATGGCGCGGTAGCCCATGAACTGGTCGGCCGTCAGCACCGCCCACTGCGCCGGGGTGACGATGTCGATCTGCACGCCGGGAGCATGGGCAGCCACCGCCTGCGCCTCACGGCTGCTGAGCCCGCCGCTGATCGTGCTGCCCAGGATCAGCACCTTGTTCGTGCTGTTGACTTGCTGCGGCATCGTGCTGATGGTGGGATCCTCGCCCACGGGTAGTTGGCCACCCCCCTCTGTTCCACAAGAGATCAGGGCCAGTGCAGCAACCAGCAGAACTGACTTCAGAAAGGTCATCGGCGTCATGGTGACGTCCCTCATGATGCGCTGCGCCCTCACAGAGGAGCAGCCAAGACGGAAAAAACATACCCTTTCTGTAAAACAGTATCAAGGGAAAAGTACAACAAAACCGTACAGGTAGGGCGCTGTGTCGTGACGAGGATTGTCACAGGTAGGGTGAGACGTACCCAGGGCTGTCAGGCGAGAAGGGATTTCCCTCGTCCTCTACGCATGTTGCGTAGGGAGCAGGCCTCCCGTAAGAGGCGCACCGACATATGGCGATGAACGAGCGTTACGAGCCCCAGGCGATCGAAGGAAAGTGGCAGACCCGGTGGGAGGAAGCGGGTGTGTTCCGGGCGGGCACCCGCCCTGGAGCCCCCAAGAAGTACATCCTCGAGATGCTGCCGTACCCCAGCGGGAAGATGCACATGGGGCATGTGCGCAACTACCTGATCGGCGACGTGTACGCGCGCTACTTCCGGATGCGGGGCTATGACGTGCTGCATCCCATGGGGTGGGATGCCTTCGGCCTGCCGGCGGAGAACGCGGCCATCAAGGACGGCGTGCACCCGGCCGTGCGCACCCAGGAGAACATCGATTCCTTCAAGGCGGAGATGCGCTCGCTGGGCTACAGCTACGACTGGGCGCGCGAGGTCAACACCAGCAAGCCCGAGTACTACCGCTGGAACCAGTGGTTCTTCATCCAGATGCTGGAGCGCGGGCTGGTGTACCGCCGCTTCAGCAAGGTGAACTGGTGCACCGGCTGCCTGACGGTCATCGCCAACGAGCAGGTGAAGGAAGGGGTGTGCGAGCGCTGTGACTCACCGGTGATGGACAAGGAGATGCCCGAGTGGGCGTTCCGCATCACCCGGGACTCGCAGGCGCTGCTGGACGGGCTGGACCAGCTGAAGGAGTGGCCCGAGCGCATCACCAGCATGCAGCGCAACTGGATCGGCCGCTCTGAGGGCGCCGAGGTGGACTTCGCGGTGCAGGGCAGCAACGAGAAGATCCGCGTCTTCACCACCCGCATCGACACCATCTACGGCTGCACCTATGTGGTGCTGGCGCCGGACCACCGGCTGGTGGCCAAGGTGACGCCCCCCGATCGCCGCGCGGACGTGGAGGCCTTCGCCGCGAAGATGGCGGCCATCAGCAAGATGGACCGCACGGCCGAGGGCGCCACCAAGGAGGGCGTCTTCACCGGCGCGCACGCCATCAACCCCTTCAACGGGCAGCCAGTTCCCATCTGGGTCGCCAACTTCGTGCTGTCCGACTACGGCACGGGCGCGGTGATGAGCGTGCCGGCCCATGACGCGCGCGACTTCGAGTTCGCGCGCAAGTACAACCTGCCCATCCAGGTCGTCATCCAGCCGGCCACCGGGGACAAGCTGCCCTCGGGCGACAAGCTGGAGGCTGCCTCGACCGAGTACGGCGTGCTGGTGGACTCGGGCGAGTTCTCCGGGCTGGCCTCCGAGGAGGCGCGCCGCAAGATGGCGGCGAAGGTGGAGGCCGAGGGCCGGGGCAAGGCCACGGTGACATACCGCCAGAAGGACTGGGGCTTCAGCCGCCAGCGCTACTGGGGCACGCCCATCCCCATCGTCTACTGCGAGAAGTGCGACCCGGAGCGCCGTGGCATCCCCGTGCCCGTGGACCAGCTGCCCGTGCGCCTGCCAGAGATCGACACCCAGGCGGTGCTGACGGGCAAGGGCGAGCCGCCGCTGGCCAAGGTGGCCTCGTGGGTGAACACCACCTGCCCCAAGTGCGGGGGCCCCGCGCGCCGTGAGACGGAGACGATGGACACCTTCGTCGACTCCTGCTGGTACTTCGCGCGCTACCTGTCGCCGAAGTACGACGCCGCGCCGTTCGATCCGGTCGAGGCGAAGCGCTGGCTGCCGGTGGACGTATACGTGGGCGGCCCCGAGCACGCGGTGATGCACCTGCTGTACTTCCGCTTCTGGACCCGCGTGATGAAGGAGCTGGGCCTGTCGCCGGTGGACGAGCCCGTCACGCGCCTGATCACCCAGGGTATCGTCAATGGCTCGGACGGGCGGAAGATGTCCAAGCGCTGGGGCAACTCGGTGGTGCCCGCCTCCATCGTGAAGAAGTACGGCGCGGACACGGCGCGCACCTACGTGCTGTTCGCGGGCCCTCCCGAGCGTGACTTTGACTGGTCCGATGCCCAGGTGGAGGGTGCCTTCCGTTTCCTGAAGCGCGTATGGACGCTGGCGGCCACTCACGAGGGTGTTGCGGGCTCCAAACACACGGGCGCCTTCGAGGGTAAGGCGCTGGAGATCCGCCGCGCCGCTCACAAGTGCCTGAAGCGGGTGGGGGAGGCCATCGAGCGCCTGTCCTTCAACACGGCCATCGCCGGCATCATGGAGTACATCAACGCGCTCTACGCCGAGGGCACCCCTGAGACGCCCGCGGAGAAGGCCGCCATGGCCGAGGCCATACAGATCCTGGCCGTGGTGCTGACGCCCTTCGCTCCGCACATCGCGGACGAGCTGTCCGAGGCATACGGCTCGAAGGCGTTCACCGTGAACCAGGAGTGGCCGGCCTTCGATCCGGCGCTGGTGGTGGATGACGAGATCCCCTACGCGGTGCAGGTCAACGGCAAGCTGCGCGCCGAGATCAAGGTCCCCGCGGATGCGGCCGAGGCGGATGTGCGCGCCGTGGCCGAGGCGGACGAGCGCGTCAAGGCGGCCGTGGCGGGCAAGACGGTCCGCAAGTTCGTCTTCGTCCCGAAGCGGCTGGTGAACTTCGTCGTGGGCTGAGCGGAGGTTCGGGTGCCGACCGAGGTCCTCGTCATGTGTACGAGGTGCGGGAGGCCGCAGGCGGCCCGTCAGGGCCCCTGCATCGTGTGTGGCGAGCTCCTGCCGGACGCCCCGGTGGCCGGGGGGAAGCCTGCCGAGGCGCCGTTTCTGCTGATCGAGGGGGGCGGGCGCACCATCGCCGGCATCGACCGGAGGCTGACGTACCACGCGGATGCCTCCTCGCCTCCCATGGTCGTCGAGCTCGGCAATCTTCAGGGTGTGGCGTTCGGCCGCCGCTTCATGCTGGAGGCCCTGGCCCTCGTACCGGTGGCCATCGCCCTGGCCTTGCTCTTTCCGTTCCTGCGGCCGGTGGCGGCGGTGCTCTCGGTGCTCGGCCTGCTCGGGGCGATGCTGTGGCGGCGGTACTTCCTGGTGCTGAAGCCGCGTGAAGGCAGGCTGCTCCAGTGGCCCCTGGGCGTGGTGCGGCTCGGATCCGATCGGGCGCGCCTGATCGATGCATCCTGGACCTCGGGGGCCCAGGCCCTGGCCTCACGCGGCGTGTCTGTCCAGGAGGGCCCTGGTGTGCTCGGCCCCGGCGCTTGACCCGCGATCGGAGCCCGCTACTGTGGACGCCATGGCTCGGCTCTGTGCGGTGGTGGCGGCGGCGCTCGTGGCGGGACTGGGGTGTGGCTACCGCTTCGTGCCTCGGGATGGGACGCTGCCGGAGGGGGTGCGCTCCGTATGCGCTCCCATCTTCGTGAACGAGACGCCCGAGCCCGGCTTGGAGACGCTCTTCACCCAGGCGATGCGCCAGGAACTGGTGCGCGCGGGGACGCTGGGGAACGGTGCCGTGTGCGACGCCCGGCTCGAGGGCATCGTGACGATCGTCAACAGCTCGCCCACCATCCTCACCGAGCCCACGGAGGCGAACCCCACGCCGCAGCTCGCCAGCTACCGAGCCTTCGCCGAGGCGCGCCTGCGGCTGCTCAAGGACGAGCAGGTCCTCGCGGAGACGAGCGTCTCCGGCACGGAGGACTACCTACCGGGCAGCGGGGATGTCCTGGAAGCCGAGGCCAACCGTCAGGCCGCGCTCCACCGTCTCTCCGAGACGCTGATGCGCGAGGGCTATGAGCGGCTGGCCCGCAACTGGTGAAGCGCCCGTAAGGCGCTTGGGCCAGGACTCCTTCCCAAAACTACTTCGCGGCCTTGGCGGACTGTGCGGCCTTGGTGAGCCGGGCGATGCGGCGCGAGGCGTTGCGCGGGTGGAGCACGCCCTTGGAGGCGGCCTTGGACAGCGTGCGGATGGCGTCCTTCAGGGCCTCCGGCGTCTTCGTCGCGTCCTTGCTCGCGATGGTCTCGCGCGCCTTCTTCAGGGCGCCCTTCACCGTGGTGCGCACGGTGGCATTGCGGGCGCGGCGCTTCTGGGCCTGACGGTTACGCTTCTCTGCAGACTTGGTGTTCGCCAAGGTGATCTCCAGCTTTCAGCTTTGTAAAAAGAGGGGGCCGTACCTACAGCGACACCCCCCGAGCGTCAAGGTGCTCGTTTTAGACGGTGTATTCCCAATGCAGTCCGGACGGATCCCGGAAGCGGATCCGTTGGGGCTCGACTCCCTGCACGGCCCCCGGGTGCGAGGCCTCCAGTTCGGCCCGGAGCCGCTCCACCGCCCGGGCGGAGGGGGCCCCCAGTGAGAGGGTAGGTGCCACTCCAGCGGAGGCCCCCGAGGTACCGCCGGGGATGAACACCAGGCGCAGGGCTCCATCGCCATACGCGGCCTCGCCCGGGGCTCCTCGCTCGGGGTGCCAGCCGATCAGCGGGGCCACGGTGTTCCAGAACGCCCTCTGGGCGGCCACATCCGGCACGGAGAAGCGCAAGGCCGTCACCGGGGCCCGGGGCAGGGAGGCCGCAGGGGGCAGGGCCTTCTCAGCTGCCTTGGCCGCCTGCCAATGTCGCTCCATGTGCTCCAATGTAGCCTCACCCAGCGGTACACCCTCGGCCCGGAGCGCGGACTCGATGTGCTGGAAGCGGGTGGTGAAGCGGCGGATGGCCATCCGCAGCGCGTCCTCGGGAGGCGCGCGCAGGAAGCGCCCGAGGTTGGCCAGGGAGAAGAGGACGTCGCCGAGCTCATGCTCGATCGCGTCCCGATCGCCGGAGGCGATGGCCTCGTCCAACTCCCGCAGCTCCTCGTCGAGCTTGGCGCGGACGCTGGCCACATCCGGCCAGTCGAAGCCGATGCGGCTGGCCTTCTCGGTGAGGCGCTCGGAGCGCATCAAGGCTGGCGCGGCCGTGGGGACGCCGTCGAGCACCGAGCCCTCTCGGCCCGTCTTGCGCTTCTTCTCCTCGGCCTTGAGCTTTGCCCAGTTGAAGAGCACCTCCTCGGAGCCATTCACCTGGCGCTCGCCGAAGACGTGGGGGTGGCGGCTGACGATCTTGTCGCTGATGGCGCGGCAGACATCGGCCATCGTGAACTCACCCTTCTCGGCGGCGAGCTGAGCGTGGAAGACGATCTGGAAGAGCAGATCCCCCAGCTCATCGCACAGTGAGCGCCAGGGACCGCCGTAGCCCACCCGGTCCATCTCATCGAGCACCTCGAACGTCTCCTCGACGAGGTAGGGGCGCAGCGAGCGCAGGTCCTGCTCCCGGTCCCACGGGCAGCCATTCTCCGCACGCAGGCGCGCCATGATCCCCACCAGCCGCTCCAACTCCGCCCCGGGTACGCTCATATGTGAACCAACCTCCAAATCCGCCGGCCTCTGCCTGGGCTCGGCCGCCTGATCCCCGGAAATGGCCGCCTACCCTGTAAGCCGGGAGGCGGGAGGGGTGCGATTGCTTTCGCTGTGAGAGCCCCTCGCCTATCATCGAAAGTCCGCGATGCCTCACTCCTTTTGTACGCGCCTGCTCCCGGTCATCTTGTGCCTCACGCTGCTGCCGGCGATGAAGGCGTATGCGCAGCTCGAAGCGCCGACTCCCATCCAGGAGGTGGATCCCGACGTAGGGCCGAGTGACGACCCCGAGTCGGACGACTCCGTCTACGAGGAAGAGGAGGAGGACGCGCGCCCGAAGAAGGGCTCGAAGAAGAAGAAGGGCCGGGGCCAGCAGGAGGAGGACGAGGAGGCGGCGGCCACGGCTCCCGAGCGCGAGACCCCGAAGCCCACGACGCCCGCGGCCCCGGCGACGCCCACCCCGGCACCCACCGAGGCGCCTACGGCGACTCCGTCCACGGCTTCTCCGCCCAAGCCGGAGACGGCCACCCGTCCGCCCCCGCCGCCCCTGTTGGCGCCTCGCGTCTCGGACGCGGATCTGCTCACCGTGTGGGAGCGCTGGAGGGAGGCGCGGCAGAAGTCAGACGCGGTGGCGTCGGAGCAGGGCCGCAAGGATCTGCTGAAGCTGCGCGATGAGATCTCCGCCACGGACATCGACACGTTCAGCGCCAGCCTGGTGAGGGAGGCCCAGGAGCGGCTCAAGGCGAACGATCCCGCCGGGGCGGTGCGGCTCGCCGAGGCTGCGGCGGCGCTCTCGCCCAACCTGCCGTACGCGCACTTCGCGCTGGCGGATGCCTATGCGCGCAGGGATCTGACCAACGTGGGCGGTGTCGTGGGGGAGATCAAGGCGGGGTTCGGCGCGCTGGTGCGGGATCCCCGCTTCTGGCGGCCGTCGCTGGGAAACCTGGCGGCCGTGGGGCTGCTGGCGCTGCTGGCCACGGCTGTGGCGGTGGTGGCCGTGCTCTTCGGGCGGCGCGTGCGCTACGTCCTGCATGACTTCCACCACCTCTTCCCGCGGGGCGCGGGCCGCTGGCAGTCCATCGTGGTCGCGGTGGCGGTGCTCGCCACTCCCGTGCTGTTGCAGGTGGGCGTTCTGCCCGTACTGCTCATCCTGTTCGGCGCGATTGCGCTCTATCTCACCCTGGTCGAGCGCGCCGTGGTGGCGGCGCTGCTGGCGCTGGTGGGGCTGATCCCCCTGGCTGCGGGGCAGATCGCCCAGGCCACTGCCTTCGCCGGGACGGTGGCCGAGGACGTCTATGTCCTGGAGCGGGGCAGCTTCACCGCGGATGAGGCCGCGGCCCGCGTGCTGGCGCGCCAGGAGGCGAAGGAGGCCACCTTCGCCGAGCTGTTCGCGCTGGGACGCTACCAGGCCCGCCGTGGGCAGCTCGACGAGGCCGCGAAGTCGTACAAGGCGGCGGCGATCCTGCGGCAGCGCAACGCGTTGCTGCTCACCAACTACGGCAACGTGCTGCTGGCGGCCGGGGACATGGATGGCGCCACACGGCTCTATCAAGAGGCTCAGCAGGCGGATCCCAGACTGGCGGCTGCGCCCTACAACCTGGCGCTGCTCTACCGGCACCTGGCGAGAGGGCTGCCGGATGCCCAGGTAGGCTCCGCGCTCCAGCGCGCCCGAGAGACCATGGAGGTGGCGCAGGCCCTGGACAACACCCTGGTGGGCCGGGATGTGCCTCCGGATGATCGGCTCCTGGTGAACCTGTTGCTGCTGTCGCCGCCGCTGCCCTCGGCCGACCTGATGGCGCTGGCGGACGGGAAGGGCGCGGGCGAGCGTGTCGAGTCCCAGCTCAACCGCCTCCTGGCAGGGACTACGGGCATGGCGGCCCGCGTCTACCCAGCGGTCCTGGCCCTGCTCTTCTTCCTCTGGGGCTACGCGCGCGATCGAGTCCAGGCCACGAAGTCCTGCGACAAGTGTGGGCGCCCGGTGTGCAGGCGGTGCGATCCCGATCTGGGCCGCGGGGCCTTCATGTGCAGCCAGTGCACCAACGTCTTCGCCCGTAAGGGCGTGGTGCCCGAGCCGCTGCGGGTGCGCAAGCAGGCCGAGGTGCAGCGCCACAAGACGTGGATGGGCCGGCTGGCCATGGCGCTCGGGGCGGTGCTGTCCGGAGCGGGCCACCTCTTCTCCGGGCTGCCCATCCGCGGTGCTCTCTACAGCTTCCTCTTCCTGCTGGCCCTGTCCGCCGTGGTACTGCGCGATGGCGTACTCCGGGCTCCGTATGGCGAGGCACCCTTGTATCTCAAGCTGGTGCCCGTCGTGCTGCTCATCCTCCCCCTCTATCTGCTGTCGCTGCGCGGCCTGCGCAAGCGTCAGACGGAGTAGGCCCGCACAGCCATGGCTCTCCAGGGAACCCTCAAGGACTTCGGAATCGCCGACATCCTGCAGCTCATCGGCCAGCAGCAGAAGACAGGGCAGCTGTACCTGGCCAACAAGGAGCAGGAGGTCAACATCTTCTTCAAGGACGGCAACATCGTCCGCGTGGAGAGCGTCACCCGCAAGAAGAAGGATCTCATAGGCAACATGCTCGTGCAGGCCGAGCTCATCAGCGAGGCTCAGCTCGACGAGGCGCTGGAGACGCAGCGCCGCACGCTCAAGCGCCTGGGGGACGTGCTCGTCTCCAGCGGCGCGCTCACGGCCGACCGCTTCAAGAAGATGATGCAGCTGCAGGCCACGGAGACCATCTACCGGCTCTTCAGCTGGGACAACGGCACCTACGAGTTCAAGGCCGAGCCCATCGAGTCCGACACCGAGGCCATCACGCCCCTGCGCGCCGAGTCGGTGCTCATGGAAGGCTTCCGGATGGTCGATGAGTGGCCGGTGATCCGCAGGAAGATCAACCGGCTGGACATGACGTTCGAGATCCTCAAGCCCCTGCCTCCGCCCGTGGTCAAGGAGGAGGACCTCGACGCCGCCTTCGATGACGCCTTCGCCGAGAAGAAGAAGGACGAGAACAAGGGCGAGTTCAAGTCCGTGGGGGACTCGGAGCGCGCCGTCTACGAGAAGATCTCCCCGGGCCGCGATGTCCGAAAGCTGATCGACGTCTCCCTCCTGGGCGAGTTCGAGACCTGCAAGGCCCTGCTCAACCTGATCAACCTCGAGTACGCCCGCCCCCTCTCGGCGGATGGCCGCCCCGCCAGCACCGAGCGCAACAGCGTGCTGCGGACGGTGGGACGGAGTGTAGGCAATGTGGGGGTCAGCATGGCCACCCTGGCCGCCATCCTCTTCGTCGCGGTCCAGCTCTCTGGGGTCATCTCGCTGGCCAGCTCGCCTGCCTCCTCCTTCGCGGACCCCGCCGGCCAGCGCTTCATCTCCCGGGCCCAGATCAAGCGGATAGAGGCCGCCCTGGAGGTGTTCCGTCTGGAGAAGGGTGAGGTGCCGGAGAAACTGGATGCCCTGGTACAGGTCGGGTTGTTAAAGCCGGAAGAGCTACGCTACCCCTGGCGGGAGCAGTACTATTACAAGCGTCTGGCTGCTCGGGAGTTCGTCTTGCTGCCTCCCCTGCAATAGCCAGCACGCCTGCCTCCCTTTCCCGGGTCAGGGGCCGACGTTACGTTACGTACAGTCCAGTCCGGGGAAGTTGAATTGGAGGAGCAGAACTCTTTGAGAAACCCTGCCACGTTGGAAGCTCCCGCAGCACGCGCCACCTCGGCCAAGGTGGACGTCCGTGACAACGAGACCGCCCTGGCCCTGTGCGGCAATCAGAATGAAAACCTGAAGCTCATGGAGCGGCGCCTGGGCGTGCGCGTCGGTCAGCGCGGCACCGAGCTGCACCTGTCCGGTCCCTCGGATGCGGTGGCCTTCGCCGTGCGCCTCGTGGAGAACCTCGAGGAGATGATCCGCGCGGGCCGCACTGTGTACCGCGAGGACGTGGAGCAGGGCATCAAGGTGCTCGGCCGAGGCGGCGCCGAGTCCCTGGGTGAGGTGATGCTGGGGCCTGTCCTCAAGAGCTCGGGCAACCGGCAGATCTCCCCCAAGAGCGTCGCCCAGAAGCGCTATGTGGAGGCCATCCGCTCCCACGACATCGTCTTTGGCATTGGCCCTGCGGGTACGGGAAAGACCTACCTGGCCATGGCCATGGCAGTGGCCTTCCTCCAGGAGCGCAAGGTCAAACGCATCATCCTGGCGCGGCCAGCTGTGGAGGCGGGTGAGAAGCTCGGGTTCCTGCCGGGCGATCTCGCGGAGAAGGTGAACCCCTATCTGCGCCCGCTCTATGACGCGCTGCATGACATGATGGCGGGCGAGCGCGCCGCGCAGCTGGTGGAGCAGGGAGTCATCGAGGTGGCTCCACTGGCCTTCATGCGAGGCCGGACGCTCAATGACGCGTTCGTCATCCTGGACGAGGCGCAGAACACCACCGTCGAGCAGATGAAGATGTTCCTCACGCGGCTTGGGTACAACAGCAAGGCCGTCGTGACAGGTGATGTGACTCAGGTGGACCTGCCCATTGGGAAGATGTCCGGCCTGAACCACGCGCGCAGCATCCTCAGGAACATCGACGGCATCTGCTTCTCCGAGTTCACGGAGGTGGATGTGGTACGCCATCCCCTGGTCCAGGAGGTCATCCGCGCCTACGACAAGTTCGAGGCCGCCAAGGCCGAGGCGGCCAAGGTGGAGGAGGCCCGCGCCGCCCAGGACCCTTCCGAGCCGGAGACGCAGGAAGTGGAAGAGCCCATCGCCACGTGATTTCAAGGGGTTGGCCATTTAGCCGGCCTCCGGGCAGGCGTCCTGGGGCTCGGAGAGAGCCTGTGTCCTTGATAGCGCGGTCGAGGCTTGCGTAGGGTCGGGCCCCCATGGCTGAACCGGAACCCACAACCTCCAGGCCGAGCCCCCTGGACGCCCTGACCAGCCGCTTCCGGCTGGGTGACAGGGCGTGGGGCCGCCGCCTGAGCCTCATCGCGCTGTTGCTCGGGGTGTCGGTGGCGGCCGGCTTCGTCATCTCCCCCGGGCTCTACAGCCAGCAGATCCCCGCGCTGACCGAGGAGCACCTCAGCAAGCCCTTCCGGGCCAACTCGCCTGCGGGCTTCAAGGCCGCGCGGGACTACGAGATCAACCACAGCGCGATGACGGAGCAGCGGCGCCGGGAGGCCCGCAACGCCGTGCTCCCCGTGTATGACCTGAACCCGGCGGTCGTGGATCAGATCCGCCGCTCGGTGAAGATGGCCTTCGCGGAGATGCGGGTGCGCCTGGCCACGAAGGCCGCCGAGGAAAGTCTCCCGGGTGGGGAAGGAGAGGCGGAGGTACGCAAGGACGGGGAGCCGCGCAAGGCGGTGCAGGCGCCGAAGCCGAAGAAGCCTGTGCCGCCCACGCCGGAGGAGGTGGAGCACCTGCGCAAGGAGCGCGAGGCGCTGCAAGGGGACTTCCAGGAGCTGTTGTTCGGCCAGCGGGATGCGGCGGTGGAGGCGGAGGACTTCCAGGCGCTGCTGGCCAACGGGTTCTCTGAAGAGGCCGAGGCGGCCACCCTGGTGCTGCTGGAGCGGGCGTACGGCTCGGAGCGGGGGCCGCTGTTCATCGCCGGCTCGCGCGAGGAGCTGACGCGTGAGGGGCCCCAGGGGATCACCGTCCGGGATGTGCGCCACAGCGGGGAGCAGACCCTGCCGGGCAACGCGGCGAACGTCATGGACACGCGCGAGGCGTACGCGGAGATGGATCGCTTCGCCTCGATCCCGGGCAACCTGCTGCCGGATGCGCCGGGCGTGCAGCGCCGGGCGGTGCTGCGGCTGGCCAAGCGGCTGGTGCGGCCGGATCTCACGATCAACATCGCGGAGACGAACGCGCGGCGCCGGAAGGCGGGCGAGGCGGTGAAGGATGCCGTCATCTCGCTGAAGAAGGGGCAGCGCGTCATCGGTGACGGCGAGTTGGTGAACGAGACGCACCTGGTCATCCTCACGGGGATGAGGGCCCAGACGGACCGGCTGGATCTGCTCCAGCTCCAGGTGGGCGGCACGGGCCTGGTGGCGCTGCTGGTGGCGGCGTCCTTCGTCTTCTGCCGCACGGCGTTCCGGCGGTTCCGGCCCATGCGCAAGGATGGGGTGCTGCTGGGGCTGCTGCTGGTGGCCATGCTGGGGCTGCTGCAGCTCTGGGTGTCCATCGCGGATGCGGTGCAGGACCGGTACACGGCGCTGCCCATCGAGGCGCTGTACTACGCCTTCCCGGTGGCGGCTGGCGCGATGCTCGTGCGCTTCATGCTGTCCGAGGAGCTGTCGCTCTTCTTCGCCATCGTGCTGGCGTGCCTGGTGGGAGTCATGCTGGGCAACTCGCTGTCCTACGGCGTGTACGCGCTGGTGGGATCGCTGGTGGCGGCCGATCGCATCACCCGGGCACGGGATCGCGTGGGCATCTTCAAGGCGGGCCTGATCACCGGTGGGGTGAACCTGGGGGCCGTGCTCTTCCTCTTCATGGTGGATGGCAAGGGGCTCACGGGGGACACGGTGCTCACGGCGGTGTTCGCCTGCGTGGGCACGGCGGTGGCGGTGCCGGTGATGGTGATGGCGCTCACGCCGCTCATCGAGGCCCTGTTCGGCTACGCCTCGGACATCAAGCTGCTGGAGCTGGCCAACCTGAACCACCCGGCACTCAAGGAGCTGATCGTCCAGGCGCCGGGCACCTACCACCACTCGATCATCATCGGCACGCTGGTGGAGAACGCGGCGGAGGCCATCGGGGCCAACCCGCTGCTGGCGCGCTCGTGCGCGTACTACCACGACATCGGCAAGGGCCGGAACCCGCTCTACTTCGGTGAGAACCAGAAGGGTGAGAACAAGCACGACGCGCTGGCACCGGCCATGAGCGCGGTGATCATCAAGCGCCACGTGACAGAAGGGCTGGAGATGGCGCGACAGTACCGGCTGCCCAAGCTGGTGGCGGACGCCATCCCTCAGCACCACGGCACGCGGCTGGTGGGCTACTTCTTCCACAAGGCCGTCAAGGAGCAGGAGGGCAAGGAGAACCCTCAGCCCATCGACGAGAGCATCTACCGCTACCCGGGGCCCAAGCCTCAGTTCCGCGAGGCGGCGCTGGTGATGATCGCCGACGCGGTGGAGGCCTCCACGCGCGCCATGCCCGAGCCCACCACGGCGAAGCTGCAGGCGCAGGTGCAGAAGATGATCAACCTCATCTTCTCCGAGGGCCAGCTGGACGAGTGCGATCTGACGCTGAAGGATCTGAACCTGATCGCCAACTCCTTTCTGCACACGCTCGAGGGCATCTACCACGCGCGTCCGCAGTATCCGGCCGGGGCGCTCGGCGGTGGCCCTAAGGTGGGGCCCCTGGTGGAAGCCTCCACGTCCAAGCAGGATGGCAAGGCCCGGAGTGCCTGAGCCCCTCCGCCCCAGGAGTGGAGAACCGTGAGACTGCGCAAGGGAAAGCTCATCCCCCGAGAGGATGGCAAGCGCATCGAGGAGTTCATTGGCGCGGCCACCCTGGGGAACTCCTCCATGTCGGTGGCACGGATGCTGGCCCCTCCGGGCTGGTCCGAGCCGGCCCAGAAGCCCGAGTTCGATGAGGCCGTGCTGGTGCTGCGCGGTGAGCTGACGTTGGTGGTGGACGGCAAGCGCGAGCGCATCGCCGCGGGCGAGGTGGGGTGGGTGCCCAAGGGCCGGCGCGTCATCTACAGCAATGAAGGGCAGGGCGCGTGTGACTACTGGTCCATCTGCGCGCCGGCCTTCCGGCTCGAGCTGGCGCACGTCGAGCCCGCCGAGGAGGAGCCCCAGGCCAACCACGTGACGGTGCAGGTGGCGCACGCCCAGGGCGAGGCGCTGGCCCGGCCGCTCGCCTCCCTGGGCCGCGCATATATGGATCGGTTGGAGCTGCACGGCTGTGAGCTGTCCCTGTCGCTGGTGGGGGATCGGGCCATCCGCCGGCTCAACCGCACCTGGCGGAAGAAGGACAAGGCCACCGACGTGTTGAGCTTCCCGGCGGGAGAGCTGCCGCGCGGGACACCGGGCCCCCGGCAGCTGGGGGACGTGGTCATCTCCCTGGACACGGCGAAGCGGCAGGCGAAGGAGTACGGCCGGACGCTGGAGGCAGAGGTGTCCCGGTATCTCGCGCACGGCCTGCTGCACCTGCTCGGACACGATCACGAGCGCCTTCAGGACGCCCGGAAGATGGCGGCCCTCGAGGAGAAGCTGCTGGGGGAAGGCGGCATGGTGGCGGACGCGGTGCGGGCCAGCCGTGTCCGTAGGCTTGTCTGACAACCGGACAAGCTCGCGCTTGTGCCGCCCAGGACCCATGATAGGGAGTCACGCCTCTTCGCGTGTTGGACGGAACATGCCTCGCTCTTCGCCATGGATTGCCTGCCTGCTCGGCTTGCTGCTCTTCGCGGCTCCTGCCTTCGCACGCCCGCCCTGGGGTACGGGGGAGAGCAAAGGGGAGGACCTGGTCATCTCGCTGGTGACGTTCAGCCCGGGTGACGACGTGGCCTCGTGGTGGGGGCACGGCTCGCTCGTCGTGAGGGACCAGCGGCTGGGAGTGGAGCGCCTCTACAACTACGGGATGTTCTCCTTCGACGAGAAGATGCTCGGGCGATACGCGATGGGGCGGCTCGAGTTCTGGGTGGCCGAGGCGAGCGTTCAGCGGACCTACCAAGCCTACGCGTCGTACAACCGGGATGTCCGCATCCAGGAGCTGAACCTGACGCCAGAGCAGCGCGTGGAGATCGGCCGCCTGCTCGCGGACAACGTCCTGCCGCAGAACCGGGAGTATCTCTACCACCACTACAACGACAACTGCGTCACCCGGCTCCGGGACATGATCGACCGGGCGGCGGATGGGCAGCTCCGTGAGGCGGCCAAGGCCCCTGGGCGCATGACGCTGCGCGAGCACACGCGGCGCTACACCGCCGTGAGCCCGCCGATGAGCGTGCTGCTCGACTTCCTGATGAATGACGAGATCGATCGGCCCATCACCCGTTGGGAGGAGGCCTTCCTTCCGGATGAGCTGGAGCGGCAGGTGGCTGCGCTCCAGGTGACGGGGGCGGACGGGCAGAAGGCGCCGCTCGTCGCGAAGAGCTGGGTGTTCCACAAGTCGGACCGGACGCCCCCTCCCGAGGAGCCGCCCAGCTATGCGCCGTGGATGCTGCTCATGGGGCTGGCCATTGGGGGCAGCGCGGTGGGGCTCTCGTACTGGGGCAGGCGAGGGGCCCGGCTGCCGCGGGTGCTGCTGGGCGTGGAGCACGTCGTCGTAGGGCTGGTGCTGGGACTGCCGGGCACCGCGCTGTTCTTCATGTGGCTGTTCACCGACCACACGGTGACGTACCGCAACGAGAACCTCTTCCTGGCCAACCCACTCATGCTGCTGCTGGTGCCGCTGGGCATCATGCTGGCGTGGGGCTCGGTGAAGGCGCGAGCGCGGCTTCGAACGATCTGGCGAGTGCTCGAGGTGCTGGGCGCGCTCGGGTTGCTGCTGAAGATCATCCCCGCGTTCAACCAGGACAACTGGCGGCTCATCGCGCTCATCCTGCCCATCACTCTGGGCTTCGCGGGCGCGTTCAACCTGGACCGGCTGTGGGCGCGGTCCTCCGCGGGGAGCCGAGAGCCGGAGCAGCGGCCCGCTCCTTCTTCAGTGAAGGCCCCCTGAGCCTCGGAGGGGCGGTGGTATAAGTCCGCCCCATGGGCTGGTTCGTCTGGCTGGTGGAGACCTCCCTCGCGCTGGGGGCGGGTTTCCTCCTCGCGGCGGCATTTCTCCGAGAGCGTGGTGTGCTGGAGCGAGCCATTGCCACGATCCTCGTGAGCGTGTCGCTCATCCTGGTGGCCCTCCAGCTCTGCGGGTTCGCCGGACGGCTCGATCGCTGGACGCTCGGGGTGGTGGCACCGGTGCTCTTCGCTGGCGCCGCGGCGGTGGCGCTGCGCCGGGTGTCACTCCGGGAGGCCTTGCAGCTCCTGCGTCAGGACTGCCGGGCTCCCCTGAGGCTCGTGCGCGAGGCCTGGGCCGAGCGAGAGCTGGGAGTGGCGACCCTGCTGCCCGCGGGCGCGGCCCTCGCGGTGCTGTCGCTGATGGTCTGGTCCTTCAAGTCGTGGTCGTGGGATCCCGTCTGGTACCACGTGCCCATCACCAGCCTCGCCATCCAGAACCACTCCCTGGCACGTTTCGACACGCACATCCCCTGGGTCGTCAACTACGCGTGGAACGTGGAGGTGCTAGCGGTCTGGAACACCCTCTTCCCGATGGACAACCGGCTGGACGACAGCACTCAGCTTCCCTTCTACCTGCTGGGGGCGCTGGTGGTGGCGGCCTGGGCGCGGCGGTTGGGGGCCTCGCGAGCCTGGGCTGTCGCGCTCGGAGCGGCGTGGATGACGCTGCCGCCCGTCTTCCTCCAGGCTCACGCCACCTACGTGGACGTGGCCTCCGGCGCGCTCTTCAGCGCCGCGGTGTTCTTCCTGAGTGGGCGGGTCTCCGCCGTGGATCGGTGGCTCTGCCTGCTCTCCATGGGGCTCTATGCCGGGGTCAAGTTCACCGGCCTCTTTCATCTGGCGCTGGTGGCGCCGTGGGTGTCGGCGCGCGGGGCGATTGAGCTGTGGCGCGCTCAGGGCCAGCGCTGGCGCATCTTCGCCCAGCAGCTGCTCTCGGTGGCCGCCCTGGCGGCCGTGGGCGCCTCCAAGTACGTCCAGAACGCTGTACACACCGGCAACCCCATCTCTCCCTTCCGCACCTCGGTGCCGCTGCTCGGCTGGGAGCTGCCAGGCCACTTCGATCAGGGATTTCTGTACGCCATGCCCGGGCACAAGGACCTCACGTTCTTCCGGCTCCCGGGGGATCTGGTGCGCATGCTGACGAACTGGTTCGACACCCAGCCGCATTACCTCCCAGACGTGCGTAGCGGGGGGCTGGGGGCGCTCTTCCGGTGGCTGCTGTTGCCGTGCATCCTGATCGTCGCCGCCGATGTGGTGCGGCTGCGCGACTGGAGGAGGGGACTGCCCGTGGTGGCGCTCTTTGGCCTGGCCGTGGTCGTGCCCTATGCCTCCTGGCCGCGGTACATCATCCCCGCGGGCACGGCGGGCCTGGTAGCGCTGGCCCTGGTTTCCCAGCAGCTCCCTGGCCGCTGGTTTCGCCAAGGGGTGGCCGTGGCGCTGGTGGGGCTCAGCACCTACGCCCTGGTCCACGGCTTCCGGGGCCTCGTCGTCTTCCCCAAGCACTTCCTGGCCAGCTTCCGCGCGAGCCCCGAGCTGCGAGCCTCGCTGCAGATCGACAGCATCCTCTGGCCCACCGAGTGGGCACTGCGCCGGGAGCAGGAGCTGGCCGAGGGGGATGTGGTGGCGTACGACGAGAGCACCGTCTTCCTCCAGGAGCTGTTCACGCGAGACTACCGGACTCGCGTCACCTTCGTCTCGAGTCAGGGGAAACCCGAGGCCTACATCCAGCGGCTCAGGGCCTTGCGTGCCCGCTGGGTAGGCGTCGATCACGAGAGCGCCGCGGCCCGGGCTGTTGAAGCGTCAGGGGGAGAGCTGCTCTTCGTCGCGCCTGCCTCGAGGCTGGCGATGTACCGCATGCATTGGTAGGTCTCTCAATGGGAACGCGGTACTTGCTTGCGGCCACGCGCACTTCGCGCTACCAGGATTGCACCATGGCGAACGACACGATGGAGAAGATCAGTGCACTGCGCGAGCGCCTGCTGGCGCTCCGGGGGCATCTTTGACCTCGATCGCAAGAGGTCTCGCATCGCGCTGATCGAGCGCGACTCGACGCAGCCCAACTTCTGGGACGACAACACCAAGGCCCAGGCGCTGCTGAAGGAGAAGTCCCAGCTCGAATCCAGCGTGGGAGCGTTCGACAAGACGCTCCGTGGCCTGGATGACGCGCAGACGCTGATGGAGCTGGCCCAGGAGGCCAACGACGAGGCCAGCGCCAGGGAGGCGGAGGGGTCTCTGACAGGGTTGGAGGCGGAGGTCGCCAAGCTGGAGCTGGCGCGGATGCTCTCCGGCGAGTTCGACCGCAACAACTGCTTCATGGACATCAACGCGGGCGCGGGCGGCACTGACAGCATGGACTGGGCCGCCATGCTGATGCGCATGTACACCCGCTTCTGCGAGGCGCGCGGCTGGGAAGTGGAAGTCAGCGACATGGTCGCGGGCGAAGAGGCGGGCTTCAAGAACGTCTCGCTGCACATCAGGGGCGAGAACGCCTACGGCTACCTCAAGGCGGAGATCGGGGTGCACCGGCTGGTGCGCATCAGCCCGTTCGATGCGAACGCGCGGCGGCAGACAGCCTTTGCCTCGGTGGACGTGTACCCGGAGGTGGACGACTCCATCAAGATCGACATCCCGGAGAAGGACTACGAGCTGAAGTTCATCCGGGGTGGTGGCGCGGGTGGCCAGAAGGTGAACAAGACGTCGTCCACGGCGCAGCTGCGCCACCTGCCCACGGGCATCTTGATCACCTGCCAGACGGAGCGCTCGCAGTCGGCCAACAAGGACATGGCGTTCAAGATCCTCCGGGCGCGCCTGTACGAGCTGGAACTCAAGAAGCG
>Ga0247825_10000997_pt1 | contig 18411 bp, 9 predicted proteins | sample 13C_Vanillin_Day_FD_194413 | JGI IMG/M metagenome (GOLD analysis project Ga0247825, IMG submission 194413) | Soil microbial communities from agricultural site in Penn Yan, New York, United States - 13C_Vanillin_Day48 | ecosystem: Environmental > Terrestrial > Soil > Agricultural land | place...
GTCTTGTGCGAGATCGTCGGCGACACGGAAAAAGTCGACGTTTGCCGTCGGCGTGGGAATCCCGATCGCCATGCGGCTGATCTTCTGCGCTACTGACATGTAGCGATCCATCAGCGTCGGCGACACAGTCAGCGTGCTGGCCACGTTGTCGAACCCGGAGCTCACGTCGTCGGCGGGAAGCAGCCCCGCAATATCTACATCAACGTGCAGCAGATCGCGAACCGCGTTCTGATACTCGGCGCGGTTGAGTCGGTGCAGCGCCTCGGTCCTCCCGGGGTTCGGGTTTGCCGTCGCGGCGCGATCGATTTGCGTCTCGAGCCAGGCGCTGAGACCGTCGAGAACTGGCTTGTCGGGACGCGGCATGCCGGCGGGCGGCATCAAGCCGGCGCGCAGCTTGGCGATGACCTTCTCCCATTCCTCCGCGTGCGCCGGCACGTTAGCCACGTCGAGTATGTCGAGCGCAATCGGCGTCGCGTTGCGCGCCTTCAGCCGCTCGTTGTGGCACGTCACGCAGTAGCGATCGATCAGCGCACGTTGATCAGAGGATGCGGACGGCGTCGAGGACGGAGCGGCTGCTGGCGCGCGCCCGCCGTCACGCTGCCCGTGTACGACTGCACCGGTCCACAGAACGGCGCCCATGCATATCGCGAGGATGCCGGCGCGTCTCGCCCGCCGACGGGAGTGTGACCACTGCGACATCGCTATCCTGCGAGAAACGCCTTGACAACAGCGAGGAACAACTCCGGCGTGTCCTCCTGCGGATAGTGACCAGCCTCTGGGATGGTGATCACCTCAGCGAACGGCAGCGTCTTCAGCTGACGCTGTTCGTCGGGCGTGACCAGACGGCTGCGGCCTCCGATCACGTAGAGCGTCGGCGCCTTGATCTTCTTCACGTAGTCCCAGAGCTCGATCGGCCCGAGCCCGTTCACAACTTTCGGGTCGTACTTCCAGACGACGCGGCCGTTCGCCAGCCGCTTGCTCTCGTAACGAACCTGGTTGCGATGGACCTCTTCGGGCACGCGCGTAGGATTGCGCCGCAGCGAGGCATACAACTCCTCTTCTGATGCCCATCCCTGTTGCTCGCGCTCGATGCGGTCACTGAGCGTGCGCGTAGTGGACTCGGGACGCGCCGGACCGACGTCGAGCACGATGAGCTTGCTGACGCGATCGGGATACATCCCGGAGTAGACCTGCACGACGCGACCGCCGATCGAGCAGCCGATCAACGTCACCGGCCCAAGCTTCAACTGCGTCACCAGCGCGTGGAGATCGCTGACGTAGTCCTCGACGGAGTAATCGCCTTTCGGCGACCAGTCGGAATCACCGTGCCCGCGCAGGTCGATGGCAATGACGCGGTGTCGCTGGTTGAGCAGTGGCGCCACGTGATCGTAGTTGTGCGCTGAATGTCCGAGCGCGTGAACGAGGATGAATGCCGGCTTCCCTTCGGGACCCCAGTCGAGATAGTGGATGGTGCGGCCGTCGACCTTGATGGTGCCGTCGCGGTACGCGTCGGTGCTGTCGCTCTTCGTCAGCGCTTGGGCGTGAGCGGCCGGTGAGCCGCCGACCGTCCACACGACGGCGGTCGCTACTGCCATCCGGATCGCAAGGTTGAGTCGCTGTGCGTGCATCGTGTCCCTGAGATGGGCCGAAGGCGAGTCTCCGTCGGCCCGCGAAATCTGTCAATTACCAGTAATGGACCGGAATACGGCGGAATCGCGCTAGAACCTGTACGAGACCGCCACCTCGGCGATCCGCGAGAGCAGAATGCCGGTGATGGTGCCGAAGGCCGGCCCCGATTGCATGGTCCGCGCGGTGACGGTATTCGCGTTCAGCAGGTTGAAGATGTTCATGCGCAGGGTGGCACTTTGGCCCTGGCGCACGTGGAAGGTCTTCTGCACGTTGAGATCGACGAGGTTGACGTTCGGCAGCCGCCATTCGTCTCCGAAGTTCTCGGCCGGCAGTGTGATTTGCGGAATTTGCCGGCCGCCGGTCAGGATTACAGTCCGTCGCTGTGACTCGCCGCTGCGGTGCTCGTAGTTGATCGACGTCGTGATGTCCCACGGGAACGCATACGACCCCTGCATGCGGGCGATCCACTCCGTCGTGTTGTCGTCGTTGTTGATCTCGGCATTCGGATCGACGGTGTTCACGTAGATGGTCACGCCGGTCTGGGTACCGGCGTTGGGAACCAGCGGGATGTGCTTCTTGGTGAACGAATAGGACCCGTACATGTACCAGCGGTTCGTCAGCCGGCGGGTCACGGCGAACTCGGCGCTCTTGTAGCTCTGATTGGCCGCCGAATCGTTGACCAGCATCGGTGTCTGGAAATTCGCCCCCGCGTAAGCAGCGGGAAAGTCGTAGTAGGTGATCGTTCGCCCCGGATCGTCGCCTGTGCCCCTCACGCCGTCAGGGCCCGGATCGACGTTGGTGATTGGGATGTTGTAGACCTCGTAGGGCCGCTTGGTGTTGAGCAGGCGGTGCTGATTGAACGTCTTCGAGTAGATGCCGCTGACGCGCACCGCGAGGTTCGCTATCACCTCGCGCTCGAGGGAGAGCGAGTACTCGTCGGTGCCCGGCTGCTTTTCGTCCGGGTTGGGAATGCCAAGCGACGTCGTCCCGCCGCCGCCGATCCCGGCCTGCGCCGTCGACAGGTAGTCGGGGCCATTCGGATCGAGGTTCACCTCACCGGTCTCGTACTCGCCGTTGTTGTTGTTATCGTGCCAGACGTAGGTGGTGAGATTCGCCTGGTTGTGATTGGCGATCTGCGTCTGGTCGGTGTAGCGCATCAGCATGAAGCGCCCCCATCCGCCCTTGAGCACCGTCTTGCCATCACGCGTGAGGTCGTACGCAGCGTGCAGGCGGGGCACGAAGGAGTTGAAGACCTTCATCTGCACCTTGTCCCAGCAGCGCGCCGGGTTGGCGACGTCGCCGGGCGGATCGGCGGTGACTCGACACTGCTCCGGCGCAAAACCGTTGTCGTGCGCGAAACGCGCGCCCAGGTTGAGCGTCAGCGGCCCGACCTTCCACGAATCCTGGATGTAGGCGCTGGTGTAGTCCTCGAGGTCGATTGGCTCCGCCGGATAGTTGAAGGCGATGAAGCGGTTGGCCACGCCGTTACGGAACTGCAGTTGGTAGTTGCCGGAATCGTAGCCGGCGGGCACGTCACCGAAGTTGATCTCCTGTGCGACCTTCCACGTCTCCGCCCGCGAGATGCGCAAACGGTCCGAGCGCCGGCGCATGTATTCGCCGCCCACCTTTATGTCATGGCTGCCGTAGAAGAGATTGGGCTTGTACCAGCTCATGCTGCCGCGCGCCTGATGGTTGTAATCGACCGGGTCTTCGCCGTCGGTGCCAGACATACCGGTAGTCGTGCCAAGCACGAGGTCGGTCTTCAGCACCTCACCGTAGGCGTAGCCGCGGAACGCCGATGTCCAGCGCATATCGCCGCCCATGAGATTGATGACCATTGAGTTTCCGCGAACGGCCTGCCACTCGACCTTGCCCACGTGCGATGGCAGAGTCTGGCCGAGGCGTGATTCCCACGCGACCAGTCGGCTGCCGCTCCCCATGCCGCGGCGGCGGGTGTAAGTGTGGAACGCGACGATCCGCTGGGATGGCGTCATCTGCCACGAGATCTTCTGGGTGTTGAAGATCTGGCGGTCGAGGCTGTAGCACACCTCGCCGTTCGGCTGAAAGCATTCCAGCGTATCGAGACGCTGCGCCCGGCGCCGCGCTCCGGCGTAGAACCAGAGCTTGTCGCGCACGATGCGGCCACCGACGTCACCCGATACGTCGGTGCGCGAATCGAGCTCGTCTCCACGCGTGATTCCCTGAGCGCGCAGGCCGTCGTCGATGTTGTTGCTCTGCATGGAGTCGTTCTGAAACGCGAAGAAGCCGTTCCCCGAGAACGTGTTGCCGCCTGACTTGAGAATGCCGTTCAGCGCGATGCCGCGCGTGCCGATCTCGGCCGGGCTACCGAACGTGCCGACCTTGACCTCTTCGACATTGGTGTAATCCCAGTAGATGCCGCCTTGCGTGCCCGACTTTGCGGCGCTCACCAGCACACCCTCGATCTGCTGCCACGGCTGATTCGCCTGCCCGAACGCGCGGAACTGCGGCGGACTAGTCACGCTGTCACCGCCGATGTCGAGATTGGGACGCGCACCGGGCGCTTGCGACATCAGCGACACGGTGCCATTGCGGCTGGACGGAATCAGATCGAGCGTTTCGCGGGTGAGCCGCGTGGCAGGCGCGGTGGACACGACGTCCACGACCGGCGATGCCCCGGTGACGGTCAGGGTCTCCTGCACAGCGCCGATGCCCATCGGCACGTTGACCGTCGCGACGAAGCCGGTTGTCAGCCTGATCCCATCACGGCGGACCGACTGGAACCCGGACAACTCGTACTGAACGCTGAAGAGGCCGATCGGCAACGGCGTGAGGCGATACTCGCCCCGCTCGTTGGTCACCGTCGTCACCGAGGGCACCTGCAGCGACGGACTGGTCGCCGTCACGGCAACGCCCGGCAGTGCGGCGCCACTCTCGTCGGTTACGACGCCGACGATGCTCGCTTCCTGCTGCGCCACCAGGGGCGCCGCAACTCCGGCAATCAGCAGCACGAGTACACCAAAATGCCGCTTCCACTGCGACACACGCCGACCACGTGGTTCGCGCGTCTTCATCTGCACCTCCGCATCCACGGGACGTTCTCCGTACGACCCGTTCCCGGGCGCGGAGTTTCTCTGCCACGGCGAAGGTTGTCAATTACCAGTAATGGAGCGTGTCGATTTGAACGTGTGCTATACACTCGCGCGTGCGCCGTCACGAAGTCTGACGAGTCGAGACGATCACGAAGTCGGAGGAGAGTCGATATGAAAGGTCACAATCGAAGGGTCGTTACGCTGAGCCTCCTGCTCGCGTGCGGCATCTCGACGGCGATCTACACCCACCAGACTGCCGGGGCGCAGGGACGCGCCGGAGGTGCAGGTGCCCAAGTCATTCAGGTCGAGAAACTCAAGGACAATCTCTTCCTCCTCAGAGGAGGCGGCGGCAACACGGCCGTCTTCGTCGGCGCCGACGGGGTCACCGTCGTCGATACCAAGATCCCGGGATGGGGTCAGCCGCTCATCGCCAAGATCAAGGAGATCACCCCGAAGCCGGTGGTGCGCATCATCAACACCCACACGCATTACGACCACGTCGGCGGCAACGTCGACTTCCCCACCACGGTTGAGTTCGTCGCCCAGGCGAACACGCGCGCCAACATGGAGAAGGGGCTGCCGCCTAAAGGCGCAGAGAGCCGCGTCCCACCCGACGTGTTCAAGGCGAATGGCGGAAAGAACATGGCCAATCGCACCTTCAAGGACAAGATGACGATCGGCCGCGGCGCGGAGCAGATCGATCTCCATTACTTCGGGCGCGGTCACACCAACGGCGATGCGTGGGTGGTCTTTCCCTCGCTCCGCATGATGCATGCCGGCGATATTTTTTCCGGCAAATTGGTACCGCTTCTCGACAGCAACAACGGCGGCAGCGGTGTCGAGATCGCCGACACGCTCGCCAAAGCCGCGAAGCTCAAGGACGTGGACTCCATCATCACCGGGCACAGCACCGTCATGACGCCGGCGGACCTGATGGAGTACTCCGAGTTCAACCGCTCGTTTCTCGAGTACGTCCGCGCGGCGAAGAAGGCAGGCAAGTCGGTGGAAGACGCGGCGAAGGCTTACTCGTTTCCCGAGAAGTACGCCGGTTACCGGGCGCCCCAGCCGGACAGCGTCAAGAACAACATCGAAGTCATCTACGCCGAGCTGAAATAGACACTCTCCAGATCGCGATCCCGACAACTCCCAATTCCCAACCCCAAAGCAACCGAGTTATTTGGGAGTTGGGAGTTGGGTCCTTAGGAGTTTCTTCGTCGTTTAGAAATCGATCTGTGCGCTGATCTTCGCGAAGCGCGCATCGAGCACCGACTGCGGGTTCCCCCACGTCGTCCCGTACGTCGTCACGTACGTGAGCGGCACGTTCGAGTTGAACAGGTTGTAGATGTCGAGCCCGATGTTGGCGCGCGTGCGGCCGAATCGCAGGAGCTTGGCAATGCGCATGTCGACCTGAGTGATTCGGTCTCCGTAGAGTTCGCCGGCGGTCAGGATGTTGGTCTGGATATTCGCGACGCCGCCAGACGGTGCGCGGCCGAGCGTCTGCGCGACAACGTTGGCCGGCACGTTCCAGAGCGCCGTGATCTCGGGCCCGGGGCGGCTCTGCATCGTTCCGCTCAGTAGCACCTCAATCTTGGGCACCGTGTAGATCGCCATGCCACGAATGTCGGTGAGGAACGGATACACCTTGTGGCAGTCGTACTGAGTCGGGTTGTCGATGGCGAGCTCGCACGTGTCGTTCACGACGCGCCCGGTGCTCGTGCCTCCTTGAACCGTCACGCCGCCGCGCAGCCGCGCGTTCACCTGCACGTCCACGCCGTGCCAGTAGTTGCTCGGCGACCCGAACTCGGTGGCACGCGCGATGAAGTTATCGGTCCTGCCGAATAAGGCCGGCTTGACGTCATAGAGATCGCTGATCACATATCCGCCGGACCGGGGGAGGCGCGGGTCGGCCGGCACAGGAACGCTATACGGATCGTAGTCGGCCGGCGTCACCGCACGGTTGTCCGCCACGGTGAACGTGGTAGTCAGCGTGGACGTCGCGGTCACGGGGTCGGGGTTGATGAACGAATCGAAATTCCGGCGGTGGTACCCGACTTCCACCGAGACCCGTGGGAAGACCTCCTGCTGCACCGTGATGCCGAACTGCCAATTGCCCGGCCGCACGCCCGAGCCTTCAAGCAGGTTCGGATCGTAGGTGGACGTCGGCGTTACCAGCTTCCCGAAGTTCAGGTTAGCGGTTGCCCCGCATTCACCGTTGGCGGCCGTGTTCAAGAGATCGCAGTCCGGGGTGTAGTTGCGGTTCGCATCGTTCCAGGACCGGGTCGTCTGCGGCGGGACACCACCGCCAAACTGCCTGCGCGCGGGATTGGGCTCGATGAAGATGCCCGCATACTGCGCCGGGTCCATGTAGGTGCCGGCGTTGATCTTCAGCGACGTCTTCCCGGTGCCGAACACATCCACCGCCACTCCACCGCGGTAGGTGACGTCGTTGTATCCGTTGACGATGTCCTGCTCGGGGAAAACGATTGGCGTCGGCACGAAGCGCGACGGTCCGATCTGCTGTTCGGGCGAGCCGCTTGACGCGTTTTCGTAGCGGATGCCACCCTGCAGCGTGAACCGGCCGAGGGTCCACCGATCCTGCGCGAAGATGCCGATGTTGCGCACGTGCGCCTTCTCGGTGAAATCGCTCAGCAGCTCCGTGATCTGGTTGGGCACACCGTTGTTCAAGCGGTACTGCAGCGAGTCGCCGCGCTGATAGTTGCGCGTCGAGATGTTGTTGTAGGTCTCGATGCCGACCTTCATGTTCTGCGCTCCGGTCACGTAGGCAACCGACGCGCGGTAGCGCGGCGCGAACGAGTGCACAGAATCCCAGAACATCGAACGGTAGGCGATGTTTGGAATCGGAGACGTCATGTTCGGGAAGTTGCCGCTCTGATCGACGACGCGAACCAGAGAGCGGTCGAAGCCCTCACGCGGATTGCCGTAGTCGGGCACGACCCCGCCGAAGCCGGCTTCGACGAGGAGGCGATCAGACAGGGGAGCCGTATACGCGGCCTGGAAGGCGCGGATGTAGTTGATGTTCTGCGACCCGTCCTGCGCCTCCGGCGACGTCGTGGCGCTGCCGCCGCCGGTGCAGTTGCGGCACATGTCCTGCTCGTCCCAGAAGAAATTGATCTTCTGCCGCTGCGAGATCTGCCACGTCGTGCGCAGCGTCACGCCATTCCACTGTCCGTCGGACAGCGCCTGTTGGCTGTAGTCAGGGTCGTACACCCACGAGTTCGGGTTGCCGGCATTCTTGTTGTAGTACATGCCCGCCACGAACCGGTCGGTCCTCTGATAGCGGCCGGTCAGGTAGAACCACAGACGGTCCTTCTTGATCGGCCCACCGAGGGCAGCGTTCACGTCCCACAGCTTGTCCAGCTTTCCTGGCTCGCGCAGCCCGGCGGCCACCAGCTCGTCGTCGAAGTTGCTGCCCTGCAGCGACCCATTGGCTCCATCCAGGAACACCGAGCCGCTGAACGTGTTGCCGCCGGTTTTCGGCACGACGTTGATCACCGGCCCGCCGGCTTCTGCCTCGCCCAGCCCGCCAGTGATGTCGATCGAGACTTCCGAGACGTTCTGCGTGTCGGTCACGTAGAGCGTGCCACCGCCGCTCGTTCCGTTCACGCCAAGGCCGTCCACGTTGAATCGACCTTCCGAGTTGGCGCCACCGTGACCGCCCACGTTCAACGGCGCGGGGCCGTTGATGCCGCCCACGTTCTGAATGTTGCCGACCGACAGCCCTGGCACCAGCACGACGAGGTTGTGATACGACCGCTGGCCCGGGATGGCGTGAATCGCCTCGTCATCGATGACGCGCTGCTGCTTGATGCTCTGCACGTCGACGATTGGGCTCTCGCCGATGACCGTCAGCGTCTCTTCAAGCGACCCGACGCGCATCTCGATGTCGATGGTCGCGGTCAGCGATCCCGTGAGCACGATCTCTTCGCGTCTCACGGTATTGAAACCGGCGAGCGTGTAGGTGACCGTGTAGGTGCCTGGATTCAGCGCGATGATCCGGTAACGCCCGGTTTCGTCGCTGACGGCGGTGCGGCTCTTCTCGATGAGCACCGGGCTCGACGCCTCGACGGTGACACCCGGCAGCACGGCGCCGGAGGTGTCGCGCACGACGCCGGCGATCGATGCCTGGACGGCGCCCTGCGCGTAGGCGTTCGTACTCCAAGGTCCGAGCGCGCACAGGACCACAGCGACCAGAGACAGTAATCGAATGATGCTCTTCATGCTCCTCCTCACAGGGTTCTAGCCTCCCGGCGTCAGCAGCCGCGCGAACGCCGGGACGCTCTTCACGCGGTCGAATTGATGGATCTCGTCGAGGATTTGTACGAGCCGCGACGCCGGCAGCTTCGAGTCTGGCATCAGCGCGCGATACTTCGCGTCGACGTCGCTCCACTCGATGCCGCGCGGGCCGGACCCACGAGGCGCGTCCACGGTGCTCGTGAACCGCTGACCGGACGTCGTTACTACTGTCACGCTGCCGCCCCAACCCCACTTGTAGGTAACCGCAGGCGGCGCGGGATCGAGATCCACGACGTTCATCAGCCGTGCGACGACGGGGTCGAAGATCTTCCCCCCCGTTGCATGGATCCACGTGAACTCCTTGTCGGCAACCGCAGAGGCCACGAAGTATGGAAGGCTGTGGATCGCCTCCACCAGATCGCGCGGACGACGGCTGCCGCCGATGTTCGTGCGTTCAGGCCCGGCGATGAGAATCTTTGCCACGCCATCTGCCGGCACGTTCGCCTCCCGCGCCGCATTCACCGCCGCTTCCAGCGTACCGGAGAACGGGTGGGCTCCGGGCCAGAGCTTGATCGCCAGGAACTCGACGATGTCCCAGCGCTGACCAAGATCGACTGCGAGCAGGCGCACCGCGTCCCTGCCACCGCCGAACGTGTCGACAAACCCACCACGAGTGCCGAGCATGTCGTCGTTGACGGTATAGCCGCGCGCCGCTGCTTCTGCGGCATCGACGCCACTCCCTGCCGCATTCGCTCCCATGTACTCGCGCGCCCAGCTGTTCGTTCCAATGGCGATTCCGCCCATCGTCGTTGCGACGATGCCGAGCGCGTGGGCCATCTGCTCGTCGGTGAGTTTGAGAAGACGCGCGACAGCGACAGCACCGCCGAACGCCACGAGCTGCGAGGCGTGTAGCCCACCGCGCCCGCCACGGCGTGCGTCGCCGATGCGACCGGCCGCCTCATAGCCAATAACCATCGCGCCGAGCAGATCCTTTCCTGTGGCGCCAGTGCGTTCGGCGATGGCGAGCCCTGCAGACGCGAGCGTGGTGCCGTAGTGGGCCGTGTTGCGGATGTCGCTGTCGTCGGACGCGGCGGCGTCGCTCAGGCCGGCGTTGACGAACGCCGCGCTCGCAGCAGGAAGCTTCGCAGCATCGAACCACACCGTGGCTTCCGGCCGGCCGGCTCGCTCCTTCGCGAGATCACGAAGGATGCGTGCGGAGTCGATCAACGCTCCAGGCGCGGCGCTCGAGAGCGTGCTCGCGAGGATCATCTTCGCGTGCTCCACCGCCTTGGCGGGAAGATCCTCGTAACGCATGCGGTTCACGGCCCGCGCCAGCGCGAGCGTGTTGTTCACGCCCGCTCCGCCGGCGCCGGCGTTGCCGCGCTGGCGTGCGAATACCGGATGCGGCACAACGCCGGCTGCCACTGCGCCAACGATGGTCATCGCATCGCGCAGAAGACGACGCCGGGTAAACTCGCTCATCTCAAGCTTCACGCATCCCCCATTGAACCCGTGTGCGTGCTCACTCGACGCCGAACACGAGCAGTACGTTGCCCGGCCGCCCCGCGATACCGCCGTATCCTGAATTCACGATCAGTAGTCCGCCGGCGACGATCGGACCGGGACCATCCATGCTGCCGCCGTTCGCCTTCACCCCGTTCACAGTCGCGAACTCGCGGTTGGTATCGAACTGCCACAAGAGCGATCCGTCGTCGGCGGCATAGGCACGCAAACCGCCATCGTACGAGCCGGAAAGCACGGCGCCGGGAATCGCGGTGACGGCAGCACCCTGTGCGGCGTTGCAGTCTCGGCCCGGTGCGCCGCACAGAGTTTTTTCAGGCGGCGTGCGCCACACGCGCGTGCCCGTCGCAAGATTGACCGCGACCATGCCTCCGGGTGCGTTTGTCGTCGAGTCGCCCACGCCGAAGTAGGCGTAACGCTCGTCAACGGCTCCGCCGTATTGGCCGCCACGTCCGCTCCCCTGGCCGATGCGATGCTGCCACACAAGCGCTCCCTGCTTCTCCGGATCGAGCGCGTAGGTCATCCCGGACTTCTGCGGCAGAACCAACAGATCGCGCCCGTCGATCGTCGTCAACGCCGGCGACGCAGAGAAGTCGTAGTCGGGCCCGAGCGTCGCCGGGCAGTTCGGGTTGTCTTTGTTCGTCGCCCGGCAGCCAAGCGTCCAGGTGTCGTCCGCGGTGAGCTGATTCACCCACCGCACCTTCCCACTCTGAAGGTCTAACGCGATCACAGCGTCGGTCATCGGCTGGGGCGGATCGGCATACCCGTTGCCCGTGCTCACATAGACGGCGCCGCGCCGCGGATCGATGGTGGGAGAAGACCAGATCCCGCCGCCTGCGGGTCCCCACTGACGTGTGCCACGCGCGTTGGTGCCGCGCTGTTGCTTCTCGCCAACCGTGTAGGTCTTCCACACGAGGGCCCCGGTGCCGACGTCGAGTGCGGACACACTGCCTCGGAAGGTGCAGCACTCGTACTCAGGACGTCCACCCTGCACTTCTTCGCTGAGACCTTGCACGGGCACGAACACGCGACCGGAGTGATAGGTCAGTGTCCCGGTGATCGCCGCGTAGGGATGGTCGTCAACCTTCTGCACCCAGATGACCTGCCCGGTCGATGCGTCCAGCGCATAGGCGTTGGCTCTCAGATCCCCGAAAAACACCGCCCACCCGTTCCCTCCATTCGACAAGGTGTACGGCGCGACGAGGAGCGCGGTCCGCACCGTCGCCTTTGCACGAAAGCTCCAGTACGCGCAGCCGGTCTTCGGATCGAGCGCATGCACGTCGCCGGTGTCGCTCGCGACGAAAAGCCGGTTGCCCACCAGCGCTGGCTGTGCGCGCGCCGCCGTCACGCCGCCGCTATAGCCAAAGGCCCATTTCAGCGTCAGCTTCGGCAGGTCTTTGGCGCCGATGCCGCCATCCTTGGCGAATCGCGTATTGCTTAGACCGTTGCCCCACCCGTTCCACTCGGCAGTGCCGGACGGGCCACCAAAGGGCGCGATCGCATTGCACGGCTTGACGGATGCTCCTGCGTTCGGGGCTTCGAGTGCCCGGCCGCCCAGGAACTCCGCGATCGCTCGACGCTCGGGGTCGCTGAGCGCCACGGCCTGGATCCGCATCTTTCCGTTTAGCAGGGCATTCAAAATGGCTTCAGGCGAGAGACGGCGGAGTGTGTCGATGCTCGGATTTCTCCCTTGCTGCGTCGCATCAGCGCTGGCATGACAGTTCGCACAGTTCGCCTGAAAAACAGCTGCGCCATCCTGCGCAGCCGCCGCGCCGGCGAAGACGAGCATCAGCCCGAGAACACGTGTGAAGGAGGCGACCAGGACTCGCATCTCACCTCTGTCGAGGTCCAGAAAAGCCCCAGGAGTCTAGTCGATATTTCGATAAGCGCTATTACCGGTTCTGGTGAGGCGGCTCAACCGGCAAGTGTCCAATCCACCAGGCTGGCGGCGTTTGCTGCGCGATCGATTTCGCGGCACGCCGCGATCAGACGCTCGAATTGCGCTGACGGGATCGGCAGGCCCGGCGCCACCGGCCAGATGCGCTTCACTTCCTCGTCGAAGTCCCAGATGAACTCGCGGCCGGTCGCCTGCCGCGTGTAGCTCTTGCCGTCCTTGGTGAAGATGGTGATCCGCGGACCGAACAGCGTCATCTGGTGCGACGGGATGATCGTCACGCGCTTCATCAGCTCCAGCACCTCCGGCGGATCCGGTGTGCCAGGCAGCATCGGGAAACCGCGCTTCACGACACCGTAGGCGCTGTAGAACCGCGTGCCCCCGCGCCGGGGTTCGCCGACATCCTCGCGCTGCGTCGGGAACGCCGGACTCGGATACTGCGTCTCGAGCCAGTTCACCACCGCCTCGACGCGATCGACGTCCTGGTAGCGAATGTTGTGTTCCTCGCAGAGCCGAGCCGTCACGTCGATGTGGGCGATGTTGTAGCCGGGTATCGAGTAGATTCGGTACAGCGTCTCGAGGAACATCCACGACGAGCCGAGATCGGTGGTGAGCCGGTCCAGACTGGTGCGGTCCTCACCGGTGAAGCTGTAGGTCAGCTCGCCGGTGTTGTTCCCGGCAAAGGCGTGGTAGAAGCCGGCCGGACCCTCGAGCACCGCTTCACCGCCGCCAACCCTTCCCTTCGTCGCCAGAGCGACGGCAAGCATCGCGTTGCGGACGGCGGCGCCCTCGCGCAGCGCGCGGCTCTCGAGATTGCTGCCCGCCAGATTGGTGCACAGCGAGATCACCGCGTGCACCTGGTCGGCATCCAGGCCCATGATCTTTGCCGCCGCGATCGCCGCGCCGAAGATGCTAAACACCGGCCCGGCGTGAAAGCCGCGCGCCATGACCGTTGGGATCCAGTCCGCCGCCATGCGCTCCATCACTTCGTAGCCCGCGGCCAGGGCAGTGATGAACGTGCGTCCCGGCACCTGCGCATTCTCCGTTGCGACCAGCGCGGCGGGGATGATCGCCGTGCCCGGATGTGTGAGCATGCGGAAGGTGTCCCACTTCCCGCCGGCGTACATCATCTCGGCGTTCGCGAACGCGGCGCCGCCGCGGGTGACCTTCGCGCCCGACACCATGATGGTGCCGCCATTCCTCACGCCGGCTTCCTCGTCCGCGACGAACGCCATCGCCTGTTTTGCCGACGCGGTCTGCGATCCGAGCAGGGCGGACGCCAGATTCTGCAGCGTAAGCCCCTTGGCGCGATCAACGACGGCCGCGGGCAGATCCTCGTAGCGCAGACCGACGACCCATTCGGCGAACTGCCGGCTGAGCGAGTTCGTCGCCGAGCCGCGCGACGCCGCCGTGCGCCCCTGCTGCAGCCGGGCGCTGATCGGCACGGGCCGCAACCCCATGCCTCCGGCAAGGCCGGCCGTCGCCAGCGCCGAGTCGCGCAGGAACCTTCGTCGATCTTTCTGCGACCTATGCATGCTCATGATTCAGTACCGCCTGATGCGCGAGGGGGGACGCTACGTGCCGTCCTGCCCACGCTCGCGCCGAATGAATCCTCGACTGATCGCCTCGCCCACCAGGTTGGTGCGGCCGCGAACGCCGAACTTCGCGTAGATGTTCTTGGTGTGTGCGTTGGCAGTGTCGAGCGTGATGCCCAGCGTCGCGGCGATCTCCTTCGCCTTCATTCCCGTCGCCAGCAACTCGAGCACCTGGTGTTCGCGCGTCGTCAGCGGCGTCTGTCCGGCACGCTTCTCCATCGCCGCGAGAATCTGCGGCGGAAACACGCGGCGACCGCTGTGAACGCTGCGAATCGCCTGGATGAGCACCTCGGGAAGCGTGTCCTTGAGCAAATAAGCGGATGCCCCCGCCTGCACCGCCCGATAGATGTCCTCATCGCCCTGATACATCGTCAGGACGATGATGCGCGCGGTGGGACGGATCTGCCGGATCGCCGTGATCGCCTCGACACCATCCATGCGCGGCAGTTCAAGGTCCATCAGCGTGACGTCGGGTGTGTGCCGCTTGAACTGCTCGACTGCTTCCTGGCCATTGCTCGCCTCGGCCACAACGGTCATGTCGTCTTCGAGATCGATCAGGCGGGCAACGCCCTTACGCAGGAGGCGGTGATCGTCGACGCAGAGCAATCGAATTTCTGGTTGTGTCACGGAATCCGTCGACGTCGTGCTGTGTTGGCGCATGGTATCGGCCGCGAAAAAACGGGTCAACTGGGCGCCACCACTTCGACGACGGCTCCGGTGCCCGGCGTGCTCTGGATCGACAATCGGGCATCAATCCGTTCGGCACGCTCTTCCATTCCGAGCAGCCCGAGATGCTCCTGGTGATCGGGCGGTGCGGCGTTCACGTCGAAGCCGCACCCGTCATCGCGCACACGCAGCGCTACCTCGGACGGCGCGAAGGCGAGGGCGATCTCGATCGTCGACGCGTGACCATGAACGATCGCGTTGCTGACCGCTTCCTGGCAGATTCTCAGGATCTGCAGCTCGACGTCGGCCGAACAGCGGCGCTCGGCGCCGTCTACGGTGAGCAGCACGGGCGTGCCGCGAGCAGCGCTCGTGTGCGCGGCGAATTCGCGGAGCGTCTCAACCAGGCCAGGCGCCTTCGAGATCCCCGTGCGACGCAGCGCCGAGACGAGATCCCGCCCTTCCTTGAGCGAATGCGCCGTCTGATGATGCAAGCGACGCAGCGTTTCGAGCAGCCGGACGCGCTGTGGCTCGATCTCGAGTTGACGCATCACACCCTGCAGTTCGAGGCCGATCGCCGCGAGATTCTGGAGAAGCGTATCGTGAATTTCGCGGCTCACGAGCGCGCGCTCGGCAAACACCAGCGCATATCGTTCGCGAATCATCCTGACCCGCAGCCACGACGCAGAGGCGATGACAGCGGCGATCGACAACCCGGCCAGCATCAGGAACCACGCCGAGAGATAGAACGGCGGCGGCACAATGAAATCCCAGTCTTCACCGTCGGTCCAGACGCCGTCGTACGTCGCACTCACCTTGAAGCGATAGCGGCCGGCGGCGAGTCCGTTGTAGGTGACGTTGCGTCGCGCGCCCGCATAGACCCACTCCCGGTCGTACCCCTCGAGACGGTAGCGGAACCGCAGCTTCGACGCCGCGCCGAGGCTGATCGCGCTCCAGTCGATCGAGAGCTCGCGCGGGCCCGACGGCAGCCGCGCCGGGGCCGCCGACGCACGCTGTGCGCGATCCACCCAGACGGCGTCAATGCGCGGAGCCACCGGACGCGGACTCGGCGGCAGGCTGCGTGGATCGATCACGATCAGCGTAGCGCCCGACGCAAACCACAGGCGGCCATCCGTGCCGCGGGCCCCCAACGCGCGACTCGGCTGCCACGCCACTTCGCCCTGCAGTCCGTCCGAGCGGTCGAAGAGCCTGTACTCGACGTCGTGCGATGGATCCGCCGCCACGCGATCCATCTCGCGACGATGGAACCGCAGGATCGCGGCGCCCGCATCGATTCCCACCCACAGAAATCCGTCGTCGTCCTGGACGAACGCTGACGTGAAGTTCGCGAAGGGACCGTTGCGCCGGGTCATCGTCGTGACGCGCCCTTCCTGCACGCGGCTGATCCCCGCAGTGGTTTCGATCCAGATGTCTCCGGTCTGATCCTCGAGGATGCTCAGCACGGCGCCCGAGGCAAGACCATCGGCCTCCGTGAATCGACGCAGCCCACTGGATTCGTAGACGGCAAGACCGCCGGGACTGAACCCGGTCCACACGCGCCCCCGGCTATCCATCAGGATGGCGTTACAGCTTGAACCGCGCTCGGCCTCGTACGAGACGCGCTCCAGTTCGTTGCCGCGCTGGCGGATGACGCCCTGTTGCGAGCACAGCCAGTGAGCGCCCTCGGCATCGGTGCCGACGGCCATGATCTGTTCCCACTGGATCTCGTCGAGCGTGTCGGATGCGACGAACCGCTTGGCGCCGGCATCGAAGCGCCCGAAGCCGCGTGCCGTGGAGACCCACAGAGTGCCTGCTGCATCGACGTTGAGCGCGCGCGTCTGGGAGACCGGGAATGCCGATCGCGTTCCGCCGACGAACCGATTGAGGCTGTGTCCGGTCGCGACCCAGACGGCGCCGTCAGGTGCCGCGCGGATAGCACGCACGCCATCGTTGGTCAGGCCATCGAGCCGGAAGTCCGTGCGGATCCAGTTCTCGGACACCCGCAGTAGGCCGCCCGCACGCATCCCCACCCACACGTTGCCGTCGCGATCCGTGAAGATCGTTCGCGGCGATCCCGAGGTCTTCTGCTCGTAGGCGAATCGCTCGAGCGTGGGGCGACTGGTCGTCTGATCGTTGAGCCGCAACAGCCCTCCGCCCAGGCCGGCGATCCACAGGTTGCCTCTGCGATCTGCAGCGATGCCCCAGCCGGCCTGGGGTACCGGCGCCCCCGCCGCGTGGATCGGCCCCTCACCTGTCTCGAGCCGCGCGATGGTCTCGCGCGTGTCAGTCACCCACATCGCACCCGAGCGGTCCTGCGCGAAGTCCTGCACGAACGTCGACTGTGGAAAGCGCAGCTCGAACCCGTGCGGACCGCTGGAGAAGACCCCCTCCGACGTGCCGATCCACAAGCGCCCGCCACGATCTTCGTAGACGCTGTAGACGGCCGCAACTTTCAACTCGGAGGGGCTCGCGATTCGTTCCCATTTGTCACCGCGGAAGGCGGCGAGGCCGCCGCGACCCGCCGCCCACACGATCCCGTCGCGGTCCTCTGCGAGCGCAGCGATGGAGCCGGCAAACAACCCCGTGTCGGACGTGAAGCGTGTGACGACATCCCCCTTGAGCCGCTGGACGCCGCCGGCGCCGCCATGTCCAACCCAGAGCGATCCGTCGCGCGCGCCGAGCACGGCGGTGACCGCGCGATCTGCAACCGACGCCGCTTCATCGTCGAGTGGGCGTTTCACAAAAGACGCGCCATCGAAGCGGACGAGGCCGCCATTGGTCCCGAGCCAGAGATAACCGTCGCGATCCTCGGCGATCGCAAGGACGTCGCCGAGCAACACGTCGTCTTGCGCAGTCCAGGCGGTGAGGGTGTAGCCGGCAGGGTCAGGCGCTTCCTCGCGCTGCTCCGCAACGATCGGAGGTGCACACAGCAGCACGACCAGCATCGTCGTCACAGATCCGGCGGTAGTGAGGGTCGAGGGTGTTCTCACGCTTGGGGCCGGAACTCTAACGCAGGCTGATCTCTGTCGCAACCTGACGGGAGGCGTTACCAGAACCGGTGATGCGACCAACGTCTACGCCGCGTAGGATCGCCAACTTATGAAAGCTCGCATCATTCCGCGCACGTTGCTGCTAGCGATGGTCGCACTTGCGGTCGGCGCTGGGATCATCTCCGTCCATGCCCAGAATAGCGGCAAGTGGACGCCCCCGCGCACCCCCTGGGGCGACCCTGACTTGCAGGGCCTCTGGCCGGGCACCGAATCGCTCGGCATTCCGCTGCAGCGAAATCCGAAGCTCGGGACGCGCAACGAGCTGACCGAACAGGAGTTCGAAGACCGTCGTCGGCAGGCTCAGCAGGCCGTCGACGACATGGAGGCGGAATTCGATCTGGCGAGCGCCGATACCAGCAAAGCAGGGCAGGTGGGCTCGGCCACTTCGCCGCCGCCGCACTGGCAAGAGCGCGGCACGCCGTCGCGGCAAGCATCGCTCATCGTTGATCCGCCAGACGGCAGGATGCCACCACTCACGCCGCAGGCACGTGCACGCTATGACGCGATTCAGGCCGCGCGGAAGAACCGCGGCCCGGCGGACTCGTACACGGATCGCAGCCTCTACGACCGCTGCATCTCACGCGGCGTCATCGGCTCTGTCCTGCCTGTGATCTACAACAACGGCAACGAGATCGTGCAAGCCCCCGGCTACGTCGTCATCCGCAACGAAATGATTCACGAGTCGCGCATCGTGCCGCTCGACGGCCGGCCACATCTGAACGGCGGCCTCCATC
>Ga0247825_10000998_pt1 | contig 18410 bp, 15 predicted proteins | sample 13C_Vanillin_Day_FD_194413 | JGI IMG/M metagenome (GOLD analysis project Ga0247825, IMG submission 194413) | Soil microbial communities from agricultural site in Penn Yan, New York, United States - 13C_Vanillin_Day48 | ecosystem: Environmental > Terrestrial > Soil > Agricultural land | place...
GTGTGGAGGAGTGGCCGAGCGGCTGAAGGCAGCGGTCTTGAAAACCGCAGAGGGTGAAAGCTCTCCGTAGGTTCGAATCCTACCTCCTCCGATACTTTGGCCTTGGTTTGCGCAGTTCTTTGACAGAGAAACGTTGGAGAGATGGCCGAGAGGCTGAAGGCACAGGTTTGCTAAACCTGCATACTGGAAACGGTATCGAGGGTTCGAATCCCTCTCTCTCCGCCACTTATCGTTGTTGCAGCGTTGGAAGACACGCTCCCTTAGCTCAGCTGGATAGAGCGTCGGACTACGAATCCGAAGGCCGGAGGTTCGAATCCTCCAGGGAGCGCCACTTTCTCGCCGCCCCTCTCCATGAGTGAAGACGAAGCTTTCATGCAGCAGGCGCTCGCGCTGGCGCGGGAAGCGGAGGCACTCGGAGAGGTCCCCGTCGGCGCGGTCGCCGTCCACGAAGGCCAAGTCGTTGGCACGGGCTTCAACCGCCGCGAGGTGGATCGCAACCCGCTGGCTCATGCCGAGCTATTGGCGCTGGATGCGGCCGCCAAGGCGCTGGGAGCATGGCGGCTCACGGGCGTCACGCTCTACGTGACGCTGGAGCCTTGCGCCATGTGCGCGGGCGCGCTGGTGCAGAGCCGGGTGACTCGGCTGGTATTCGGGACGATGGATCCCAAGGCCGGAGCGGTAGGCTCGCTCTACAACCTGGCCGAGGAGCCCCGGCACAACCACCGGCTCCAGGTGATGAGTGGCGTCCTGGCGGACGAGAGCCGCCTGCTTCTCAAAGGCTTCTTCGAGCGGTTGCGCGAGAAGAGGCGTGACAAGTGAATACTGGAGAGCTGGCCGAGTGGTCGAAGGCACCTGACTCGAAATCAGGCATACCGGGAACGGTATCGAAGGTTCGAATCCTTCGCTCTCCGAATGTAGCAGGGCCCTGGAGAGGTGGCCGAGCGGTTGAAGGCACACGCCTGGAACGCGTGCATACCTTAACGGGTATCGTGGGTTCGAATCCCACCCTCTCCGTAGGTGTTACTATAGGGTGTTGAGTTTGTGGTCGGGACAACGTGGGGACGTGAACCCCGCCAGGTCCGGAAGGAAGCAACGGTAGCGCACCTTCGCGTGTGTCCCGGCCGTTTCTCTGAAGTGAAGAGCCGATGCCCTCAGGGTGTCGGCTCTTTGCTTTTGCGGGTCAGTCGCGGACGAGCACCGTCTGGCGGTTCACCTGCTTCACCACCCGGAAGCCCGCGTCCTGGAGCTCCGGGAGGGTGCGGCCATCCACGGTGACGGCGCGGTTGAAGGCGGAGTTGTGGATGGCGTGCTGGAAGGCCTCGTCGTGGGGAGAGTCACAGGTGAGCCAGGGGATGTTCTTGCCGATGTAGAAGAAGCCCCCTGCCCCCCACAGCCCCTCTCCGACGATGAGGAGGCCGGAGGCCTGATCGTCTCTCGTGGCGGCGACGATGGCGCGGAACTCGTCTCCTCGGAGATCGAACGGCGGATAGAGGTAGCCCGAGGCCACGGTGGTGGCCAGCGCCACGGCTGCGATGCTCCAGCGGAGCTTCATGGAGCGGAAGGTCTCCAGGAGCCATGCGGCCAGGGCCGGGGCGGCCTCGAGCAGCAGCAGTACGAGCGCCGGGTAGAGGAAGCGCTCCTCCTTGTGCGGCGTGGCGCTCACCGCCAGCAGGTACGCCACGGCGCAGAACACGGGCAGGGAGATGGCGAGGCGATCCCGCAGCGCGGCCAGGCCCATGGGCACCGTCACCCAGGCCCAGAGGGGGATGGCCGTGAGGAGCACTGGCACGTAGAAGCCACGCGGGTGCGCGCCGAACTGCTGTGCCGCCCCATCCGAGAGGACATTGAAGCGCACGTATGCGAAGAAGGAGTGGAAGGGCGAGCCCCAGGTGGCCCAGTCGAGCGCCCCCAGGCCCAGCGCCACGGCCAGCCCTCCCAGACAGGTGAAGGCCAGCGTCCTCCACCGCCACGCCAGACCCAGCCACACGAGCGCCGCCGCGACGAAGACGGCCGAGCCGTAGCGCGTCACCACCGCCAGCCCCAGAGCCAGCCCTCCGAGCAGCCCGGCGCGCTCCAGGCGCTCCCTTCGATCGAGCGCCTCCAGCCCCACTACGAGGAACGCGGCGGAGAAGGACTCGCTCATCGTCCGGCCCGCGAACACGAGCACGGGCCCATAGAGGCCCAGCAGCAACGCGGCGAGCAGGCCGCCAGCGTGCCCTGCACGGCGCGAGGCGAAGCGGTAGGCGGCGAGCAACATCCACCCATGCAGCGCCGCCTGAGGCAGCGCGATGAGGGCCCGGTAGGCCTGGGGGTGGGTGAGGCCCAGCAGATCCGCCAGGCGCAGCATCCATGAGACGACCAGGGGCACCGCCCAGTTGCGCAGCCCGTCGCGCCACTCCCAGGCGAGCACGCCGTAGCCGTGGACCCGGTGCCAGGCGGGCTCGAGCACCTGGTACACCTCGTCCGGGTGGATGCGGCCGAGTTGCAGCACGGCAATCACCGCGGGCAGCAGCGCCACCGCTCCCATAAAGGCCCACTCCCTTCGGGACATGGGCGCCTTCCCCGGCGTCGCCTCTGCGGCAGCGTGCAGGGAGGGCTCAGGCGCCGAGGAAGCAGCGGTGGGCTGGGGAGCAGAGGCGGGCATCCGGAGCTCGCGACTCTCCCCGCCCTGGCGCTCCCACGCAAGTCACGGGGTGTTTGTCCGCCTGCCCCCGGCTCGGGTAAGAGCAGGCCCCCCGGAGGGAAACCATGCCTGACGTCATCGTGGTAGGCGGCGGACACAACGGCCTTGTCGCGGCAGCCCTGCTCGCGCGCCGAGGGCTGAAGGTGACGGTGCTCGAGGAGAAGGACGTGGTCGGCGGCGCGAGCAAGACGGAGTACCCGTTCCGCTCCGCCCCGAGGCTGGGCGCGTCCACGGGGGCCTACTTGCTGGGGCTCATGCCCCCGGAGCTCATGCGCGAGCTGGAGCTGGAGCTGCCCCTCAAGCGCCGGGATCCGCATTACTTCCTGCCCACCCTGGACGACCGCTACCTGCTGTTCGGCTCGAACGAGCAGGAGATGCGGCGCCAGTTCCTGGCCTTCTTCTCCGAGACAGACTGGCGGGCCAACCATGCCATGAACGAGGAGCTGGCCGCCCTCCGCGAGGATCTGGCGCCCGCGTGGCTCCAGCCGCCGCTCTCCCTCGAGGAGACCGCCGAGCGCTTCATCCGCCCTGCCCTGCGCACCCACTTCCTCCAGCTGTGCCGGGGGACGATCCACGCGTACCTGGACCGCTTCGGCTTCGAGTCGGACCTGCTGAAGGCCATGTACGCCGCCACCGACGCCTTCGCCGGCTCGGATGTGGGCTACGACACGCCCGGCTCGGGCCTGAACTTCCTCGCCCACAACATGTGCCGGCTTCCTGGCAGCGGCGGCACTTGGATGATCGTCGGTGGCGGCATGGGCACCGTCACCCAGTCCCTCGCGAAGCTCGTCCAGAAGCACGGCGGGACGATACGCACCCAGGCGAAGGTGGCCTCCATCCGCACCGACGGGGGCATCGTGAAGGGCGTGGTGCTTCAGGGCGGCGAGGAGCTCTCCGCCTCCGTGGTGATCTCCAACGCGGACCCGTTCCGCACCCTGAAGCTGGTGGACGCCTCGGCGGTGCCCACTGACTACAAGAAGCGCGTGGATGCCATGGCCACCCCGGGCACTACCCTCAAGGTGAACCTGTGCCTCAAGGGCCTGCCCACCTTCACCTGCCTGCCCGAGGACCGTGGCCAGTTCGGCCCCACCATCCACCTGTTGCCCCAGGAGGACGTGCTCGAGTCCCTCGCCAAGGCCTACGCGGACACCAAGGCAGGCAAGCTCGCCGAGTTCCCCTCCATTGAATGGTACTTCCACACCCCCGTTGATCCCAGCCTGAGGGACGAGCAGGGGCACCACAACTCCGCCCTCTTCGTGCAGTGGGTGCCCTACCAGCCCAAGGGCTCCTCCTGGGAGAAGGAGGAGGCGCGCTACGTCCAGCACCTGCTCTCCATCTGCGACCGCTTCGCCCCGGGCACCAGCGATCTCGTGGTGGAGACCTTCACGCTCACCCCGCCCAAGATCGAGTCCCACTTCGGCATCACCCACGGCCATATCCAGCACGTGGACAACAAGCGCGGCTTCAACGAGCGCCTGCCCTACGAGACGCCAGTCCAGGGGCTCTACTTCTGCAGCGCCGGGTGCCATCCAGGCGGCGGCGTCATCGGCGCGGCCGGGCACAACGCCGCAGGGGTGGTGCTCAAGGCGTTGGGACTTTGACCCACGCGCAACGTTCGGCGGTATGATCCGCCGCCATGTCTGACATCTCCCTGCCCGAACGGGCCCGCGTCGTCATCATCGGCGGCGGGATCATCGGCTGCTCGATCGCCTACCACCTGGCCCACATGGGCTGCAAAGATGTCGTGCTCCTCGAGCGGGATCGCCTCACCTCGGGGACCACCTGGCACGCCGCCGGGCTCATGGTCACCTTCGGCTCCACGTCGGAGACCTCGACGGAGATGCGCAAGTACACGCGCGATCTCTACAGCCGCCTGGAGGCGGAGACCGGCCTGTCGACCGGCTTCAAGCCCATCGGCTTCATCGAGCTCGCCGCCGATGCGGATCGCCTGGAAGAGTACCGCCGGGTCTCGGCCTTCAACCGCTACTGCGGAGTGGACGTCCACGAGATCGGCCCCAGCCATGTGAAGGAGCTCTTCCCGCTCGCTCGCACCGACGACATCCTCGCCGGGTTCTACGTCAAGGAGGACGGCCGCGCCGATCCGGTGGGCGCGACCATGGCCCTGGCCAAGGGCGCGCGCATGCAGGGCGCCAAGATCATCGAGGGCGTCCCCGTCACGGGCGTTCTCAAGAAGCGCGGCGTCGTCACGGGCGTAACCACTGAGCACGGCAACATCCAGGCCGAGTACGTCGTCAACTGCGCTGGCGCGTGGGCCCGGCAGCTCGGCGAGAAGTGCGGCGTGAACATCCCGCTCCAGGCCGCCGAGCACTACTACCTCATCACCGAGACGATCCCCGGCCTCTCGAAAGACTGGCCGGTGATCGAGGACCCCGGCTCGTACGGCTACTACCGTGAAGAGGTGGGCGGTCTCATGATTGGCCTCTTCGAGCCGGTCTGCGCGCCCTGGAAGGTGGGCGGCATCCCCGAGGACTTCTCTTTCGGGGAGATCCCCCCCGACTGGGACCGCATGGGCCCCTACGTCGAGAAGGCCATGTCACGCGTGCCGATCTCGCTGGAGACGGGCGTGAAGAAGTTCTTCTGCGGCCCCGAGAGCTTCACCCCAGACCTGCAACCCATCGTGGGAGAGTCCCCCGAGCTCAAGAACTACTTCGTCGCCGCGGGGCTGAACTCCATCGGCATCCTGACGGGTGGCGGGCTCGGACGGGTGATGGCCAACTGGATCCTGACGGGCAATCCCGGCGTCGACATCACCGGCTTCAACATCGATCGCCTGCACACCTATCAGTCGAACCCGGAGTACCGCCGCACGCGCACGGTCGAGTCGCTCGGCATGGTCTACCAGTGCCACTACCCCACACGCTCGATGACGACCGCTCGCGGCGCCAAGCGCTCGGCATGGCATGATCGGCTCGCGGCTCGCGGCGCCTACTTCCGGGACGTGAGCGGCTGGGAGAGCCCCGACTGGTACGGCGAGCCCGGCACCACGCCGGATCCCGGGCCGCTCTCTTTCGGCAGGCAGAAGTGGTTCCCCAACTGGGCTGCAGAGCACAAGGCCACGCGCGAGGGCGTGATCGTCATGGACATGTCGTTCATGGCCAAGTTCCTCGTGCAGGGACGTGACGCGGGGCGCCTGCTCAACCACATCTCCGCCAACAACGTGGATGGGCCTGCCGGGATGATCACCTACACCCAGTGGCTCAACGAGCGAGGGACGCTCGAGGCCGACCTGACGGTCACCAAGCTCGACGACGAGCGCTACTGGGTGGTGGCGTCGGACACCGCGCACCGCCACGCAGAGACGTGGATGAGGCGCCACATCCCCGACGACGCGCATGCCTTCGTCACCGATGTGACGTCAGGCTGGGCGCAGATCAACGTGCAGGGCCCCCGCTCGCGCGAGCTCCTGCAGTCGGTGACGAGCGCCGACATGTCCAATGAGGCCTTCCCCTTCCGCTGCGCGCGTGAGATCGACATCGGCTTCGCACGCGCGCTGTGCATCCGCATCACCTACCTGGGGGAGCTCGGCTACGAGCTGTACATCCCCACCGAGCAGGCCGTGCACGCCTATGAGCGCGTGGTCCAGGCTGGAGAGAAGCTCGGGCTGCGGCACGCGGGCCTGAAGGCGCTGGCGTCCCTGCGCATGGAGAAGGGCTACCGCGATTACGGCCACGACATCGACAACACCGACTCCGTGCTCGAGGCCGGGCTCGGCTTCGCGGTCGATCTCAAGAAGCCGGGCGGCTTCATCGGCAAGGAGGCGGTGCTGGCGAAGAAGGCCGCGGGGCCGCTCAAGAAGCGCCTGGTGCAGGTGCTGGTCAAGGATCCGGAACCGCTGATGTTCCACGCCGAGCCAGTGCGCCGAAACGGCAAGATGGTGGGGTACGTGCGCGCCGCGTCCTATGGGCACACGCTCGGCGGCGCGGTGGGCCTGGCCATGGTCGAGTCCGACGAGCCCGTCGACGCAGCGTGGCTCGAGTCCGGGCAGTGGGACGTCGAGATCGCGGGCAAGCGCTATCCCGCCTCGGTCTCGCTGCGTCCCCTGTACGACCCCGAGATGAAGCGCATCAAGATGTAGGCGCTAGTGGCAGCCCTCGCAGCCGGCGTTCGTGGTGGGACCCTTGGGAGGCCGGTACCCCTCCCAGGCGGCCTGCACTTCGCCCTCCTCCTCCGGCACCACCATCAGCTGGCCGTCCCTCATGACCATCCTCATGCCCTCGGTCATGAACTCCTGGCCGTACTCGCACACCCCAGCCGCCGTCTTCAGGTCCACCGGAATGGGCTCCCCCCCGCCGCAACCCGCCACCAGGAAAGCGCCCAGCACCACATTCCGGAAGGTCTTGAGAAGCGTCGAGTTCATTTGGATCCCCTGTCGAACTGCGAAATTTGATGGTTCTCAGGATAAAGGAAGAATAATCGGAATTCAAGCTTTTCCTTATAGCATAATTTTCCACCCGGGCGGGCCGGGGAAAGAGCATGGATCCATGAGGTCCGCGTGTTTAGATGGCGCCCCCCATGAGCTACCTCGTCCTCGCACGCAAATGGCGCCCGCAGACCTTCGACGACATGACCGGGCAGGAGCACATCGTCCGGACCATCGCGAACGCCATCAAGATGAACCGGGTGGCGCACGCCTACCTGTTCTGTGGGCCGCGCGGCGTGGGCAAGACGACGGCCGCGCGGCTGCTCGCCAAGGCGCTCAACTGTGAGCAGGGCCCCACCGCCACCCCCTGCGGCACCTGCCGGGCGTGCACCGAGATCGCCGCCGGCACCTCCGTGGACGTAGCCGAGATCGACGGTGCCTCGAACAACGGCGTCGAGAACGTCCGCGAGATCCGCGAGAACGCCAAGTACCTGCCGCAGCGCGACAGGCACAAGATCTACATCATCGACGAGGTCCACATGCTCTCGGGGGCCGCGTTCAACGCGCTCCTGAAGACGCTGGAGGAGCCGCCCGGGCACGTGAAGTTCATCTTCGCCACCACCGAGGCCCACAAGCTCCCGGACACCATCCTCAGCCGCTGCCAGCGCCACAACTTCCGGCGCATCCCCGCAGCGCGCATGCTCCAGCGCCTCAAGCAGATCTCCGAGGCGGAGGGCGCCGGCATCTCCGACCGCTCGCTGTCGCTCGTGGTGCGCCAGTCCGAGGGCGGCATGCGCGACGCGCTCAGCCTGATGGATCAGATCCTCGCCTCGTGCGGCCCCAACCCCACGGATGAGGCCGTGGCCGACGCCATGGGCGCCATCGACCGCACGATGGTGCAGGAGTTCGCCGAGGCGCTGGTGCGCAAGGACGCCAGGAAGGTGCTCGCGCGAGTGGAGGAGGTGTTCAACCGGGGCCTGGATCTCAAGCGGCTCGCGGAGGAGCTGGCGCTGCAGCTGCGCCACCTCTTCGTCACCAAGGCCGTGGGCGAGGCCCCCTCCGAGCTCGCCGAGTCCGAGCAGAAGGCGCTCGTGGCGCTGGCCCAGGAGGCGGACTCCGCCCAGCTGGCGCGCCTGTTCGACATCGTCCACGGCTGCGTGTGGGACGTGTCCCGCGCCGCCCAGCCGCGGCTCGCGCTGGAGATGGCCCTGCTCAAGGCCATCCAGCTCTCTCCGGCCAGCAGCATCCCCGAGCTGCTCGCCAAGGTGGAGCGGCTGGCCCAGGGGCTCAATGGAGGTGACGGTGCCGCGAAGTCCCAGTCCGGAGCGCAGGGAGGTCGCTCCGGTTCCGCGAACTTTCGCGTCTGAGCGCCCTGCCCCCGCTGAGCCCGCTCGACCTGCTCTGCCCCCAGCACGCCAGGCCGCGCCGACATCCGTACCTGCACCCACGCCCGCGCCTGCTCCCGTCCCTGCTGGGGCGACTCCGCTCTCGCGGGTCATCGCGCCGGCCCCCGAGGTGCGCCTCACGAATGTGCGCCGACCGCCCCAGCCCGAGCCTCCGCCCGAGGCTGTCGCGGAGGAGGATCCTCGCCTCTTTGCCGAGGAAGGCTCCGCCGAAGGGTGTGCCTCCGGCGACTGTCTCCCGGATGCCCCCCAGCAGGCCCCTGAGTCAGCGCCACCCGCGGCAGGAAACGGCCGGGACAACCCAGCTCTCTCCGCAGGGGAGCGGTGGCGTGCGGCGGTCGAGGCCGTCAAGACCGTGAGCCCCCGTCATGGCGCCGCGCTCGCACACGGGCGGCTGCTGTGGCTGCGTCCCGGAGAGGTGGGTGTTGCCTACATCGCCACGGCCGCCTTCCACCGGGGACAGGTGTCGGGAGGTACCGGCCGGGCCCTCGTGGAGAAGGCGCTCGCGGAGCACTTCGGGCGTCCCATGAAGCTGGTGGTGGAAGAGGCCACGGGCGAGGCGGCCTCCACGCTCAGCATCGCCGAGCAGGAGGCCCAAGCTCGTACCGCTCACCAGCAGAGCACCGAGGGCAAGGTCCGCTCTCACCCAGCCATCCGCGCCGTGCTGAAGATCCTGGGCGGCGAGATCGAGCACATCCAGGTGCTGGAGCCTGAACGCCCACCGGCCGGCCCAGCGGTCGAATCACCTGAGGAGAGCGCCTGACAAACCGCCCGAGCGACGGTAGGTTGCGCCCCGCATCCTTCATCTCGGGCGTCAGTCGAGCGCCCGCCCTCTAGATCGCAGAGGAAGCACCATGCCAGGCATCGACCTGAACTATTTCATCCGGCAGGCGAACAAGCTGACGGAGAAGATCGAGCAACGGAAGCAGGAGCTGGCCAACGAGACCGTCGAGGCGACGTCGGGAGAAGGCCGCGTGACGGTGGTCGCCAACGGCATCCAGGAGATCCGCAGTATCAAGATCGACAAGTCCGCCATCGATCCGAACGACACCAGCATGCTCGAGGATCTCATCACCGCGGCGGTCAACACTGCCCTGGCGAGCAGCCGTCAGCACATGCAGAAGGAGCTCGCGAAAATCTCCGGCGGCATCAAGATCCCGGGCATTACTTAGAGCGAGATGACCCCCGATCCCCTCAACCGGCTGGTGGCCCAGCTCGCGAAGCTGCCAGGCATCGGCGAGAAGACCGCGCAGCGCCTCGCGTTCCACATCCTGCGGGCCCCCGGCGACTATGCGGCCGAGCTGTCCCAGGCCATCCGCGAGGTGAAGGAGAAGGTGCACCTGTGCGCGCGGTGCTACTCGCTCACGGACTCGGAGCTGTGCGGCTTCTGCCGTGACACACGCCGGGATGAGAAGGTGCTCTGCGTGGTGGAGACCTTCGCGGACCTGATGGCCCTGGAGCGCACGCGCGAGTTCCGCGGCCGCTACCACGTGCTGCACGGCGTCCTCTCTCCGCTGGAGGGCATTGGCCCCGAGCAGCTGCGCATCAAGGAGCTGCTGGAGCGCCTCAACGACGGCAAGGTGGAGGAGATCATCCTCGCCACCAACCCGGACGTGGAGGGCGAAGCCACCTCGCTCTACCTCACCCGCCTGCTCAAGCCGCTGGGCCTGCGCGTCAGCCGCATTGCCCAGGGCCTGCCCATGGGCGGGGATCTCGAGTATGCCGATCAGGCGACGCTCGCCAAGGCGCTCAGCGCCCGGCGCGAGCTGTGAGGCGCGCTACCGCGTGACGGTGTAGTCGAATGGCAGCACCACGTTGACCTCCTGGTCACGGTGGGCCGGGAAGCGCAGGCGCTCGGCCTGGCTCTCCAGGCACTGGCCCACCGACTTGGAGGCCAGCGGCCCTTGCGTGGTGGCCTTCACCTTGCCCGAGCCCGCGATCGCCAACTGCACGCGCACCACGCCCGTGTTCGCGGGCAGGTCCTGCTTGTACTTCTCGAAGCAGCTCGCGATGCGGGACCGGCCGCGCGACACCACGCGCTCGATGTCGTCGATCCCCAGCGTCACCAGGCGCGGCTTGCCTGCCTTCGTCGTCTCCTTCGGCGGGGGCTGAGGCTTGTCCTCCGTCACCGCCGCGGGGACGGCCGGATCCACCGCGGGGTTCGCGGGCGTGGTGGGAATGGCAGAGGGCGGAGTCCCGGCCGGAGCCGTCTCTGCGACAGCCGGAGGCGGTGTCTCCGCGGGTGGCGACGGCGCCACTGCGGGCGGCGTGACAGGAGCTTCGGGAGGCGTGGCCACCACGGGGGGCGGCGGCTTCGAGAGCACGCGCCAGGCCGCGAAGCCACCCCCTGCCAGCAGCACCACCCCGGCCACCACGCCGACGAGCAGCCCTGAGCGGCGCTTTGAGCCCGCTGACGGGGCCTGGGCTCCCTGGGGTGGACCGACGATGCTGGTGGCGCTGATGCGCTGCGGGGACGGGGGCGGAACCGCGGGGAAGGAGCCGCTGGAGGCGAACACCACGTGCTGCGGCGGCTGGCTCCCGGACTGGGCGCTCAGGGACGTCAGCGTCGCCAGAGTCGGCACGCGCGTCTTCGTCGCGTAGCGCTCCTCGCCGAACTGCGAGCGCAGGTACTCGGACAGCTCCTTGTGGGTGGCCAGCTGGACCTTGCCCTTCAGGCCGTGCTCGATGGCGTCCGCGAAGTCCGCCGCGGTGGCGTAGCGGTCGTCCGGGCGCAGGGCCAGGGCCTTGAGCACGATGTCATTCAGCTCTGGCGGGATGTCGCGGCGCAGCATGGCGGGCGGCTGGAAGTCGCTCTGGAGCAGCGCGTTGAGGACGGCCAGATCATTCTCGCGGGCAAAGGGCCGCACGTTGGTGAGCGACTCGTAGAGGCTCACCCCGAGCGAGAACACGTCCGCGCGTCGATCCACCTCCTTGCCCTGGGCCTGCTCGGGGGCCATGTAGATGTACTTGCCCTTCACCACACCGGTGCGCGTCTGCACCACGCGGGAGGCGGCCTTGGCGATGCCAAAGTCCAGCACCTTCACCTGTCCCTGGTACGTCACGTACAGGTTCGAGGGAGAGATGTCCCGGTGGACGATGTGGAGCGGCTGGCCCTCCTCGTTGGTGAAGTCGTGGGCGTAGTGGAGGCCCCGGGCCGCGTCCGTGAGCACCCGCAGGGTGATGGGGATCGGCGTGTACTGCCGCTTCTTTCCCGCCTGGCGCAGCGTGGTGGAGAAGTCCTCGCCCGCCAGGTACTCCATGCAGATGTAGTAGCAGCCCTCGATGAACCCCAGCTCGTGGATCTGGATGATGTTCGGGTGCGAGAGCCGCGCCGCCAGCCGCGCCTCGTCCCGGAACATCTCCACGAAGTCGGGGATGCTGGACAGGTTTGACAGCATGCGCTTGATGACGACGTTGCGCTCGAAGCCGTCCGCGCCCAGCAGCTTGGCGAGGAAGATCTCCGCCATCCCGCCCTCGGCGAGCTTGCGCACCAGCACATACTGCCCATAGGGGTGCAGGAGCGGTGGGCTTGAGGCCTGGCTCCCGGGCTCGGGCTGGGTGCTGCTCATTCCTCGGAACCTCGCTTCAGGGTGCGCACCACGATCACATCCGGTGCGCCCGAATTCTGCATCTTAAACAGCAGAACGGGGGGAGCGCCCACTGGCTCGACCCAGGTATCGAACCGATGCTTGCCATCCAACGGGATGGATCGGCCATTGATGGACAACTTCGTTCCCACCGGAGCCACCCCGACAGCACGCACCCGCTTGCTCGCCCGCTGGCCGTTCTTGGGCGAGCTCACGATGAGGACGGGCACCGAGTTGTCGTACACCAACTCCAGCTTGTTCATGCGCCCGCCCTTGAGGGCCTGCCCGGAGCGGGACAGCGGAGTGACGGACCAGAGGTAGCTGCCCTCTCGCAGCGCGCCGGCCTCCAGGGGGGCGCGGGTCTCCGCCACCGTGCGCTCGGCCACCGGCTTGCTCAGCTCGCCGTTGCGGTACACGGAGACGCGGTACTTCGCCGCCTGGGGCTCGGGCGCGTAGGTGAAGACCACCGCCGGAGGCTTGTCCTGGTAGAAGATCGTCGTCTTCTGTGGGCCCTCTGGCACCTCGTTGGTGATGCGCCCCATGTTCTTGGGCGCCTGCTCGGGCGCGAAGGTAGCGCTGCCCTGCGTCACCTCGGTGCCGTCCGGCCGCCGCACCCGCCAGAACATCCTGCCCCGCTGGGGAACGGGCACGTTGGCCGAGGGCTGGTGGACCACGCCCCTCATCAGGAGCTTGGAGAAGGTGGGCTCCGAGGCTACCTCCAGCACGGCATCTCCTTCCCCCTCCCAGCTGAGCGTCACCTCGGACAGCCCCCGGTGGAACACCCGCACGTTCTCCACCGGAGTCAACGCCAGCGGTGCCTTCACCAGGGGGGCCACCTTCGCCTCGCCCTTGGCCCCAACCGTGGCCTGCTCTCCCGCGCGCAGCGGCTCGCGGGACTCCCCTCGCACCAACATCACGTCGCCCGCGCGCGCAGCCACATCGAAGCCGTCCGCGGTGCGCCGCACATTGAGATCGGCGGCCCCCGAGCTCTCCAAAGTGAGCCCCGGCATCACCACCCGGCTGTCCCGCTCGGGCGCGAGCTTCAGCGCCAGCGAGCCCTTGCGCAGATCCAACCGCGCCTCGTCCTGGGAGCCCTCCTGGGACGCGCCCTCCATCACCAGCTCGCTCCCGTTGGAGAGCGCGATCGTGGAGGCCGAGCCCTCCACCGACAGGTATGCCGTTCCTCCGCGCGCCCGCACGCCATCGCCTTGCGCCAGCTTCTGGCCGCCCTTGCTCGCGTTGCGCCACTGCGAGCTGCCCTTGGAGCGCACCTCCACGCGCCCCGAGTCCGAGCGCACGGTGACCTGGATGGTGGCCAGCTCGAGCACCTTCTTCGGGCCCGCCACCAGCTCGGCGCGGCCCGCGGACACATCCACGGCCTGGCCAGCGGCGGCCTGCAGCTCCTGGCCGTCCTTGGTCACGAACTGGATGGCGCCCAGCCTCACCTCGACGCGGCTGTCACTGTCGCCCACGGCCACGCTCACCTCGCTGGCCTGCTCGCCGCCCACGCGCGTGAGGCCATACGGGGTGAGGATGCGCAGCTCGACCGCAGGCCCTTGCCGGCCTCTGGGTGCCGCAGGGACACGGCTGAGCACGATGCCTCGCGCCACCCGGAGCACGATCCCTGCCGTGTCCTCATCCAGGACGAAGCGCGCGTCGGAGCCTATCTCCACCGTGCGCCCATCCGCGAATCGGATCGTGCTGGAGCCGTCCGCCCCTGTCTCGACTGCATCACCTTTGATCAGCGGCCCTTCCGCCGCCGGGCCTGTCGCCCCGCCACGCTCCAGCCGGACCTCGCCCTTGAGTGCCTCCAGGCGCGCCAGGGGCTCCACCCCCGCATCCGCCGAAGTGGTGACAGGCGGGGGAATGGGCGTGGCCGGAGGGGGAGACACTGGCTCATCGTCACTGCACCCCAGCCCGAGCCCCCAGAGCATGGCCGTGGCGAGAGCGAGGCGCAGCGATCTCACCGGCCCCTCGGGAAGAGATCGACGTTGAAGATGGCCTGCTCACCATCCCGCACGGTGACGGACTTGGTCTGCGTGAGGTGGTCCTTCGCGGAGATGATGATGCGGTAGGTACCGGGCTTCAGCTTCAGTGAGAAGGAGCCCTGGTAATCCGTGCGCTTGCGCAGATTGGCCGAGGGAATGGCGAGCGTCGCGCCGATGGCGCGGCCCTGCCGTGTGCTTCGAATCTTTCCGGAGATGGTGGCGTATCCCAGCCGTTTGACGGGCAGGAGCGGGACGGACATCTCCGACTCCGTGCCGGGAACGACCACCGCGGCCTCCTCCACTGACTGGAACTCCGGCGCGGAGACCTTCACCAGCACCGGCCCTACGGGGAGGTTGCCCACGCGAACCTCGCCAGCCGCATCCGTCTTCATCTCCTTGCCACCCACCACCACCGGCGCATCCGCCAGCGGGTGGTTGTCGCGCTTGTCGACGACGATGATCTTCAGACCGCCCACGGCGGGAGGCTGCTTGCGCGCCGGGACCTTCAAGGAGGCACGCTGGCCGGGAGCGACCGTGACGCGGCCCTCCGTCGGCTCATAGCCCTCCGCAGAGACCTGGGCCACCACCTGCCCTGGCCCGAGGTCCGGCGCCACCACCTGCCCCTTCGCGTCAGCAGTGAGAGGCTGCCGCGCGGCACCCTCCACCACGAGCGTCACCTGGGCACCGGCCAGCGGCGCCTTCGTCTCCGCGTCCAGCACCTGGAGCGACAGCGAGCCCGGCGGGCCGCTGGGCTGCATCGAACCCCCAGCCGAGGACAGCTCGGCGTCGTTCCAAGACAGCTCCAGCACAGCGCCCAGCCGCTGGAGCGTCTGGCCGGAGCTCGCCCCGCTGTCGGCCTTCAGCTGATCATGAACGAACTGGTAGTCGAGCAGCACCGCACCCGCCCAGCGCCCCTGCTGCTTCACCGGCACCCGGACCGCGGCGCCTGCCGCGAAGCCACTGGAGGAAGCCCCCCCTCCCGCGGGCACCTGGGCCGCGAGGGCCAGGGGAAACTCCGCCCGCACCTCACCCTGTACCTGCTGGACGATGGGGAAGCGCACCCGGCCTCCCAGGAGCGCGGCATGCCGGCTCCCACTCTGGAACACGGGAGTGGGCGTCGAGGCCCCCTCGAACGCTGGCAGCTGCGCGAAGCCATACCCCAGGCTCAGCTCGCCTCGGATCGGACCGAGCTGGCGGCGCGCCACCGCTCCCAAGGAGAAGCGCAGCAGGCTGCCCTCGGTGACGCGGTTCGCCTCGCGGTTGAGGGTGAAGGCCTCCCGCTGAAGGGTTAGCTGGCCGCCCAGCCACTGGAGTCCTGGGGCGTAGAAGCTTGCCCCGAGCCCCAGATCATTGGCCGTCAGGCCCGAATAGGTCAGCCCGGGTCCGGTATCCACCTGCTCGCCAGCTCGCACGGACAGGCCGTAGCGCAGGCGCAGCGCCCCCCGCTCCAGCCCAAGACCCGGCGAGGAGGGTGCCTCCCCCTGCGCCAAGGCAATGCACGGCACCACCCCCAGAGCGAGCGCAAGGAGAACGAGAAAGGTAGGGATGCGGCTCGGTCGGGCCAAGACGCCGCGGAGTATAGGGAAAGGCCCCAAGGTCCCCAAAACTCTCGCGAAGGAAACGTGATGGGTAGCCAGCGCCCTGCCACCCATCAGGGTGGGACTCGCGCCTGCTCGCTGATCCCGCTGATCAGCCGGAAGAAAGGGGCTGGCGGCCCTCACTGGGAGCAGAAAAGCGCCCCCTGGAAGCCAGTGCACCTTTCGTACCTGGAATCAACGGGACTCCAGCCACCCCTCCCCACCCCGGCACCCCACCGAGAATCTCCAAGAGCAAGAACGGTCACGTAGCTTGCTGGACCCCCATGTGTCTGGTAAGCATCGTGCGGTTGGGAGCGACGCATCTAACCTCCGGGATTCACTCTGGAAACGGAACCCCCAGGAGGCTGCCGAAGCGCAGGTAGAAGCGAACGCTGAGGAGCGTAGAGGAGCGTATACGCCCATGGGCACGCAACTGGTGATGTACGAAGAGGAGTTCACCAAGATCAACGCCGTTTGCGACCGGCTCACCAAGGACGCGAACGCGAAGGTGGTGTTCCTCGTCGACAAGAATGGGCAACTCATCTCCTCCGCGGGGCAGACCCAGAACATCGACACCACCTCACTGGCCTCGCTGACGGCCGGCAACGTGGCGGCGATGGGCGGTCTGGCCAAGCTGATCGGGGAGAACGAGTTCCCCAATCAGTTCCATGAGGGAGCGAAGGACTCCCTCTACATGACCATTGTCGGGAGCCGGGTGGTGCTGGTGGTCATCTTCGACAACCGCACGAGCCTGGGTCTGGTGCGCTTGCGCATCAAGAAGGCCAGCGACGAGCTGACGAAGATCTTCGAGAGCCTGGTGAAGAAGACCGACACTCCCGGGATCGGCTCGCCGTTCGCCGAGATCTCCGACGACGATATCGACAACCTCTTCAGCGAGTAACCCGGGAAGCCATGTCCTTCATCAACTACTCCTCCCGCGAGATCAACTGCAAGATCGTCTATTACGGGCCGGGCCTCTGCGGGAAGACGACCAACCTGCAGTACATCTACAACAAGACGGCGGCCGACACGAAAGGCAAGCTGATCTCGCTCTCCACGGAGACGGACCGCACGCTCTTCTTCGACTTCCTGCCGCTGTCGCTCGGAGAGATCCGCGGCTTCAAGACGCGCTTCCACCTCTATACGGTGCCCGGCCAGGTGTTCTACGACGCCAGCCGCAAGCTGATCCTCAAGGGCGTGGACGGCGTGGTGTTCGTGGCCGACAGCCAGATCGAGCGCATGGAAGCGAACATGGAGTCGCTGGAGAACCTGCGCATCAACCTGGCCGAGCAGGGCTACGACCTGAACAAGATCCCGTACGTGATCCAGTACAACAAGCGGGACCTGCCCAACGCGGTGACGGTGGAGGAGATGCGCAAGGCGCTCAACCCGCGCAACATCCCCGAGTACCAGGCCGTGGCTCCCACGGGTGTGGGCGTGTTCGACACCCTCAAGGCCGTGGCCAAGCTCGTCCTCACCGAGCTGAGGAAGGGCGGCTAGCCAGCAGGCAGGCAGCCTGCCCCTCCCCCCTGCAACTCCCGGGGGGAAGGGTGGTATGACCTGTCTTGTCGGGCCGGCTCCACTCGAGGTCGCTCGTGAGTTCCGCTTCCTCCATTCTTCGTCTCCTCGCGCTGCTGGGCGCAGGCCTCTGTCTGCCTGCGCTCGCCCAGGGGACAGCGGCTCCCGAGGCTGCCTCACCTGCCCCTACTGCTCCGGCGGAGGCCCCCACTGCTCCGGCGGAGGCCCCCGCTGCTTCAACGGAGGCACCCGCTGCTTCCGGTGCTCCCTCGACCGAGGTGACCGTCTCCCCTCCCGAGGCCGCTGAGACGAAGCCCGCGGCGCCCGCGGCAGGCCCTACCATCCAGCCGATCTCCCCGACTCCGCCGGGGCCTGCTCCGCAGACGGCGGATGAGGCCTTCAACACCCGCGTGAAGACGCTGGAGGAGGAGGTCGTCGACCTGAAGGAGAAGATCTACCGCTCCAAGGCGCGGCTGCTGCTGCTGCAGGAGACGGTGCTCGGAGGCGATCTTTCCACCGGCGCCCGCGCGGTGCTCTTCCACAAGAACGAGATGGGCAACTCGTTCGTCCTCGAGTCCGTGGCCTACGCGCTGGACGGGGCCCCCATCTTCACCAAGGTGAACCAGGACGGCGATCTCGACAAGCTCGAGGAGTTCGAGATCTTCAATGGCCGCATCGTCCCCGGGCAGCACCAGATCGCCGTGCGCCTCGTGTACCGCGGCAACGGCTACGGCGTGTTCAGCTACCTGGAGGGCTACAAGTTCCGCGTGCAGTCCAGCTACACCTTCAACGCGGAGGCCACGAAGGTCACCACCGTGCGCGTGGTGGGCTTCGAGAAGGGCGGCATCACCGCGGACCTGAAGGACCGCCCCGCCGTGCGCTACGACATCGAGGTGTCGCGCGACACGGGCCCGGCCAAGGCCGCCGAGCCGGGGAGGGCGCCCGCCGCCTCCACCTCCGAGAGGAAGTAGAGGGCTCACCGGTGAACGCGTCTCGCAACCGTGCCCTGGCCCTCTCGGCGGTGATCACGCTGGGGATCTCCGCGTGGCCCTCCCGCGCCGCCGAGCCGCTGCGGGCCAATGGCGCGGCGGTGCGCCAGCTCGAGCAGGTGGACAAGCAGCTTCAGAACTCGGACGAGAACATCCGCTTCGTGGAGACGCAGTTCACCCAGCGCCCCGAGCCCAGCGACGAGGAGGCCCGGCTGCGGCGCTTCTCGGATGGCGAGATCCAGTACCTGCTGGGCGACTGGACGGCCGCCTCCGTCCTCTTCTAC
>Ga0247825_10000999_pt1 | contig 18403 bp, 15 predicted proteins | sample 13C_Vanillin_Day_FD_194413 | JGI IMG/M metagenome (GOLD analysis project Ga0247825, IMG submission 194413) | Soil microbial communities from agricultural site in Penn Yan, New York, United States - 13C_Vanillin_Day48 | ecosystem: Environmental > Terrestrial > Soil > Agricultural land | place...
CAACTCAGCCCCGGCGCAAATGCCGGACGTTTTCGAGATCATAGCCCGCCGAGCCGCCCGTCATGAATGCCCTGCTCCGCAAGCTGGCAAGGAAAACCGGGTCCGATCCGCAAGCCGTGATCTATGGATTGGTCGCCATCGGCATTTCACTCAGCGCAGTCTCCATGATCCAGATTGCGATGCTGTAGAGACGTCGGCTGTCGCCACCGTCGTATGGCTCCACGGAATGGTCCGGCTCACCGCGAAACTGGTTGGCGCGGCGTAACGCGGCGGGTTGATCAATCGACAACCGGGAGCGCGGAAAAAAGCAGCGCGTCGGTCGATATGGCAAGCCGCGTCACCGCCCGCAAAGGATCTCACCAGGCGAGAAGCGCGAGGATGACCGCGACGGCGGCCGCGAACATGGCGACGTGAACGTAGGATTCCCAAGTCCGGCTCATGGCCCACAAGATAGGTCTCGCCGTGACATTGGCCATTCCGAAGAAGCAGGAAGGCCGACCACAATCATCTCCCCGAGGCAACCGGCGCAGGCTGAAAATTCTCAGAGAGGTAAAAATGTACATTTCTTATTGGTTGACAGGCGGTCGAGTGGCCAGCTCCTGATTCTCAACCCTCTCCTGCGCCACAATCCTGGAGTCGTCGGGCGTTCGAATGCCATATGCATTCATGAGTTGGACGAGGGCATAGGCGATTGCGCCCAAAACCAGGGCTGCGCCGAACAGAATGCCGACTTTTTGCATCGATAGTTGAACGACCTCGCGCACCTGGTGTTCCCAAAAAACACTTCACGGGCAGCAGATAAAAAACACGTCCGGCATCGTCTCCGGATTGAAACAACGAGCCATGGAACGAGCATGGGAACCAGCCCTGGCAGTGCTCGTTGAGCCACCATGCCTGCGTCGCGACATCGCGGATCCGATGACGTTCCCACGGTCTGCTTCCGGGTCATGACTTACAATGTCCATCGGTGCCGGGGACTGGACCGCGCCTGGTCACCCGAACGGATCGCGGCCGTCATCGCATCCACCCATCCGGACATCGTGGCATTGCAGGAGCTGGATGTCGGACGCGCGCGCAGCGGCCACGTCGATCAGGCCGAAACGATCGCCCGCGACCTGGGCATGGACGTGCAGTTCTTTCCGGCCTTGCGCGTGATGGAGGAACTCTACGGCGACGCCATTCTCAGCCGCTGGCCGGCGAAGACGGTGAAAGCCGCGGCGCTGCCCGGCCTGCGGCTTCCCGGTCTTGAGCCGCGCGGCGCATTGTGGTCGCGAATCCAGGTCGATGGTGCAACCGTTCAGGTCATCAATACACACCTGAGCATTCTTGGCCGCGAGCGGTTGTTGCAGATCAAGGCGCTGACGGGTCCTGAATGGCTCCGGCATCCCGATTGCCGCGGGCCGGTGCTGATGATGGGCGACCTGAACGCAACGCCCCGATCGAAGACGTATCGACAAGTGTCCTCTCATCTGGCCGATGCATTCCTTGCCAGCCGAAAGCCACGACGCCGCGACGGAGCCACGTTCCCGACGCGTTATCCGACCCTTCGGCTGGATTACATTTTCAGCGGTCCCTCCGTGCGGATTCTGGACGTGCGGACATTGCGCACACCGCTCGCCTATCTGGCTTCAGATCATCTGGCCGTGGTTGCGGACGTTCAGGTGCCCGTCCGGCATTGAGACCTTGCGGGAATTGATGGCCATGGGCTCGGTTCATGCAGCGAAACTCGAAAAGCACGGCTGGCGGCGCTGGCTCGCTCCCTGCATCGCGCTTGTTCTTGTGGCGCTGGCCGCATTTCTGCTGTCCCGTACGCTTCGACAGTACCGGCTGGAAGACATCACCACGTCGCTTGCGGCGATTTCCATAAGCCATTTTGCGCTGATGCTCGCCTTCGCGGCCGCGAGCTACCTCACCCTGACCGGTTTTGACTGGCTGGCATTGCGGTACGTCGGGTTGAAGCTGCCTTATCCGAAGGTCGCTCTCGCATCGTTCTGCAGCCTGTCGCTCGGGCACAATATCGGCTTTGCAGCGCTGAGCAGCGGCGCGGTCCGGTACCGCTTCTATACGCGATGGGGCGCAAGCCCCGGCGACGTGGCAAAGATCGTCGTATTCTGCGGCATCACCGTTGGCCTGGGGCTGATGATCCTCGGCGGCTGCGCGACATTGATCCGGTACGACCTTGCGTCGCGCGTCACGGGCCTGCCGGAAGCTGCATGCATCGGGCTTGGCATCATCTGCCTCGCGACAGCTGCGGCCTACGTTGCGCTGTCGGCCTGGAGGCGGCATCCGTTCAGGGTCAGACACTGGACTGTCGAGATCCCGCCGCCACGACTGGCGCTGGCGCAAGTCGTGGTCGGTCCAACCAACTTCGCCTTCGTCGCAGCATGCCTCTACCACGCACTTGCCGCGGCGGGAACCGTTGCCTACCTGGAAGTTGCGGCGGTGTATGTCATCGCCAACGTGACATCGCTCATCTCGCATGTGCCGGGCGGGCTCGGCGTCATCGAGACGGTGGTGCGCTATCTCCTGCCGGACTCCAACGTGATCGGCGCGCTGATCGCCTTCCGCGCCGTCTATTTTTTGCTGCCCCTGTGTCTGGGCGGCCCGTTGTTCGGATTGACCGAGCTGATGTTGCGCAAGGGCGCCGGCCGTGCGTCGAAACAGACAACAGCGAGCAGGTCAAAGCAGCCGCAACGGCCGAAGCGGGTCCATCAACCCGGACGCTGAGATCGGCCTGGTCGGTCCCTCCAGGTCCATCTCGGGAAACGGACGCAGGCCGCGCGGCCTCGTGTTGCAGGCATCGATGCCGCGGATCAGCGACCCGGTTCTGGCGATGGCTGCCGCGAGAACATCGGGAGCAGCATCCAGATGCTCTCCCAGCAGGCGATTGCGAATGCCGGCGATCCCGCGGCGCTGCTTATCACCGCATGCTTCGATCACCAGGTCGCACTCGGTGTCGAGGCCCATGGACCGGTTGTTCAGGTTTGACGACCCGATACGCATGATCCGGTCGTCGACGATCAACACCTTGGAATGCAGCAGCACCTCGCACGCACCGTCCCGCCCGTCCACCACGCCGTAGTAGAGCCGCAGCCTGTCATGCAAATCCGCCCGCCGCAGATGACGCATCAGGCGGTCACGGTTTGCACCCATGACAAAGCGTTCGAGCAATCCGGGCGACGACTTCTTCACCAGGACGACGATCTCCGGTCCGCGTCTGGCAGCGAGAGATCTGGTCATCAGCCGTCTCACGTTGCTCGCGGTGAGATACTGGGACTCGATATAGATCGAGTGCCGAGCCGCCGAAAGCATGTCCTCCGTCAGCCGCGCGACCTCATGAACCGCTCGAGTCCTGCCCCAGCCCGGCACCGTCCGGGCGATACCGACATCGACATCGCGGAAGTCGGGCACCAGGTCGGGCGGCCACGGATTGCCGGCATGCCCGACCGGCTGCAAAGCTTCGCCCGTGCCGACAAGCCACCGCTCGCGCGCCACGTCGCCGATCGATGCCGCGGCATCGCCGTCCACAACCATCTGGATGTCGTGGACCGGCCGGTAGGGAGTGCCGTCAGGGCGCAGACGATGCTGGTCCGTCTCCGAATGTCCGCAGGTGTCCCATCGCTCTACCGTCAGATCGATGCCGCCCGCGAACGCAAGCCGGTCGTCGATGACGACGATCTTCTGATGGTGTGCGGCGTAAAGCGGATGGTGCTGATCCAGCTTCACGGCGATTCTCGGATGCGCCTGCCAGTCCGCGCCGAACAGGAGCGGCACAGGATCGCCGGGCGCATGCACCACAGCACCGCTCCACACCAGGATGCGAACGTGAAGCTCCGGCCGCCGTTCGACCAGCCCATGAAGAAACCGCCCGAGCGAGCGGCAATCGCGCATGTCGGGACATAACTTGATGCGGCCGTCAAAATCCCAGCCGATGATGAGAACTGATTTCGTGGCCTGAAGAAGCGCCTGTTCGAGGCGGCGATAGTACTCGGACGCATCGACGAGAACGGCCGCGCGACCGGCTCGAGCAATGCAGCCGCAGTTGCGGCCGGGCGTCAGAACAGCGGTGTGGGCAGGCCGGGCAGGTTCTGGAGTGAGTGGCTGGTGCATTGCTGCCGGCAACGACGGACGTCGGATCCTTCTGCCTCATGGGACAACATAAAACGCAAGACCGCGCCGGCGAGTTCCCTCGTGCGATGCCGGACGGCTCCCGGACCCATTGCCGGCTTCAAGCGTTAACGGCACTGGAGGTCGTTATGCCGACCATGCCGGGCGCAGTCGCGGGGCCGGCTCGGCCTTGAAAATCCGGACATGGACCAACGCGTCGACGACAGGACACCAGCCGAGACCGCGAATTTGGGCTCGCCCGATCGCATGCGAGCCTTTGTGGTTCTCGCGATGACGATCGGCGCGCTGTTCGTGTGCTTCCTGCTGGCGCTTCCGTTCCTGGCCGCCCTCACCTGGGCCCTGGCTCTTGCAATCCTTTGTGTGCCCTCGCATCGCTGGACCGAAAGCAAGGTGAAATCACCTTCGCTGGCTGCATTGATTTCGGTTTGCTGGATCGGCATGGTCGTGGTGATGCCGGCGATCTGGATCAGCGCCCGATTGATGACCGAGGCGGCGGCCGGGGCGGTCTTGATCAAGGAGAAGATAGCATCCGGGGAATGGCGGGCGATTTTCGAAAGTCGCGCCGTGCTGACGACTCTCGTACCCTGGATCGAGGAACTGGATCTGCCGGCAGCGATCGGCGGCGCGGCCTCCTGGACCGCGACGAAGGCCGCGGCATTCATCCGCGGATGGATCCTGCAACTGGTGACGATTCTTTTGACCTTCTATCTGCTGTTCTATTTTCTGCGGGATCGCAGGCTGGTGGTCGGCTGGCTTCACGAGGTTTCGCCGCTCTCGACGGCGGATACCGGACGCCTGTTCACACGCATCGTCGACACCGTCCAGGCCACGCTTTATGGGACGTTCGCGGTGGCGGTCATCCAGGGGGCGCTGGGCGGGCTGATGTTCTGGTGGCTCGGATTGCCTGCCCCGTTGGTTTGGGGTCTGGTGATGGGCGTTCTGGCGATCGTCCCCGTGCTCGGCGCGTTCATCGTCTGGGTGCCCGTCGCGATCTTTCTGGTTCTGGAAGGCCACTGGGCCAGCGCCTTGCTGCTGACGGCATGGGGCACGCTTGTCATCGGAGCGATCGACAATTTCCTGTATCCCGTGCTCGTAGGGGATCGGCTGAAGCTGCATACCGTCCCGTCTTTCATTGCCATCATCGGCGGGATCATCGTGTTCGGTCCGCCCGGACTTCTGCTGGGACCGGTTGCCGTTGCGACTGCGATCGTACTTCTGGAAGTCTGGCGGATACCGGTGACGAACCCCTCGCACTGAAGGCCTGAAACTCGCCAGTCGATCCAGGGCCGGCGCGGCGCCAACCGGAAACGATTGAACCCATTGCTTTGGAACAGACGAGAGCGTGTGAAAGTTGATTGCACGCCGGGAGGGCCGGCAGACGCCCATGGAACACGACGGATATGCTGTGACGTCTATTCGAAGTGTCGCAAAATATCTGGGCTTCTTCGGCGCTGGGGCCGTCACGGCGGCGTTTTTCCTCTCCGGTCCGGTTGACCTGTTTGCCAAGCGGTCCGGCGCCGCGACAAACGGCGGATGGGTTCTGGTGCCGCCGACGACGCAAATCAACCGGGCTGACTGGACGGTCAGCGCCACGCCGGAACCAATGCACCAACCGCCATCGCTCGCCAACCAGGGACCAAACGTCGAGACGACCGGCTCATCGGCGGTTCAACGAGAGGCCGGAGTGTTCTCGCAAATCGACATGACGCCGCAACGCGACGCAGCCTGCAACGTCCCGGCTTGCCGACGCTTCTACCGCTCTTTTGACGAGGCTACATGCACGTACAGACCATATGGAGGGGGGCCGCCCCAGCTGTGCAACCGCTAAAGGGGCGTTGAAGATCGGCGCTCCCAACGAGATTGACGGGCCGCCTGGCGCAACGGACGTTCGTTTTGATGGTCTTCCTTGGATGTCTTCATTTTTTTTGGCAACACGCGTGGGCGTCTGATGTTTCGCGGGTACGAAAAGAAGCCCGCCTGAGCGGGCTCTTCTTCATTCCGAACGCAGGTGAACCAGCGCCCTCCGGGCTTCTGGGTCTGCCGGCCAGGATTTCCTTCCGTCTACCCGGCCGACCACCTTGCCCGCAGCAGGCCAGGTGCAAAGGAGCGCGGGATGTCTCGGTCGAGTGGACTACGGGCTCTGTATTCCCAGAGCCTCCAGCGCTCTGCTCGCAAGCCTGTCGGGATCACGCTCGCCCGTCGCGGCGATGTCCACGATCCGCTTGGCGATGATCTCCTGTACGACGGCGGGCTGGCCGGTGTCGTGCAAGCCGGCGCGCGCCTTCTCGAAAGCCAGACCCATGACGTAGGTCTGTTCCGGATCGAACGCTCGGCCCTGCAAAAATGGCACGATGTTCATGGCCGCGTCTCAGGCGAGAAAGACAATCCTGCCACTTGGCCGGAAACAGTCAATGACAATCGGTTTCGTCTGAACCTGCCTGCTTTGCGCGGTGTGGACAGCCGGTCCGATGTGTCGGATGTCCGACGGATGCCTGCGCATCGACGCGTCCGCAGGGGAGAACATGTTGCCTTGCAGCAGGACGCGATCGGCGTGCCGGGTATCGCGAACGCTCACCGGCGCCGCCAAGAGCTACTTGTTCGGAATGACCCCCAACAAGACGCTGTAGTGCTTCCTGATCGTCTCGTAGCATTCGCACGCGGTTTCCCGCAGCCCTTCCAGATCCGTGATCTGAATGTTGCCCCGCCTGTAGCGGATCAGCCCGACCCGTTGAAGCGTGTGGGCGACCACCGAGACGCTGGTACGCCGGACGCCCAGCATCTCGCCCAAGAACTCCTGGGTAAACGGCAAGGTCTCTGCCCCGGCCAGATCGCGGGCGCGAAGCAGCCATCGAGCCATGCGGGCAGCGACATGGTGGGTGGCGTTGCACGCGGCGGACTGCTGAGCCTGCGCATAGACGGTCTGTTCGTGGCGGATCAGCAAAGCAAGCACGTTCGCATTTTGCGATGCAAGGCCCTTCAGCGTGTCCGCCTCGCAGGCGAGGACCGCGCCACCGATCTGCACGATGGCGCGGCTGATCGACACCTTTCCGTCAAGCGCCGCTGCAGCGCCGACCACGCCGTCACGCCCGACCATCGCGGCTTCGATCATCTCGCCCGTCGATAAAGCCACGACAAGAGAGATCACCGCGGTGGTCGGGAAGTACACGGTCTCGACCGTCGCGCCCGCCTCGTACAGAACCGTCTGCTGGCTCAGCTCGATGGACTTCAGGTGCGGCTCGAGGAGACTGCGTTCGCTGCCCGAAAGGCTGTTGATCAAAAGATTTGGTGCAGGCATGTGCTGTCGCACTTGGGGGAAGCGCACGCGGTTACCCCGGGGCACGAACCGCCCGAGCAGCCCGGACCGGCGCTGATGACGATCACCGGGCCGGATGCATCATGGGATTTCGACCGCACGTCGTCTGTTCGATACCTGACACAGAAAAGACCGGGAACTTACGGCGGCATCAGTGCCGGCGCGCGGCTTTGCCGGTGCTGTGCAGGGTGGTGCGCAGTTTGCAAAACACGCAGGGTTTCGACGACCTCATGACCGTGCTTGCCGGCCATCGCGCGCGCCGGTCGCTGGATGGATCAAGTCCAGTCGCGGTCACATCTGGATAACAGATGTTGAGTGTCTCAAGAGCGGAACGTGTAAATGCTACGAAAGAGCAAGCGGCTTCCGGCTCTTGAGAGATGCTGTCTGACATCCGCTGATTGCGAACCCACCCGCCGCTCCAGGATTCGAAAGCAACGACCGCCGTTTGCGGCGTCTATAAAAATTGACATGGCGCCGGCCAATTCATGCGACAAATTACATGGGCAAATAGACGGGCTTGAGTGCGGGACCGGACAGACGGCATTCCCACCCGACCGGTAATCTGCAACTCAATCCGACAACCCGAGGGACGCGCACCATGGATGCGGGACCCAACACCGACGCGGCCTACTGCTATCATCGAGCCGAGGAAAACCGGCAATCGGCTGCGAGGCAAACCGACGCCGAACGCAAGGCAACGTATCTCGATCTGGAGGCACGCTGGATCAAGCTTGCGCTCAGCTACGAATATTCCGGGCGGGCTAGTGCCACCACCGCACATCTCGCCTGCCGGCTCGATCAGCCAGAGCGGGATTGACCAAGCCACGTCCTCGTACCGGCGACATCGACCGGGCGGCCTCTCAAATGCATCGCCGCGGAAGTATCGCGTCGCCAACGGCGGCGGCCGCGACCGGTGCCTGGCTTCGGTTCCCCCACCGATCAACCATTTTTGTCCGGTCCTGTGTCGGGCAGCGAGCGGACGGCCGGGGCGCCCGGAGTCAACCTCGGACCGTTCACCCCCGTGGACGGCGTCCGGAACGCAGCCGCTCTCGTTGCATGCCCCTCACGAGAGCGGCTGTGTCCATCAGAGAAAAGGGGGAACGTGTGCGTACCGACGCTTGTCTCGCAAACGCTGAAAACTGCGCGGAACTGGCAGAGCGCGCGGACAATGACGCCGATCGCAAGCGATATCTCCGCATGGCGGAGTCCTGGCGACAGCTGGCAAGGGTGGAGGACTGGCTGGAAGGCCGGTCGCCTCCCATTCAGCTCACTACCTAATTTGGCTTTCCGTACGCAGCGTCGCCGCAGGTTGAATTACATTCGTTTCGCTAACCGACGCGCGGCCCGATCAGGACACTCTGCCCCTCTCGCGATTGGAGGCGTGGCGAATGGACCCGCCCTGCAGAAGATCATTGCTGACGAAACGGCGCACTCCGCTTCGCCCGGTGGTCGCTCCGTGTCCGGATGGGAGCAGGATCTCAAAGCCAGGAAGTGATCGCATCGCGCCGGGGCGCGGGAGCAAGATCGGACGACGGGCCGTAGCTGCGGCGCGAGCCGCGCGTGTTCGCCTCGACGATGGTATCGCCACCCGTCGCTGCAGGCAGCTGTATCGCGGAACTCAAATCGGGCGCTGCCGGACGCCCGCCAGCATCGGCACGCCCAGCATGATCAGCACGAACACCGCGGTCACCAGCTTGAGGTCGGACGGCTGAAGACCGACGGCGAGCGCGAGGCTGACGATCTGGTAATAGACGAACGCGCCGACGATCGGCGCCATCAGCTGCCGGCCGAGCGAACCGCGGCCGATCAGTTGCTCGCCGACGACCACCGAGGCGAGCCCATTGACCACAATACCGAACCCCATTCCGACGTCGGCGAAGGCCTGGTTCTGCGCGAGCAGCGCGCCGGACAGAGCGCACAACGCGCCGGCAAGCCCCAGGCCCAGCAAGGTGTAGCGTCCGACCGACAGGCCCTGCGCGCGCGCCATGCTGTGGCTCGCGCCGACGGCGCGCAGCGCCATGCCGATCTCGGTGCGGAAGAACCACAGCAGCAGAAGCGCGAGGCCGGCCAGCAGCACGCCCACGGCCGCCGTCCGCACCAGCAGCGAGCCGCCCAGCGTGCCGAGCAGGTTGTCGAAAATGGTCGCATGGGCGAACAGCGCCGTGTTCGGCTTGCCCATGATGCGGATGTCGATGCTGAACAGCATGGTCAGGACGAGAATCCCGCACAGCAGCGTGTTGAGCCGCAGCGTCAGATGGATCGTCGCAGTGACCAGCCCCGCCACCACGCCGGCGAGCATGGCGGCGACCGTCGCGGCCACCGGATCAATGTTCGCGGCGATCAGCGCCGCTGCCACGCAGCCGCCGAGCGGGAACGAGCCCTCGACCGTCAGGTCGGGAAACGACAGCAGCCGGAACGGGATCATGATGCCCAGGGCTGCAAATGCGTAGATCGCGCTCTGCAACAGCGTCACCGGCATCAGGTTGATGTATGCGTCGAGAATGCTCATGACGCTCATAGTGTCAGCAGAAGGCGGTCGCTGGTGACCTGAAAGCGCCTGACCAGGCTTTCAACCGTCAGCGACGCCTTTTCGGCCGCACGCGCGGCGTACACGATGCGCCCTTCCGACATCATGATCAGATGGTTCCCGAACGTGAGCGCGTGCTGCATGTTGTGCGTCACCATCAACGCCGTCAGGCGCTCGCGCTGCACCGCCGCGGTGGTGGCCCGCATGACGAGCTCGGCGGTCTTGGGATCCAGCGCCGCGGTGTGCTCGTCGAGCAGCAGGAGCTTCGGCGTGGTCAGGACCGCCATCAGCAGCGCCAGCGATTGCCGCTGGCCGCCGGACAGAAGCTCGACCTTCTGGCCCATCCGGCTCTCGAGGCCCAGGCCGATCTCCGCAAGCCGCTCGCGATAACGCCCGCGCGCCGCGCCCGTCAGGCCGGGCCGCAGCCCGTTGCGCCGCCCCCTGCGCCCGGCGAGCGCAAGATTTTCCTCGATCGTCAACACGCCGGCGGTGCCGACCAGCGGATCCTGGAACACCCGCGCGATCGCGGTCGCGCGGCGGTGGGTCGGCTCGCGCGTGATGTCCCGGCCGTCGAGGACGATCGACCCGGAATCGACGCGGACCTCGCCGGCGATCGCATTCAACAGCGTGCTCTTGCCCGCGCCGTTGCCGCCGATGACGACCGCGAAGTCGCCGGGCGCGAGATCGAGGCCGACGTTATCGAGTGCGACGCGCGCGCCCGGCGTTCCGGCATGGAACGTCTTGCAGATCGCATGCGCGGCCAGCATCGCGTTACTCGACCACGCACTTGCAGTCGGCGAGCGCGGCCGGCAGCGTCCTGCCCATCGCCTTGAGGCGCTTGACGCTGATCAGGGCTGAGTGGTCGGCGGGCGTCGGTCTGTAGTTCGCAAGGTCCGACGGCCTGGCGCCGCCGGCGATCTGCGCGCCGAGCAGGCCCGCGCTGTAGCCGACCTTGGTCCACGACACCGACATCGAAGCGAGCGCGACACCCTCCTGCACGCCCTGGGGCGACGACGAAATCAGCGGGATGCCCATCCGGTCCGCGGTCGAGGCAATCGCCGGCAGGGCCGGCATCAGCATGCTCGAGGGAATGGCATAGATGAAATCGACGCCCGCAAGCGCCGTGGCGTTGTGCGCGATGTCATTGACCGAACCGACGCTGATCGCCTTGAACGCCATGCCCTTCGCTTTGGCGGCGGCTTCGGCGAGGTTCTTGCCGACCACGTCGTTGGCGTCGCCGGGGTTGTAGAGCATGCCGAACGACTTGATGTCCTTGCCGAGCAGCTTGCCGGCAAACTCGATGACCGTTTCGGTCGACTGCATGTTGGAGGCGCCGACGAAGCGGGCCGAACCGCGGTTCCAGTCGGGCACGAGGCCGGCGGCGACCGGGTCGGTGACCGGCGCGAACACGATCGGCAGCGCCTTGTTCTGGATCAACCGCACCGCGGCCTGCGTCATCGGCGTCGTCACCGTCACCAGCAGGTCGGGTTTGGTGGCTTCGAGCTTCGCGAGCACCTGCGGCATCAGGGACGGATCGAAATTGCAGTCGCTGTATTCGTAGGACACGTTCTTGCCGTCGGCGTAGCCCTTGTCGGCCATCGCCGCCTTGAACCCCTCGATCACCTGGGTCAGCGTGCCATGCGGGCCCATGTTCGCGATGGCGACCTTCTTGCCGTCGCCGGCGCCGGCTTGACCGCTTGCTTGGCCGGTTGCCAACCCGAACGCGCCTGCCACCGTCAGCGCCAGCACGAAACGACGTGTCATGGTTTTTTCTCCCCTCGATTAATCCTACTGCGTCAGAAGAGTCGAAGCGTTGTTATTGTGCCCTCTCCTTTTGGGAGAGGGCACCACGGACCGATCAGCGAAAAGAATGGGTGAGGGGTTAAGGTCCGTCGACGGACCGTACCCCCTCACCCAACCTTTGTGTTGCGCGTCTTGCGTAGCCCTCTCCCCTTGGGAGAGGGCGCAGTCGCGGACGGCGCGCTTTTCCGACGCAGTGGAGTTCGGAGTCTTCACAGGAAATCCAGAGTTGGGCCTGCGCCGGTTGCCTTCAGAACGGACCGCAGCGCGGACGCGAACATTTCGGTACCCGACACGCCGACCATCGGCTGCCGCTTCACCGTCGTCAGATAGGAGCCGTCCCTGCCCCACGCCTCGACTTCGGCGACCGCGTGATCGAGCGCGGGGTCGGCGATCATGCGGCCGCGGCAGCGGTCGATGCCGACGGTCGCCAGCGCGCAGGTCACCATCGTGTTGACGTTGCGGGGAAACAGCGGCGCGATGTCCCGCACCGGGCCGTCGAAGATCACGGTTTCGGCGCGGATATCCCCGGCGCGCAGATTGACCATGCCGAGATCGATGTTGGCGGGGTGCTTGCGAAACGTGATGGTGACGTCGCGCCACATATGCGCCCAGCCGAGCAGCGCATCGGTTCCGACCAGCGCGCCCTGCGGGATGACGAGCCTGTGTCCACTGCTTTTCGCGACGGTCATCAGCCGCTCGCGGAGCCCGTCATCGGCCAGCGCGGTCACCGAAAACGGCATGTAGTCGCAGCTCGAAACAAACGCCTCGCCGTGCAAACGCGTGATGTCGGGATGCGCGCTTTCGACGATCAGGTCCGGCGCGGTCGGAGCGAAGCGCGGGAGATCGTCCAGAACGTGCTCCGTTGAAACGCCGTGCAACTTCTGCGCACTGCGATTCCAGACGAACGCAATCTCGAGCCCCGGACAGGCGCCGGTGGAAATCGCGCGATAGAGACCCGAGCCGATGAACCCGAACCCGACCAAACCGACGCGCGTCATTGCCGTCCCCGCCATTGTGCTACGGTACCGGACGGACGCCAGAACTTCCAGAACGCACCGCGAATTCAGGTTATGGCCGGCGACACGATCACACCCGAAACGATGGCCGCGCGCGACCGCTCGGATCCCCTGCGGCGATTTCGCGACGCGTTCGTCGTTCCGGAGGGTGTGATCTATCTCGACGGGAATTCGCTCGGCATGCTGCCGCGCGCCTGCGCGCAGCGTGCCCGCACCGTGGTCGAACAGGAGTGGGGCCGGTCGCTGATCAACAGCTGGAACGAGCACGGCTGGATCGACATGCCGCTGCGCATCGGCGCCGCGATCGCGCCCCTGATCGGCGCCGGAGGCGACGAGGTGGTGGTGTGCGACTCGACCTCGGTCAACCTGTTCAAGGCGCTGGCGAGCGCCACAGCCCAGCGGCCGGACCGCCGCACCATCGTCACCAACGACGAGAATTTCCCGACCGACGTGTACATCGCCGAAGGCCTGTGCCGGCTCAAGGGCAACGGCTACCGGCTTCGCGCCGCTCCGCCGGACCGGCTGGCCGATGTGCTCGGCGACGATGTCGCGGCGGTCGCCTATAGCCACGTCGACTACAAGTCGGCGCGCATCGAGCCGATGAGCGAGATCACCGCGCAAATCCACGCCTGCGGCGCGCTGGCGATCTGGGACTTGAGCCACAGCGCCGGCGCGCTGCCGGTCGATCTCAACGGCGCGAATGCCGACTTCGCGGTGGGGTGCGGCTACAAGTATCTCAACGGCGGTCCCGGCGCGCCGGCGTTCCTGTTTGCCGCACGACGCCATCATGACCACATGGCCAATCCGCTGTCCGGCTGGCTCGGCCACGCGGCGCCGTTCGAATTCGGCAGCCGTTATCGTCCCGCGCCCGGCATTGCGCGCATGATCACCGGCACGCCGCCGGTGGTGTCGATGGCGCTGCTCGAGGCCGCGGTCGGGATCATCGCCGACGCCGGGATGCAACGGCTGCGCGCCAAATCGATCGACATGACGAGCCTGCTCGTCGACCTGATCGCGCAGGAATGCGCCGGCGCGGATCTCGTGCTCGCGTCACCGCCTGACGCTGCGCAGCGGGGCAGTCACGTCATCTTCGCGCATCCGGACGGTTATGCGATCGTCCAGGCGCTGAAGGCGCGCGGCGTGATCGGGGATTTCCGCGCGCCGCATTTCGTCCGGCTCGGCGTCGCACCCATCACCCTGTCGTACGCGGACCTGTGGAACGGCGTGCAGCAGATCAAGGCCGTGATGCAGGCCCGCGAATGGGACCAGGACCAATTCCGCACCCGCGCCGCGGTGACGTGACGCGCCTTACCTTCCGGGATAGGCGGAGCCCGGGCCGAACATTAGCCGGTGCGTTCTGACGTGGACGCCTTGCCTGTCCGTCATGTGTGGCGAGATGTCACCCGGCTTTTTCGGCTGCGATGCTCCCGCGCCACCCGCGACCAGCGGAAGCTCGAACTGGCAATACTGCCAGGCGATCTTGCAGGACTGTCTGCCAGTCAGGCAGATGCCACCAAAATACGTATGCGGGCCGATTTCCGTGTAAGGCCCGGTGTCCCAAATGCCGGTTTGGCTGCCAAGCTGTCCGCTCACGACCACCTGATCCTGATTGAAGACGTTCCAGTTGAGCCGCTGGTCTCGCGTGCCGCTCTGGCAAACATCGTCGGCGCCCGTGCAGGCGCGAATGCGAATGGCCGCCCTGGGACGCAGAGGATTGTCCGCACCATCCTCGCCGACAAACGAGATCAACCAGTTGCGTTGCGTCACCTCGACAAAGCAGGGCTTGTTGCCGGCCCGGCAGTTGTTGACCGGCTTGCAGTTGATCAGATCGGCAAAGGCTGATGTCGAGATGCAAATGCTCAAGGCCAGGGATGACACGACGAGGATCGGAACTTTTTTCATCCGAGTTGTCCTCATACAATGGAACCAGCGTGCTGCGGTAGTGGCGAACCGCAAACCAATCTCCGCCCATTGGTCGTGTCGGCCCGGCACGGGGTTCACGGCGCCGATAGCGGGTTCCACAAAGGCGTGTGCGGCCCTCCAAGACGGCACGCGTCAACGTCTTGCCGTCTACTTCGACCATCTCACGCTCGGAGAGGTCATTCCCTCCCCGCGACATCCAAGCTGACGTCCGGTCGCCTTGCCTTTCTGAATTGCGCTGACGATACGGCAAGTATTGCGCATGCCCATAACCGCGCGTGCCGGGGCCGGCGTTGCCGCCGGCGCCGTGTGATTTGCTTTTGATCCAAACTTGCTTTCGCCCGATCACTGAAAATGCACCGCGTCTAACACCAATTTGCCTCATTGCGGGCGTCCGCTTTATTTCATCGGGGCGCCTGCTGGATTGAAGGGCGCCACCGCGGATTGCTCGTCGAGAGAAATTCATTCAGCCGAAGGAATTCTCAAATGGGCTCCTTTGACGATTACAAGGGCATACTTCCGTACGCCAGCGAGCTTTTTGGAATTTATCAGCCCCTGCTCGGCTGGAAATCGCAGATCATACAGAAGCGGTACGAGCGATTCAGATCGTCACTCTATGCCGAGCTCGCGGCCCGGACGCTGGTCACGGCACGCACGCCCGTCCAGATCAAGCTGAACCCGCGCGACGTGCTCGCGAACGCGGCGAGCGGCGCTTCGTTTGAAATCTCGAATCTGGCTCCCATCGATCTCACTGCCGCGGCCGAGGTCCACGTCTCGGATACGATCGACAGCGGCATCGCCAGAATGATCGCGCACGATCTCGGCGCCGAACCGCCGAAAGACTGGAAAACGCTGATCAGTCCGCGTCGAATCGATGAACGGCTCAAGAAGCTCAAGGACATCCTGAGCAATCCCGGCCAATTGCAGCGGCATCCCGAACTGAAAGATTACGTCGAGTTCTTCAGCAGGAGCGTGGACGTCCAGGGCGGAACGCCGGCGCTGCTGCAGGAGCTTTTCGCCAAGGAGGCCAAGATCGGCGGCTATCTGCTGTTCCTGTCGCAGCACACGCCATCGCACCTGACGAACCTGTTCTACCGGAAGCCCGCGTCCGCATTGCTGACAATGGCGCAGGCCGCAGACCCCCTGCTCAATTTCGGCGCCAACAACTACCAGGCCATCCTGTCGCCGATCGGCATCATCCACCTGTATCGCGAATACTTCTTCGAGTTCGACTCGTTTCTTGGACCGCCGGTGGGACACGTCTGGCTCAGTCCGGGCGGGACCGTCGAACTCGTCGAAGTCAGCACGCGGCGGACGCTGACCGAGAAATCGCTGGAGCAGTCGCTGGAAACCACGGCCAAATCGGAATCCGCAATCACGACCCAGGACGACGTCGCCGATGCGGTCAAAGAAGAAAACCGAAACGACATCAAGCTGGGCTTCAGCTACACGGGTTCGTCGTCCACGCCGGTGTCCTCGGCATCAGCGACGGCGAGCTTTTCACTGGACAACAGCAAGACCAATTCGCGCGAATCCACGCACAAGCAGATGCGTCAGCAGAGCGAGAAGCTGTCGAGCGAGATCAAGCGCAATTTCAAGACGACGTTCAAGACCACCACCGAGGTCACCGACACGTCGAGCAAGCGATACGTCATCCAGAACACGACCGACAAGCTCGTCAACTACGAGCTGCGGCGCAAGATGCGCAAAGTCGGCGTGCAGGTGCAGGACATCGGCGTTGCGCTGTGCTGGCATACGTTCGTGGACGACGCGGGGCGCGATCTCGGCGTTTCCAAGCTCGTCCATATCGGACAGCCGCCCGAGCTCGGCGACCTGGTCCAGCCCGATGCCCCCGAGATGCCGACGGCCAAGTCGCAGGACGCCAATATCAGCATCCCGTTCGTGGGCCTCAATACCGACGATACCGACAACGCCTACACCGACGGCGTGGAAACGGAAGTCGGCCTGATCGATATCACCGAGAAAATCCAGGCCGACTTCGACCAGCGGGTGATGTACACGATGCCGGGCTACACGCTGACCGCGGTCGATCTCGATCCGCAGGGCATCGATGCGCTTCTGTCGGTGCGCAACCTGCACTCCACCGACGGATCGAGCTCCGGCACGTTCACGGTTCACCTCAACTACGTGAACTGGAGCGGGCAGAACAACATACCGGTCAAGGCCACGCTGCACTGGGAGCCGAGCGCGGCCACGCGCGACGCGGTCACCGCCCAGTACAATTCGAGGATGCAGCAATACACCATCGAGAAGGCACGGCGTTACAAGGAGGCCTTCGTCGCGGCCGCCCGCGAACGCATCAAGCTTGCCAGCGCCATCACGCCGCGGCCCTCGGAAGACCTGCGCGAGGAGGAGCGTACCGCCGTGTACCGCACCCTCATCAGCCAGCTGATGAACGTCAGCAACAACCACTCGAAGCACGTCATCTCCGAACTTGTCCGTTCGATTTTCGATGTCGACAAGATGCTCTATTTCGTCGCGCCGGAATGGTGGGCACCGCGGCTGCACCGCAGCGCGCAGAATCTCGGCGATGAGCCCGGCACGCGGCCTTCAACCGGCAGCACAGTGACCGCCGGCGTGGCAAGTCTGAAGGCCTCGGGCGCATTCAGAAAACTGACCGGCCGGCTACCCGGCGTCGTTTCGACATTCGGCGCGAGCGCGCGCGGAACCGCCATTACGTCGGACAACATCGTGGACTGGGGCGGCGCAAAGGAGCTCGAACGGGACAACTACTACATCACCGAGGACAGCGCGCCGGCGAAGCTCGGCAGCTCGCTCGGCTGGCTGCTGCAACTCGACGGCGACAATCTGCGCAACGCTTTCCTCAACGCGCCGTGGGTCAAGGCGGTTATTCCGATCCGCACCGGCAAGGAACGCGCAGCCATCAACTGGCTGCAACAGGCGCATGTGGAAGGCTCCGACGGCCTCGATGCGGCCTATGTCGCCACGTCCGACGACCCGCCCGAACTGCATTCCACGCCCGGCCATCCCGTGACCCTCAACGACGCGCTCGAGTTCCTGATCGGCGAGATCCAGGAGTTCGACAGAAATGCGCGGTCGGCGATCGTCGGTAACCCCGCCGACCCGGAGGACGCCAGCAACCACTTCGCCGGAAGCCTGCCGACCGAGGCGGTTTTCGAACATGGATTCTATCCGCTCCAGGGCGGCGTCCATTTCGACCAGAGCGGAACCGAGCAGGCGATCTTCTCGCAATGGATGGAGATCCTCCCGACCGATCAGGTCGTGGCGCTGGCCATCGAATACGACCCCAAAACGCTCCAGGTCAAAGACCCGCCGGCGTGACGGCGGAGCATCGCGATGGGTGGCACCGATACAGGGCTGAACACTCCGCCGCCGCGGCCGTCCCCCCTGCCCGGCGCGCCACTGCCGCCGGTGGCGCCGAGCGCCGCGTCGCCGACGTTCCTGACGGCGACCGGGCCGCGCCATCCATGGCTCGACGCCTTTCGACGCAACGAACGCAGCCTCGTGGTTCCGAAATCGGCGCATCCCGTGAAGTCGTTCTACAACGTGTTCACGACCTTCTCCGACGCCCGGTCAAGCGGCTTTGGACCGATCGACCCGCCTGCGAGTGCGGCGTACCGAAGCTACGCCACCGGCCATCCGATGACCGCACACAGACTGGAGAAAAATCCACTGCCGGGCTCCGCGAAGATA
>Ga0247825_10001000_pt1 | contig 18385 bp, 15 predicted proteins | sample 13C_Vanillin_Day_FD_194413 | JGI IMG/M metagenome (GOLD analysis project Ga0247825, IMG submission 194413) | Soil microbial communities from agricultural site in Penn Yan, New York, United States - 13C_Vanillin_Day48 | ecosystem: Environmental > Terrestrial > Soil > Agricultural land | place...
GCAGCCTGACTGAAAAGTCACGAGAAGCCCTGCAGGAAGCCCAGAACGTCGCGACCAGAATGGGTCACACCGAGGTCGACGGAGAGCACCTGCTGCTCGCGTTGGTCGATCAGCAGGAAGGGTTGGTACCCCGACTGCTCGAGCAGGCCGGCGCGAACGTCGATGCCCTGCGATCCGATCTGGAACGTGAACTGTCGCGTAGGCCGAAGGTCAGCGGCCCCGGCGCGACACCCGGTCAGGTGACGATCACCCAGCGCCTGGCCAAGCTGCTCGACGCCGCGGAACGGGAGGCGAAGCGACTCAAGGATTCCTACGTGTCGGTGGAGCATCTCGTGATGGCCCTCTCCGAGGAGGGGTCGGCCAGCGCGGCCGGACGGGTCCTCGCCAGTCATGGGGTCACACGAGACGCCTTCCTCACGGCGCTGACGAAAGTGCGCGGCAATCAGCGCGTCACCTCGGCCACCCCGGAAGGGGCGTACGAGGCGCTGGAGAAGTACGGACGCGACCTCGTCTCCGAGGGGCGGGCAGGCAAACTCGATCCGGTCATCGGCCGAGATGCCGAGATCCGCAGGGTAACGCAGATCCTGAGCCGGAAGACGAAGAACAATCCGGTGCTGATCGGCGACCCCGGCGTTGGTAAGACCGCGATCGTCGAGGGCCTCGCCCAGCGGATCGTCCGCGGCGACGTGCCCGAGGGCCTGCGCGACAAGACGATCTTTTCGCTCGACATGGGTTCCCTGGTGGCCGGTGCGAAGTACCGCGGCGAGTTCGAGGAGCGACTGCAGGCGGTGCTGTCCGAGGTGAAGGCGGCCGAGGGGCACATCCTGTTGTTCGTCGACGAGTTACATACAGTGGTCGGTGCGGGATCAGTCGGCGGCGAAGGGTCTCTCGACGCCGGCAACATGCTCAAGCCGATGCTCGCCCGCGGCGAACTGCACATGATCGGTGCCACCACTCTCGACGAGTATCGCAAGCACATCGAATCCGATGCGGCACTGGAGCGTCGCTTCCAGACGGTTCTCGTCGACGAGCCCAGCGCCGAGGATGCGATCTCGATTCTGCGCGGACTTCGAGAACGCCTCGAGGTGTTTCACGGCGTGAAGATTCAGGACGGCGCACTGGTGGCCGCCGTGACCCTCTCGCACCGGTACATCACCGACCGCTTCCTTCCGGACAAGGCGATCGATCTGGTGGACGAGGCGTGCGCCCGGCTACGCACCGAAATCGATTCGATGCCCGCCGAACTCGACGAGCTCACCCGGAAGGTGACCCGGCTGGAGATCGAAGAGGCCGCGCTGTCCAAGGAAACGGACGCGGCCAGCAAGACGCGCCTCGAAGAGCTACGTAAGGAGCTGGCCGATCTACGGGCCGAGGCCGACGCCCGGCACGCTCAGTGGGAGGCGGAGCGGCAGGCGATCCGGCGGGTGCAGGAGCTGCGGGGAGAGCTGGAACGATTGCGCCACGAGGCCGAGGAGGCGGAACGCAACTACGACCTCAATCGGGCCGCCGAGTTGCGGTACGGCGAGATCACCGCGCTGGAACGCAGGCTCGAGGCGGCGGAGGAGCAACTGGCTACCAGGCAGGGCCGGAATCCGTTGCTGCGTGAAGTGGTCACCGAAGACGAGATCGCAGAGATCGTGGCCGCATGGACGGGTATCCCGGTCGCCCGGCTGCAGGAAGGTGAGCGGGAGAAGCTGTTGAAGCTCGACGAGATTCTGCACGAGAGGGTCGTCGGTCAGGACGAGGCGGTGCAACTGGTCGCAGACGCGGTGATCCGGGCGAGGTCCGGTATCCGTGATCCGCGCCGGCCGATCGGTTCGTTCATCTTCCTGGGCCCGACGGGCGTGGGAAAGACCGAGCTCGCAAAGACGCTGGCCAGTGCCCTCTTCGACAGCGAAGACAACATGGTGCGCCTGGACATGAGCGAGTACCAGGAGCGGCACACGGTGAGCAGGCTCATCGGTGCGCCCCCCGGGTACGTCGGGTACGACGAGGGTGGCCAGCTCACCGAGGCGGTGCGCCGCAAGCCGTACTCCGTGGTGCTCTTCGACGAGATCGAGAAGGCCCACGCCGACGTCTTCAATACCCTGCTGCAGGTGCTCGATGACGGCCGGATCACCGATTCTCAAGGCAGGCAAGTCGATTTCCGGAACACGGTGATCATCATGACCTCCAACATCGGATCCCAGCATCTCCTCGAGGGAGTCACAGCCGACGGCGAGATCAAGCCGGACGCCCGGGAGCGGGTGCTGGCGGAACTGCGCGGACACTTCCGTCCCGAGTTCCTCAACCGGGTCGACGACATCGTGTTGTTCACCCCGCTCACGCTGCCCCAGATCGAGCACATCGTCGAGCTGCAGCTCACCGATCTTCGGAACAGGTTGTCGGAGCGCCAGATACACCTGGATATCACGCCGGAAGCACGCCGGCTCATCGCCGAACACGGTTTCGACCCGGTCTACGGTGCGCGGCCGCTGCGGCGGTACATCGCCCACGAGGTCGAGACCAAGATCGGTCGTGCGCTGTTGCGGGGCGAAATCGCACCGGGTGGCACCATCAGTGTCACGGTGGACGGCGGCGAGCTCGCCGTCGCGTATGCGGAACCCGCCGTCGCGGCGGCCTGAGAAGAGGTGTCGTCATGGGATCCGACAAGGTGAAGTGCCCGCACTGCGGTAAGATCAACAAGGTGCCTGCGGCCGGGGACGGAAGACCCCGCTGCGGGAACTGCCACGAGCCGCTGCCCTGGATCGCCTCGGCAGGGGACGGCGACTTCGCGGAGGTCGCCGAGAAGTCCTCGGTGCCTGTGCTCGTCGATCTCTGGGCGACGTGGTGCGGCCCGTGCCGCATGGTCAGCCCGGCGCTCGAGCAGCTCGCCACAGAACGCGCAGGTCAGATCAAGCTGGTCAAGGTCGACGTGGATGCTGCGCCCCAGACGGCCGAACGCTTCACCGTCCGCGCCGTACCGACTCTGCTGGTGATGGACCGGGGTGAGGTCCTCGCTCGTCAGGCGGGCGCAGCTCCGGTACCCCAGCTGCGCACGTGGCTCGATCAGGCGCTCTCGGAAGATGCAGGCAAGGAGGCGAAGTCATGACTTATGTCCATGCCGACCCACACGTGACCGCGATCCGGGACGTGGTGCCCCGGACCCCGCAGGGTTGCGAGGAATGTCTTCGCCTCGGCACCCCGTGGGTGCATCTGAGGCTGTGCCTGACGTGCGGACACGTCGGTTGCTGCGACTCTTCGCCGGGCAAGCACGCGAGCGCGCACGCTCACGCCATCGGCCATCCGATCGTCCAGTCGATGGAGCCAGGTGAAGATTGGCGGTGGTGTTATGTCGACCAGAACTTCGTCTGAGGACGCCGCACCCGTCGGCAACAGTCCGCCGGTCGACGACGAGACTCCGGATGCGGTCGGAGCATTTCCGCGGCTGACGGACGACCAGGTCGCGAGCCTCGAGACCGGTGGCACGCGTCGATCGGTTCGCGCCGGTGAGGTGCTGATCCGAGAGGGCGCGCCCAGCAACGATTTCTTCGTCATCCTTTCCGGCAAGGTCGCGGTCATCGACGAGGGCGACGGGGACGGCGAACGCCGGATACTGCGCGTGCACGGTCCAGGCCGCTTCCTGGGCGAGCTCGGACTGCTGGAAGGCCAGGTGGCGTTCTTCACCGCCGAAGCGATCGAGGACGGCGAGGTCCTCGTCGTCCCGGCCGAGCGGGTGCGCGAGCTGGTGGCCCAAGATCCCGTGCTCAGCGATCTGATCCTGCGCGCCTACCTGGTGCGCCGGCACCTACTGATCGGGCTCGGCTCGGGGTTCCGGATCATCGGCTCCTGCTATTCGCCGGACACGTTGCGGCTTCGCGAGTTCGCCATGCGAAACCGATTGCCCCACAGGTGGATCGATCTGGAGCGGGACCAACGGGCGGAGCAGCTGCTGCGCAGCCTGGACGTCGCCCCCGAGGACACTCCCGTCGTGATCTGGCACGGCGAGAAGGTGCTGCGCAATCCGACGAATGCGGAACTCGCACGCATCGTCGGGCTTCCGGTCCCGGACTCGGTCCCGGACGCAGCCCAGGACGTGTGCAACCTCGTCGTCGTGGGTGCCGGACCAGCCGGTCTGGCCGCGTCCGTGTACGGCGCCTCGGACGGGTTGAACACGGTGACACTGGAGTCGATCGCCGCCGGCGGCCAAGCCAGTACCTCCTCCCGGATCGAGAACTATCTGGGCTTCCCGGCAGGGGTCTCCGGCTCCGAATTGGCCGAGAGGGCCGTAATCCAGGCCGGTAAGTTCGGCGCCCGCATCCTGGTGTCGGCGGAGGTGACCGGTTTGGGATCCGAGGCCGGGAACCATGTGCTCCGGCTGGCGGACGGCGGCGCGGTTCGCGGCCGGGCGGTCGTGCTCGCCACCGGGGCGCGGTATCGCAAGTTGGCCGTTCCGGGGATCGAGGAACTGGAGGGGACGAGCGTGTACTACGCCGCGACCCATCAGGAAGCGCGGATGTGCGGCACCGACCCGGTGGCTATCGTCGGCGGCGGAAACTCCGCCGGCCAGGCCACCGTCTTCCTCGCCGACCATGTCTCCCACGTGCACCTGCTCATCCGCGGCGACGACCTCGGAAAGAGCATGTCCCGATACCTGGTCGACCAGATCGAGCACCACCCGCGCGTCACCGTGCACCGGAACACCGAGATTCGTGCGGTCCACGGTCAGAAGTACCTCGACGAAATCGTGGTCGAGGACAATCGCACGGGCGACCAGGACACGATCCGGGTACATGCCCTGTTCGTCTTCATCGGGGCGACGCCGCACACCGGGTGGCTGGCCGACGCGATCGCACTCGACGACCACGGCTTCGTCCTCACGGGCATGGACGCGGTCCACGCCCGAGGAGACGGCAACCGGCCGATCAGCGCCGGGCTGTCCAGGACGCTCGAAACCAGCTTGCCCGGCCTGTTCGCGGCGGGCGACGTCCGCCGCGGCTCGGTGAAACGAGTCGCATCCGCAGTCGGTGAAGGAGCGATGGCGGTACGCCAAATCCATGAATACTTCGAAAGGAGCTGACGACATGCCAGTGATGGGCACCGTGAAATTCCAGCGGTTCTTCCGGGCAGCGGCTGGACTACAGGTCGACCGGAACGACCTCAAGCGCTATACGGATTTCATCGACGACAAGATCTACGATTTGATCCTCATCGGCAAAGCCTCGGCAAAGGCAAACCTGCGTGACGTGATCGAACCGTGGGACCTGCCGATCACCAAGGGGCTGCAGGAGAGCATCCACCGGTTCGAAAAACTGGACGAGGAGATCGAACTTCAACCTCTGCTCGATCAACTGACGGCCCGCCCGCCGTTGGACGTGGCTCTCTCCGAGGAGACCGAGCAGCGACTGCCGCTGATCGCCGGAGGCTTGAGCGTGGCACTGGCGCATACCTTCGTCACGGTCGATCCGGACCGCAAGAACCCCGGCACCGCCGAATGGAACGTCGCCTTCGACATCTTCCATCTACTGCTCTGACCCCGGACCGGCGGTCCGGAAAACCAGTAGATCGCCGGGACGCGAAAGGAACTCGTCCGAGGTCACGTATTACCGGTCGCCGACCACCACACCGTGTGATCGTACGGTGCAGATTTCCATAGATGATTGAGCATCAGCGGCCACCGCGCTGTCCGTCCTTGCTCGTTCCGGACGTTTCCGGTCGTGGTTGAGGGGTCCGTTCGGGGGCGTGGTGGTCCGCGCTCCGCCGACAAACCGCGGCGCTCGAGCTCGTGCATCCACAAGCTCTAACAGCAGTTGCGCCGCTTTGGGGCCATTGCCGACGAGCGGCCGCCGGACGATCGTCGGGCCGGCGGCTCGCGCGCGTGATCAGGACAGTGTGAATGCCTTGTATCCGGCCGCGACGTTTTCCTCCCAGTGGTCGAAGTAGGAAGGAAGGCCGCCAGAGTAGTTGAGCATCTGGCTCGGCTTACCGGGAATGTTTGCCCCGTGATACCAAGACTTGGCCCGCGGAAAGAGCGACATGTGGAAGACTTCCTCCACGTGCGCCGTCCATGATTGCTCTGCGTCCTCGCTGGTCTCGAACCGCTGGTATCCGCCGTCGCGAACGTGGGTCAGGAAGTCGACAACGATCTCTCCTTGCACCTCCGCGCAAGTGGGCCCGTTGCAGAATCCAGCAGGGCTCTGCGGGCCGTACACGAACATCAGGTTGGGGAATCCTGCAGTGGCGAGTCCCATGAAGGTATCGAGCCGCTCGGACCACTTGTGGCTCAGGAGTTGATCATTGGTGCCTCGGATATCGATCGACGTGATGCCACCGCGGTTCGCGTCGAAACCTGTCGCGAACACCAGGATGTCGAACTCGCGTAGACCGGACCTGGTCTGGACCCCCGTCGGGGAGATCCGCTCGATCGGATCCTCGTTGACGTCGACGATGTCGACGTTCTCCTGGTTCACCACATCATAGAAGTTCTGCTCCAGCGAGGGTCGCTTCGTCCCGAACGGATGGGGCGGATCCTTCGGGGCAAGCTTCTCGGCCTTGACCGGATCGGTGACGCGCTGATGGACCTTGTTGCGCCAGAAATCGTACATGGTGCGGTTCGCGTGTTCATCGAGCAAAATATCTTGATAGTTGGCGAGCCATAGCTCGAAACCGCCGGTAGCCCACATCTGTTCGTAGGTGTCGGCTCGCTCTTCGTCCGAGACTTCGAACACGCTCTTTTGGATGAAGTCCATATCGAATCCGGCAAACGACCTCCGGCGCTGGGCAAATCGCTCGGGAAGGTGCTCCTTCAGCTTCTCCTTGAGCTGGCCTGTCAACTGTTGCTGCCGCATCGGCAGCGCAAGGTTGGGCGTCCGCTGGAAGATGGTGATCTGTTCGGCGTCTGCGGCGGCCTCTTGGGTGACCTGAACGCCGCTCGACCCGGTGCCGATGATCCCCACGCGTTTGCCGGCCATGTCCAGACCTTCTTGGGGCCACAGAGCGGTGTGGTGAGATTCGCCGGCAAAGCTGTTGAGCCCTTTGATGTTGGGAATGTAAGGCTTGGCACCGAATCCAGTGCAGATCACCACAGACCTGGCACGCAGCGTCCGGCCGGTATCGGTGCGCACTGTCCATTGGTTCCGCTCGCCGTCGAAGTCCGCAGACGTCACCCGGGTACTGAAGATGATGTCTCGAGAGAGATCGAGCTTGCCGTCGACGTAGGCAAAATAGTCGCGCACACCGGACCACGACGGGTAGAGCTCATCGTAACTCCAGTCCTTCCACAGGTCCTCGCGTGAGTACTGATAGATCTGCCCGGTGCTGTCGGTTCGAGCACCCGGGTAGCAATTCCAGTACCAGATGCCCCCAAGCGAGTCACCGGCTTCGACGACCTTCACCGAAAATCCGCGTGAACGAAGTTGATCGAGTTGATACAGACCCGCGAAGCCGCCTCCGACGACGAGGACGTCCAAGACGCCGTTCGTCTCGTCGAGTTCCCTTGGATGGATCGATATCGTGGCCATGTTGCCTCCTTGAGTGAAATGCCTGGGACCCGCGCCGAGGAGCAGATCGATGTGTGCCGGTCCGGCCGGTTCGTATGACCGACATCACATACGCTAGGGTCGTTCGAGAACCTGGGACTGTCCGATATCGATCCACCGGACACCCGGAGGGCGCCAGGCACACGTGCACGCACGCCTCGCGGGGCGAACGGCCAATTCATCAGCCGGCATCCACCCTGCAACTGCAGCAACATCTTTGACCGGAACAGTACCTGTAGCGAATCCGGACACTTCTGCCCAACTCTGCACGTAGAGCATGGAACTCAGCTTCTGTGTCGGCATCCACCCGACCTCATGGCACCGTACTTGCCCACCTCACCAGTGAGGGGCAGAACAGCACTGGCTCCCGAGGTTATGCAGTGGCGAGATGCTCGCTGCGATCGACATGACCGAGACATCGGGTGGATCAAATCTGGTCACTGAAGACGACCGGGCGGATTCGAGTGGCCGCCGCAATGCTTGCGTAATCATTGTGGCAGTCGAGCGGCGAAAGCCGTTGCCGGTGTGGCCCAGTGCAAACTCTTGCGCGGCCGATTGTTGAGAAGGTCCTAGACCCGTCGCAGGTCGTCGATGGCGTAGGTGCGCAAGTCGGTGCTCTTGGGAAAGTACTGGCGAACCATGCCGTTCGTGTTCTCGTTGGTACCGCGTTGCCACGGACTTCCGGGTCGGCGACATAGATGCCTTCGTCGATGAGGTGGGCAAGACGATCAGTAGCGAGCCATCGGGCACCCGTGGGCTCGTCGACACTGCTGGGATTCGCTGACCGGTACGCAGTGACGACGAAAGGTGCTACCCGTATTCCGCGAGCGGCATCACAGCCTATGTCTCAGCGGCGCTACCGCTCTATCCAGTCGGTGTAGAAGTCAGGAAGGTCGGTGGATACGCGTCCCTTGAACTGGGGCTTCCTCTTCTCTCGGAATGCTTGGACACCTTCTTTTCCATCTCCGATACTGGTGTAGAACATCGCGAGTGAATCGATGCGGTGAGCTTCGGCGGGGTGATCGAGAAGCGCGTTGCGGTACATCATCTGCCGGGCCAGGGCGGTCGCGACACGCGACCGATCGCGAGTGAAGCGATGTGCCAGTGCAACCGCCGCATCGACAAGTTCGTCCGGCGGGTGGACCGAGCGAACCAGGCCGATCTCGGCCGCGTCGGCCGCGTCGAGGATGTCGGCGGAGTACACGAGGTCGAGCGCGGTATCGAGTCCGACGATCCTCGTCAGGAACCAGGTCGAGGCTGCTTCGGGTGTGATCCCGAGGCGTCCGAAGACAAATCCGAGTCGTGCTGCTGTGGAAGCGAGTCGGGCATCCATGGACAAGGTCAGGGTGGCTCCGATGCCCACAGCGGGGCCGTTGACGGCGGCGATCACGGGTTTGAGGCAGTCGAACACCGCAAGTGTGACCCGACCACCGGTGTCGCGGACGCCGCGGGCAATGACCGGGTCCTGCAAGTCACCCATATCGTGGAGGGTCGGCTCCAACGTCTCGTCGAGGCCGAACACGTTGCCGTCGGTCGTGAGATCCATACCGGCGCAAAACGCGCGGCCCGAGCCGGTCACCACCACGGCGTTGACATCGTCGTCGTCATTGACGGCCCGGAAGAGGTGCTCGAGCTCATCAGCCATGGTGATGGTGAAGGCGTTGAGCGACTCCGGTCGATTCAGCGTCACGATCAGCACGCCGTCGCGCAGCTCGAGGGCGATCGTCTCGTACTCGGCATCCACGGTGCGGATCATCGGATGGCACCCGTAAGTTGGGGAAGTCTGTTCACGATCAGATCATGGGCTTGGTTGACCGTGCTGGTCACGATCTCCTCGCAGGTGAGGATCTCGTCGATCAGTCCCTGTGATTGCCCGGCCCACCACAAGCCGGCATCCACCTCACCGCCGGCCAGCACCTTCTGGCGACCGCGCACCCCGGAGGCCAGATCGGCGACGTCGTCGAATGTTGCGTTCGGAAGCGCGGAGATCTCGGAAATTCTCTCCGAGATGGAGTTGCGGGCGACGCGGGCGGTGTTGTTGAACTCTCGGAACACCAGTTGCGTGGATCGTTCGTCGTTGACGGTGATCTGGCGTTTGACGTTCTCGTGGACCGTCGCCTCTGTGCTGGCGACGAATCTGGTTCCCATGTTGATTGCGCTGGCCCCCAATGCCAGAGCCGCCGCCAGGCCGGCACCGTCGGCGAATCCGCCGCTGGCGATGACGGGAATCGACAATTTGCGGGTGGCGGCAGGGATCAGGACGAGACCGGGGACGTCGTCGTTTCCGGGATGGCCGGCACATTCGAACCCGTCGATGCTGACCGCGTCGACTCCAAGCTGCTCCGCCTTCAGCGCGTGGCGAACGGAGACGGCCTTGTGGATTACCTTGATGCCGGCGGCGGCGAAGGCGTGCAGATGGGGAGCGGGGTTGCTACCCGCCGTTTCGACGACGCCCACGCCGGAGTCGATGATGACAGCGCGGTAGTCCTCGTAGGGAACTGGTTTGAGGGTTGGCAGGATCGTCAGATTGACACCGAAGGGTCGGTCGGTCATGGACCGACATCTTGCGATCTCCTCGGCCAAGGCTTCGGGTGTCGGCTGGGAGAGAGCGGAGAGGAATCCGAGAGCACCCGCGTTTGCGACGGCGGCGATGAGGTCGGCAGTGCCGACCGCAGTCATGCCGCCACAGACGACGGGATGCTCCACGTCGAAGATCCGTGTGAAGGAGGTAGTGAACACCCCGGGGCTCCTTGGTCAGTTGAGATGTGAGATCAACGCCGAACCCGCTGCGGGAGACGGTTCCGCCGCGGGATCCGGAGGATCAGGGGCGTCCGGCGTGTGGTACGTCCACTTCGGTGGCGAGCATGCGCCCCAGCCGGGTTGCGGTGCGTTCGTTCTCGTCGAAATTCGGTGCGACGCACAAGAACAGGGTGCGCCCGTCGTCGCCGCCGAGCGCGACCGCGAACACCCCGTCGGGTGCGGTGCTGACCTCGTCGAGGATTTCGCCGCCCTTGGCGATCCGCACCGCTCGGTTGTTCCCGGCATCGGCAATCCACACGGCGCCTTCGGCGTCCAGGGTCAGACCGTCGGGCACGATCGTGGCGGCCTCGAGTCGTGCGCCGACGTCGGGCTCGGCACCGAGATCTCCGTAGCCGGCCCATTCGATTCGCTCGCCGAGCGTACCGTCCGGGTGGATGTCGAATGCCGAGATCCGATTGCCGAACAATTCGTTGACCAGCAGGGTTGAGCCATCGGGAGTGATGACCATGCCGTTGGGGAATGACAGTCCGTCGGCGACGATCGAGGCGCTTCCGTCGGTGTCGACGAGGACGACAGTGGTGTGCTCGTGTGGCGCCCCACCCATGAGGTCGAATCCGAAGTTGCCCACGTAGGCCCTTCCCTGGGCGTCCACGACCATGTCGTTGGCATGGCCACCGCATAGGTCGCGGATGTCGGCATGCTCGACGAGTGTGCCGTCCGACTCTTGACGCAGCACCTTGCGGTCCTTCATCGACACGATCAGCAGCCGCCCGTCCGGCAGCCAACCGAGCCCAGAGGGTTGGTGCGGGACCGTCGCGACAAGTTCGATGCTGCCGTCGGCGTTCACGGCATTCACGGTGTGGGTGTAGAAGTCCGCAAACCAGAGACGTCCGTCATGCCAGCGGGGGCCCTCGAGGTACGAGTAGCCATCGACAATGGTTCGCAGCGTGTATTCGGTCATGGTTGTGCCCCTTTAGATTTGGAGTCGTTTCGGGCTCGGCATTTCAAACCCGCGGTTTCCACCACTGTTGTCGGCTGAGTGATCAAACGAATGTCCGAAAATGCAACACCACGTTGGGGCAAGGGATGACTCGTTATAGGACACCGTGTGCCTGACGGGGGGTACAGGATCGGCCTATTACGTGGTCGCAGAGTTGGCATCCATCGAGGACCCGACTTGGAGCGATCTGATGAAAGGCGGTGGGACCGGTGGATGGGCTCATGATGAGTAGTCAATTGTCGGTGGCGAGGCTGCTGTGGCGCGCCGAGAACGTGAATGGCGCTCGGATCAACACGGCCTGGACTTCGGACGGGGTTCGCAGTTTCACGTACCGGGACCTGGTCTCCGACGTGAGGGATCTGGCCGGTGCGCTCGCATCGATCGGCGTGAAACGCGGGTCCCGAATCGCAACCATGGCGTGGAATACCCGTCAGCACCTGGCGGCCTACTTCGCGGTCCCAGCGCTCGGGGCCGTCCTGCACACGGTAAATCACCGCATGCCGGTCGAACACATGGCCTATACGATCAACCATGTTTCAGATGAGGTTCTGATCGTCGACGAGGATCTCCTCCCGTCGGTGGAGGCGATGCGTGGTCGGATTCCCACGGTTCGTCACCTCGTCGTGGTGGGCGAACCCGGTGCGATCGATGGCTTCGACCAGGTCATTCCCTATGATCAGTTCGTTTCACGTGCATCCACCCACGGGTCCTTCCAGGAGATCGACGAAAACACTGCGGCGTCGATCTGCTTCACCTCGGGCACGACCGGGTTGCCCAAGGGCGTCGTCTACAGCCACCGGAGCATCGTGCTCCACGCCATGGCGATCAGCACCAAGGGCGGAGTCGAGATCGACGCGGAGCGGGCCTACCTGCTCGCCACCCAGATGTCGCACGTCAACGGCTGGGGTGTCCCCTACGCGGCGGCGCTCCAGGGCGCACGTCTGGTGCTGCCCGGACCGCACCCCACACCCGAGCGGTTCCTGGACTTGATCCATGGCGAACGGCCCGACACCTTCGTCGGCTCGCCGACGGTCGCCGCCCTCATGCGCGACGAGCACCTACGCCGTAACTGTGGCTACGACCTCTCGGAGCTGAAGACGATGTGGCTCGGCGGGCAGGTGCCGCCGGTCGCGCTGGCGCGGTGGTGGGCTGAGCAAGGCGCCCGCGTCGTAAATGGATGGGGAATGACCGAGACATCTCCGATGGGCACGTTCTCCCCCGGCGGCTCGATGCAGGGCAGGCCACTGCCGTTGTTCGAGCTCCGCGTCGTAGACGAATCCGGGTCACCACACGACTGGGATGGTCAGACCGTCGGCGAACTGGAAGTACGTTCGCCGTGGGTCGCCCGGGAATACCTGGACGATCCCCGAACGCCGGACAGCTTTCGAGACGGCTGGCTGCGCACCGGCGATGTGGCGACCGTTCACCCAGACGCCGGCCTGCAGATCAAAGACCGTGAAAAGGACCTCGTCAAGAGCGGCGGGGAATGGATTTCCTCGGTGGACCTCGAGAATGCGCTCATGCTTCATCCTGCTGTCTCGGAGGCCGCCGTCATCGCCGTGCCGGACGACACATGGCAGGAACGCCCCCTCGCGTGGCTCCGGCTGGACGCCGACGTGACCGACGAGGAGCTCCGGACGTTCCTGGCGACAACCCTCCCCCGGTTCTGGCTGCCCGATCGTTTCGTGAGAGTCGATGAGATCCCCAAGACTGCAATGGGCAAGATCGACAAAGCCGACATCAGACGACAGCATCGGGAAACCACAGGTCAGCCCACATCGACGGACCAGGCGAGCACCATCTCCGATGGTGGCGATCACAGCGTTGCAGTCATCCCCACCAGGTCCGGGACAGCGAGCGGGCTGTAGCAAAACGGGACACACCCAAAGATGTGAGCCAGGTTACATTGAAAGGAGGGTCAGCTCGGAAAATCCCCTGACCAGTGATGTAAGGTGGTTATGAGTATCAACAAGGCGGGCCGCGAGCCATTGAACGAACGTGAACGATTCTGGACATCAGCGCCATCACGAGAGAGCCAGGAGTTGAGCACCCTCCGACCCGAGATCGAGGCGTCATGGCGGCGGTGTGAAGTTATCGGCGTCTCGTCCGGCGATGGCGACCTTCCCTACACGCCGGACGTGGATCGTGACAGCCGGTTGAGGAGAGCCGCCGATCCCGTGATCGACAACCTCGTCCTACACCTGCAGGACGCGCCCGCGACCATCCTGCTGGCCGATTCCGCCGCTCAGATCGTCGACCGCAGGGCGGGCGACGCAGGGTTGCGAGCGCGTTTGGACCGCGCCTACGTGGCACCCGGTTTCCGCTATGCCGAGGAGGACACCGGCACCAACGGGATCGGCACCGCGTTGGAGGAGCGACGACCGTTCCAAGTCAGCGGTGGTGAGCACTTCCGTGAGGCGCTGCAGAGCCTGGCGTGCGTCGGTGTTCCTATCATCCATCCGATCACCCGCACCGTGGAGGGGATCCTCGACATCACCTCCAACCTGTCGGACTCCAACGCGCTGATGGGTGCCCTGGCGCAATCAGCCGTGCGCGAAATTCAGTCGCGCCTCTACGCCGAGTCCTCCGATCGCGAGCAACTGCTTCTCCAGTCCTTCCTGCAGGCCTCTCGACGTGGCTCCTCTGCAGTGGTGTCCTTGAATCAAGATGTCATCATGACCACTCCGATGGCCGCGCGGATCGTCGACACGTCCGACCAGGCGCTCTTGTGGGATTGGGCATGCCGAATGCTGGCCGGCCGCGACGAGTTCATCGGGGACGTCAGACTCGCCGACAACGTCACGGTTTCCGCAACTGCACGTAGAGTCGGAGACTCCCGAACGCCGGCGGGCATCGTCATCGAGATGCGGCCACATCCCCGCGATACGAAGAAGTCGCCCGCCCGTCAATTGGCGTCGGCCTCCTCCGTCGAAAGGCGCACGGAGACTGTCAAGATTCCCGGCCGCAGTTTGGCGACGAAGCGACTGCAGACCGAACTCGAGCGACTCGCCGCGATCGACGCACCTGTGCTCGTCACCGGAGAACCCGGCGCCGGCAAGTTCTTTGCCGCGAGCGCCCTCCACCGGATGCAGGATGCCGACGGCCATTTCACCGTGTTCGACGCTGGTACCGCCTCCGTCGACCCCGACGCGTGGATTGCCGGACTGGTCAATTGGAACAAGGTCGACGGAGCCCTCATCATCCGGCATCTCGATCTCCTGCCGGAACAACTGGTCTCCAACGTCTGCGCGATCCTCAGCGAGGCCGTCGACAATCGCGCTCACATCATTGCCACCGCCGGCGAAGGGATCCGTCAAGGCCCCGCCGGGCGACTGTGCGATCACTTCATGCGCCGCATAGAGATCGATCCACTGCGACATCGGTCCGAAGATATCGCCGACATCAGTGTCGCCCTACTACGTAAGCACTCCCCGGACCGCAACGGCCTGCGACTGCAACCCACTGCTCTGCAACTGCTGGTCGCGCGGGACTGGCCGGGAAACGTCAGAGAGCTCGAATCGGTTCTGGCGTCCTCGCTCCTGCGGTCGATGGGCTCCGACATCGGAGTGCAGCATCTGCCCGACGGATACCGCGACGGTGATCTACGCCGCCGAAATGCCTCGACCTCACTCGAATTGGCGGAGCGTGACGCGTTGCTCAGGGCACTCGTCGAGACCGACGGCAACAAACTACTGGCTGCGCAACGCCTGGGGGTAGCTCGCTCCACCCTCTACCGCAAAATGCGCGCCCTGGGAATCGACGGAAGCCGGTTCCTTCCGCAGTAGTGCCAGTCGATGACGGAACCGTGCCGATCGAGACAGAGCGTCAATCACCGGCTCGCGCCCAGGCCTCGAGCATGCGCCTCGCAATCGAGACTGCGCCGGGCAACAACACGTGCGCATCCGCCGAGCTCGTCCAATCCCCTACAGCCAGAGCCTCCCGTACCTCCGCGCGGGTGCACCAGAGAGCTTCGCCGATCTCGCCATCCATGAAGACGAGCTCTTCTCGGGGATCGGCCGTGGCATGGAATCCGAGCATGAGGGAGCGAGGGAAGGGCCAGGGCTGACTTCCGACGTAGACCACGTCGGAGACGACGAGACCAACCTCCTCCGCAACTTCCCGTGCCACACAGCTTTCCAGAGACTCACCGGCCTCCACGAAGCCCGCCAGCGTCGAGAAGTTCCGTGCCGGCCAGTTCGCCTGACGCGCCAGCAGTACTCGGTCCGCCCCGTCGTGCACCAGACAAATGATCGCGGGATCGGTACGCGGATATTCCTCCCGGCCGCACGCCGTGCACACGCGCATCCAACCACCCGAGGTGATCGTTGTCGGCGCCCCATCCCGCGCGCAGAAATGGGCGTCGTCCTGCCACGTCAGCAATGCCAACGCTGTGACATACCGGTCGGCGTCAGCAGCATCGAGGAGTGCTCCGTGTGAGCGCAGGTCACCGAGCTCGACGTCGGTTCCCGCAGAGGAATTGTCAGCGAGGAACTCGTCCCGCACCGCCCACTCGTGAACCGTGCCACAGACGCCGAGCAGCACGGCGCGCGCGGGAGGCTCGGAGTAGAGGTCGGCGGCCGGTTCCAGCATCAGTTGTCTGTCGACAAGCCGGACCTGACCGCGACCGTTCACGCGAAGTATTCGGGCATCCGGCCACGCCTCCACCCACGCAGCCGCGTCGTCACGCACCGAGACGGGACGGCTCAGGGCACCACGTGACGGGGCCTGCCCGGTGTGTTCGACACTCACCACTGGATCACAACTTTCGGAAACGAGCGACACTGTCGACCGGACCGCCGTTCGACGAACGACGGTCCGGTCGCGCCTATCACGAGGCGAATTCGATCTGAACGGACGAATACGATTCGGCCATCACCGAGATGAATTCCTGGACGAGGCGCACATGATCGGGATGTGCCAGGTATGTGCGAAAGTCGGGAACGTCTTCGAAGGTCGCGGAGATTGCGTAGTCGCCGCTGCCGGGCTTGAGGGCCAGATCCCTTCCGTAACGGTATTCCACGACCTCCGGAATCTTCTCCGAGACTGCGCTCAGAGCTTCGTGAAAGGACTCGATGTGCTCGTCACTGATGTCCTGCTTCCATTTGAATGTCACAACGTGATTCAACATGGTGAGAATCCTCCCTGGATTCGTGATTCGAACGTGGCATGGTCGGAACCCGGATTGCGTTCCCGGTCAGATCAGTACAGAGATTGCTCCGACAACGCCACCGTCTCCGGAGCGTTCTCCACCATGGGGTAGTGCCCGGCTTTGCCGTGAACGGTCTTCAGGTTCCCGTTCTTCAAGGCCGCCAACGTGTCCCCGAGGTACTCGGCGGTGACGAACGGGTCGCTCTCACCCACGATCAGGGTGGTAGGCCCTTCGTAGGTGCCCATCCGGTCGAGGAAGTCGGGACTGGTCCAGTTCTTCAGGTAGGACTCCCAGGTTGCCTGGTCCATCGTCGAGCGGTTGCGGTCGACGAGATTCTTCAGATCTGTCTCGTCGATGTGCGGTGCCAGTGCGCCACGGATGGCTGCACCCGGGTCTGCCCAGGCCCCGGCGAAGGAACCGTAGGTCGCTTCGTCGAGAGGGGTACCTGCCGGGGAGACGGGCGTCAGGGCGACGACCGAGGTCACGCGTTCAGGTGCGAGGGTCGCCACCCGAAGCGCTGTGGTGCCCCCCATCGAATGTCCGAGAACGGAAAAGGTCGACCATCCGAGCTGATCGGCGGCGTCGAGGGCGACCGCGGCCATCCCGTCGATTCCGTCGGCCGGTGCTTCGGGCCGGTTGACCCCGTATCCCGGAAAGTCGAGGTACGCGTAGGTGAAGCGGGACTGATCCGTCCGGGCTCGGGCGGTGAGCCATACGCTGCTGTCCAGCGCCCAGCCGTGCAACACCAGGATCCGATGGTCACCGCTTCCTTCGATCGCTGCAATCGCGTTCACTGCCGTTCCTCTCTGTCGGCGACGCTGAAATTCCAGCCGTCTGTTGATCACTCCGAATCAAACTAGAACCGCAGGGTGTCGGTGTGTCCGATTGTGAAACACACGCCTGTGACACCGGGGCGCGGGTGCGTGTGTGATTTTCGGACACTCCCCGCGCCGAACGCACCCATAGTGTGGCTCCACCTGTCGGCTGAACAGACTTGCTCATGACATGAAGGAGACCACCATGGCACTCGATCCTGCGGTCAAGAATTTGATAGACACTTTGAACGAGCAGGGACTGAAGTCGTTCGAGCAGATGAGCATTGCTGAAGTCCGTGGGGTCGTCGAGTCCTTCAGCGGCCTTCAGGCACCGAAGGCGGACGTCGCTCGTGTCGTCGACACGGTCTACCCCGGCCCCGGTGGCGACCAGGCAGTGCGTCTCTACATCCCGGAGTCCGAAACACCTCTGCCGATCGTGGTGTACATCCACGGCGGTGGCTGGGTCGCCGGCAGCCTCGACGTCACCGAGCAGCCATGTCGCGCGCTCGCCGCCGATGCGAAAGTCATCGTGGCTGCACTGAGTTACCGGCTGGCTCCCGAGCACAAGTTTCCTGCCGCACCCGAAGATGCGTTCGCCGCACTGAACTGGGTCGTCGAGCACGCAGCCGACTTCGGTGGCGACGGCACGCGCGTAGCCGTCATGGGTGACAGCGCCGGAGGCAACCTGGCCGCGGTCACAGCCCTCCGGGCACGCGACACCGGCGCCCCGGCACTGCGCGCTCAGGTATTGATCTATCCGGTCATCGACGGCACGGCACGATTCCCGTCGCGCGAGGAGAACGCCGAGGGGTACTTGGTCACCACGGCAGCCATCGACTGGTTCTGGGAGCAGTACCTGGCCACCCCGGAAGACGCCGAGAATCCGTACGCCTCCCCGGCCAAGGCCGCGGATCTGTCGGGGCTTCCCTCCACCCTGCTGTTGCTCAACGAATACGAGGTCACTCGGGACGAGGGCGTGGACTACGGCCGGAGGTTGGCCGACCAGGGCGTCCCCGTGCAGGTCGAATTGTATGAAGGCCTTGTCCACGCCGTGTACTGGATGACCGGTGCCATTCCGCGCAGCGCTGAACTGCACGGTGCCGTCGTCGAATTCCTCGGCAAGCAGTTCGCCGGCTGACCACGG
>Ga0247825_10001001_pt1 | contig 18380 bp, 16 predicted proteins | sample 13C_Vanillin_Day_FD_194413 | JGI IMG/M metagenome (GOLD analysis project Ga0247825, IMG submission 194413) | Soil microbial communities from agricultural site in Penn Yan, New York, United States - 13C_Vanillin_Day48 | ecosystem: Environmental > Terrestrial > Soil > Agricultural land | place...
CGACGGCTCTGATCACGTGGGCGACCGACCAAGCAACCTAGCGCTTGGGTGAAAACCGTGCATACTGTACCCATGGCACCGAAATCCCGATCGACCATGTCCGCTCCCGCGACGCGACCGCGACGCGGTACCCGGCGGCGGTCGGAGCCGGGAGAAGCCAACTCGCAGCGGCGCCAGGCCCTGCTGGACATCGCCGCCGATTTGTTCGCCGAACAGGGATTTCGTTCGACGACGGTCCGGCAGATCGGTGATGCGGCCGGAGTGCTCTCCGGGAGCCTCTATCATCACTTCGATTCCAAGGAAGCGATCGTCGACGAGATCCTTTCCGAGTATTTCACGAGCCTGATGGCTACCTACGAGAACATCGTCGCCCGAAGGGACGAGCCCGCCGTTACGCTTCGGCACCTCGTCAAGGCGGCGTTCAACTCGTTGGACGAGCACCGAGCGGCCATTACCGTCATTCAGAACGAACGAGGGTACCTGAACCAGTTTCCGCGGTTCGCCTATGTCGCCGAGTCCGAGGCCGAGGTACGGAGGATATGGACCGAGGTGCTCGACAACGGCATCGCCTCCGGCGCGTTCCGCGACGACATGGACACCACGATCACGTACCGATTCATCCGCGACTCGCTCTGGGTAGCCGTTCGATGGTTCACCCCCTCGGGGCGCCTTTCAGCGGACGAATTGGCCGAGCAGTATCTGAAGCTTGTGATGAGTGGGCTGGAGAAGCCGAACCCGTGGGCGAGTTCGGATCGACCGCTGTTCTCCGGCTGACATCGTCGAAGGTCATAAGCGCCGATGCCGCGCAGCCCCCTCTGGGCTGCGCGGCTGTTTCGTTCCGGGGCTCCACATCCAGATCCTCGGCCCGCACCCTTGAGGTTCCCGCCGCGACACGCTAACTTCTTAACCAAGCGATTGCTTGTTTAAGAAGGGAATGCCGTCTCATGAACGAACTCCCCGAGTGGGGAACCCTCCCGCAGATGCTTCGCCAGCGGGCCCGACACCATCCACAGACCACCGCCGTCATCGACGGCGACCACACCCTCACCCTCGCCGACGTACGTGCCCAGGCATCGAAGATCGCTCGTTCACTGATCGCCCGAGGCATTCGACCCGGCGACCGTGTCGCTGTCTGGGCTCCCAACTGCTGGCAATGGGTGGTAACCGCCTTCGGCATCTGGGACTGCGGAGCGATCATCGTTCCCCTCAGCACACGCGGCAAGGGTATAGAAACCGCAGCAGTGCTACGACGCAACGGATGTCGAGCGATCGTCACGGTCGACGAGTTCCTCGGAACGTCCTACCTCGCGCAACTCGCCTCCGCCGCAGGTGCCCCGCAACAGGACGCACCATTTTGCGACCTCCCCGACCTCGGTACCGTCGTGCTGCTGCACGGCAACGCCACCCTCCCCGGCACCTTCAGCTGGGACGGATTCCTCGAAATGCACGCCTCGGTCGACCTCGAGACAGCAGAAATGCGTGCGCTGGCAGTGAAACCCGCGGACGTCTTCGAGATTCTCATGACGTCCGGCACCACGGGCCAGCCCAAGGGCGTGACGCTGCGCGGGGATCAGATCCTGCGGGCCTACTGGGACTGGGCGGAAATTTGCGGTCTCGGCGCAGGCGACAGGCTTCCTGTCGTCAGTCCGTTCGCGCACGGCTTCGGTATCAACGCCGGAATCATCGCGTGCATCGAACGTCTCGCAACAATCGTTCCGGTCGCGGTCTTCGACCCCGACAAGGCACTCGACATGGTGGAACAACTCGGACTCACCACCCTCGCCGGTCCGCCGAATCTCTTCGCCAAGATTCTGACCGACCCGACACTCGATCGGCGAGACACATCGTCACTCCGCTGGGCGATTGTCGGCGCCGCGAGCGTGCCGGACGAACTCGTAACCGACATGCAGAAACGACTCGGCTTCGAGCGGGTCACCAATGCGTACGGCCTGATCGAAGGATCCGTCGTGACGATGACCCGCGACGGTGACCCGAGTACCGTCGTCGCCGGATCCGCGGGACGTGTCGTTCCCGGCATGGAAGTCCGACTGGTCGACGGCGACGACAACCCGGTCCCCGCCGGGGAGCGTGGCGAGATTCAGATTCGCGGATACGGTGTCATGCAGGGGTATTGGGAAGACCCTCAGCTCACAGCCGACGCGTTCGCGCCAGACAGATGGCTTCGCACCGGTGACGTTGGTGCGTTCGACCGAGACGCCAACCTCAGTATCGTCGGCAGAACGAAGGAAATGCTGATCGTCGGAGGCTTCAACGCATATCCGGCCGAGATCGAAAGCCTTCTACTCCACAATCGCTCACTGGCCCAAGCGGCTGTGATCGGCTTACCCGACGACACACTGGGTGAGGTGGTCTGGGCCTTCGTGGTTCCGCAGGCCGGCGAGCACCCCACCGAGAAAGAGATCATTTCATGGGCACGGCAGAACATGTCGAACTACAAGGCACCACGCCGCGTCCTCGTCGTGGACGCCCTCCCCGTCACCGCCAACGGTAAGATCGCGAAGGCTTCTCTTCGGGAACGTGCAGATGAGCACAGAGCGTCCGTCGGATGACGTCCGATCCCACCGCAAGTCGCGTCCATCGCGGAACGCGGCTGAGCTTCGAAGACTACCACCAGATCCAGAATCTGATCCACCGATATCCACAACTCCTCGATTCTGGGCGCTTCGACGAGATGGGCGAGCTCTTCGCGCGGGCGGATATCTACATCGGTGGTGAACTGGTGATACGAAACGATCCCCGGGCGGTGGCCGACCTCTGGTCCCGGTACGTACGAATTTATCCGAACGGCACACCCCGGACTCATCACGTCGCGACGAACCTTCTGATCGAAGCCGACGGTCCCGGCACGATCCGTGCGCATTCCTATGTCCTCGTGGTTCAGAATCCACCCGGTGTGCCGCTCACCCCGATTACCGCGGGCGACTACCTGGACCGATTCGTCAAAGACGGAGACACCTGGTGTTTCAGTGAGCGCCACGTCGGGAACGACCTGTTCGGCGACATGTCGCATCACCTGCTCGAGCCCATGTCGATCGACCCCGATGCGCGACCTCAACAATGGGACGTCACCTGATGCTCGCCGGACTACAGATGTTCACGTCGGCCGACTCCATCACCCCGGCCGAACTGGCGGTAGCCGCGGAGCAACGTGGGTTCGAATCGATCTTCTTCCCGGACCACACCCATGTACCACTGGGTGACGGCACCTCCGGCTATTCCGGGCACGACGTTGCGGTGTACTACCGGACGGTGCTCGATCCCGTCGTGGCGATGTCGAGTGCCGCCGGCGCGACGGCGACCATCAAGATCGGCAGCGCGGTATGTCTGGTGACACAGCGTGATCCGATCATCTTGGCGAAGCAGATTGCGTCCATCGACCGGCTGTCCTCCGGTCGTGTACTCCTCGGCGTGGGTGCAGGGTGGAATGACGAGGAGATGCGTAATCACGGCGCGGACCCCGCCGGCCGATTCCGACTGCTTCGGGAGCGAGTGGAGGCGATGAGCGCGATCTGGATGCACGAGGAAGCGTCGTACCACGGGAAGCTGGTCGATTTCGATCCGATGTGGTCGTGGCCGAAGCCGGTGCAGCGCCCCCGACCACCCGTGTTCGTCGGAGGCGGTGGCCCGAACGTCCTTCGCAGGGTCGTCACGTTCGGGGACGGCTGGATGCCGTTCCGCGAAGGCACCGACCAGGTAGGTGACAACCTCTCCGGAGGCGTGGAAGACTTCGAAAGTGAACTCGCGCGACGAATCGTCGAGTTACACACGCTCGCAGAAGAATCTGGCCGCGGGCGTCTCCCGGTGACGTTGTTCAACGGCTGCCCGCATCGGTCAGCGCTCGACCGATACCGCGACATCGGGATCGATCGCGTCGTGTTCTGGCTGCCGACGGCGGGGTACGGGCCCACACTCGACACCATGGACGCGCTGGCGCGTCTTCTGAGGTAGCGGCCCGCATCGCCACTGGACGGGGTGTCACGCCAACGGGAAGTGGCAGGACACGATGTGGCCCTCACTCGTTTCGGCCAGTCGGGGTTCCTCCTCCTCACAGAGTGTCGCCGCACGAGGACACCGCGTCCGGAATCGGCAGCCCGATGGCGGTGCGATGACGGACGGGACTTCCCCGGTCGGCGGCACCGACTCCAACTCGATGTCGGGGTCGGGAACGGGTAGTGCGTCGAGCAACGTCCTCGTGTAGGGGTGCCTCGGGTTGTCGAACAACTCTATTACAGGCCCGATCTCACAGACCTTACCCAAGTACATGACCATGACGCGGTCACTGATCACCCGGATCACGCTGAGGTCGTGCGACACGAAGATCAACGTGAGTCCGTACTGCGCCTTCAGGTCCTCGAGCAGATTGACGATCTGCGCCTGGACCGAGACGTCGAGCGCCGACACAGGCTCGTCGCAAATGAGCATTTCAGGCTCGAGCGCCAAGGCACGAGCGATACTGATGCGCTGGCACTGCCCACCGGAGAACTCCCCGGGCAGTCGATCCCCCACCGAATCGACATCGAGGCCGACGACCTCCATCGCCTTCCGAACCCTCTCGCCGGCATCAGGAACCCCCCAGATCGACAGGCCTTCGCCGACAATGTCGCGAACCTTACGACGTGGATTCAGTGACGAGATCGGATCTTGGAGCACCACCTGCAGCTTCCGGCGGACCGCCCGCATCTCGCGGTGCGACACGGTAGTCAAATCCCGGCCCTCGAATCTGACCACCCCCCTGCTCGGGCGAGTCAACTGAAGAACCGCCCTCGCCGTCGTCGATTTCCCGCAGCCCGATTCACCGACGATTCCCAGTGTCTCCCCGCGCCGGACATCGAAACTGACGCCCGCCACTGCCCGCGTGTATCCGGATCGCCCGCTGGGAAAATCCACTTCGAGTTCTTCGACCGAGAGGATGATGTCGTACTCGTGATCGTGCGCGCTTGCTGTCGCGGTCATCGTCATCTTCTTTCGTGGTCGGCTGGGCCGCCGGTGTGGGGGTTGTGGCACGCCAGTTGGTGTGTGCCGCTGACCGACTGGTAGAGCGGTGGTCGAGCACAAGCCGAAAGGGCGTGTTCGCACCGCGGCGCGAACCGGCACCCGACGGGGGGACTGAGGAGGTCCGGTGGTCGCCCGGCGATCGAGAACAGTCGCGAGTGCGGATCGGCGCCGACGCGAGGAGTCGAGCGAAACAGCGCCGAGGTGTAGCGATGCCTCATGTCGCGAAAGAGGACACGAGTCGGTGCCGATTCGACGAACTGACCCGCATACATGACCGCGACATCGACCGTATGCCTGGCGACGACCCCCAAATCATGGGTAATGAGGATCATTCCCATGTCACGGTCTCGCTGCAGCGTACTGAGGAGGTCGAGGATCTGACGCTGCACCGTGACGTCGAGGGCTGTCGTCGGCTCGTCGGCGATCAACAGATCCGGCTCGCACCCGATGGCAATGGCGATCATGACACGCTGGCGCATCCCTCCCGACAACTCGTGCGGGTACTGATCGAGTCGTCGGCGAGGATCCGAGATGCCGACCTGCGCGAGCAGGTCGGCTGCATTCTCCCAAGCCACCTGCTTCTTGCGGCGTAAGTGGTAGCGCTGAGGGTCGGCAATCTGCGCGCCGATCTTCCGGACGGGATTCAGCGCGGTCATAGGATCCTGGAAGATCATACTGATCCTCGGACCCCACAGATGCTGCTTCTCCTCCGGAGTCATCGTGCCGATATCGCGTCCGGCGAAATACACACGCGACTCAGGCGTCACCGACGCATTCTGGGGAAGCAGATTCATGATCGTTCGGACGAGAACCGACTTACCGGAACCGGACTCGCCCACAATCCCATGGGACTTGCCGCGGTCGACGGTGAACGACACTCCATCCACCGCACGCAGTGGCCCTTTCGGTGTCTCGAAGACGGTCGTCAGATCGCGAACTTCCAGCAGTGGTGTTCCGTGCATGGTCACTCTCCGCAGGTAGAGGGAAACTACAACTTTCGGCCCCGCGGATCCCATCTCCGTTGCGCCCAGTCGCCGATCTGATTCAACGACAGCACGGTGAGAAACAAGACGACACCGGGTACGAACACGAGATGTGGGTGTTTCTCCAGATCCGGCTGTCCGGCCGCGATCATGTTTCCCCACGTGGGTTCGGGACGCTGGATGCTGAGCCCGAGGAAGCTGAGGGACGATTCCGCGACTATGAGGACGGCGACGACGACGAACGCGTACGCCACCGTCGACGCGAGTACGTTCGGTACGAGTTCGCGAAGCAGGATCCGTGAGCTTCGAGCGCCGAGGGCTCGGGCGGCCAGCACGAAGTTTCGCTGAGAGAAGGTCATCGTGTTGGCGCGCGCGAGTCGGAAGAAGGTCGGGACGGCAAGCACACCGAGTGCGACCGTGACGTTTCGGAGGTTCGGTTGCACAACCGAGGAGAGTGCGAGGAGGAGGATCAACGGTGGGAATGCGAGCAGTGAATCGTTGAGGAAACTCAGTGCCACATCGATCTTTCCGCGGTAGTACCCGGCGAGCAATCCAAGGAGACCTCCGATGGCAACTCCCATCAGGACCGCCCCGAACCCGACGGTCAGTGAGGTACGCGCTCCGTATATCACGCCGCTGAGGATGTCGAGTCCCTGTCGATCGGTACCGAGTGGGTGTGCCGAGAGCGGGCTTGGGGATGCGAGGATCGGGGCATCGAGGGTCGACGACGGATTGCGGCCCTCGGCGAGTGGCAAGAATGCGGCGGTCGCGGCGGCCAGAAGTTCGAGACCGATCCATCCGACGCTGAGCCAGAGTCCGATGCGCCGTACGTGCACCGTGCCTCGACGACGCTTCCGGTGGTGTCCGGCAGAAATTCGCACCGTCCCCGTGCCAATGTCCGCGGGCGGATTGCCGCGGATGGGTTCGTCGGTACGTTCAGACACGGACATGGCGGGTCCTCGGATCCAAGTAGAGGTATGAAATGTCGACGAGGGCGTTGACAAGGACGTACAACGCCGCGACCGTCAGGACGGCGGCCTGCAGAACCATGAACTCCTTCCGGGCCACACTCTCGACGATGAGCGTGCCCATGCCCGGCAACCGGAAGATCGTCTCCACGATCACCGTCCCTCCGAGCAGCCGGCCGAAACTGATGCCCGCCACGGTTACCAGAGAGAACGTGGACGGCCGTAGCGCCTCCTTGAGGAGGATGTGGCGCGTCGGCATTCCCTGCGCGCGTGAGGCGAGCACGAAGTCGTCCTTCAGTGTGGTCGACATGTCACTGCGCAGCACACGCGTGAGTTGGGCGCTTTCCGCCAGACCCAGGACGAGCACCGGAAGCGCAACCGTGCGCAGATTCTCGCCGAGTCCACCCTCGCCGATGCGCACGAACCCCTGACGCGGGAAATCCGGCATGACCAGGACCAGGACCACGCCCACAGCCAGAATCCCGATTGCAGCCAGAATCCGATTCCGACGTTCACGTGCGGTCGATGCGGCGTTGTTTCGACGCGCGGCCGAAGCCAGACCCACCGCCGCTGTGGCGCTGACGGCGACGATCAGGACGGTCACGCTCTCGGGCGTGAACACGACGAGATAGATAAACATCAGCGCCAGCACAAAACTCGGAATCGAGATCAGTCCGAAGGAAATTCCCGACGCAACTCGATCGAATGCGCGGCCGTACCGGTAGGCCGACCACGTGCCTGCCGGGATCGAGATGGCGAGGGCGAAAGCCACAGACAGGACCGCGATCTCCAGTGTGACCGGAAGACGTGACGCGATCAGACTCGCAACGTCCTGAACCGGCGGAACGAGAGTGCGTCCGAGATCTCCTCGCAGCAGTCCACCAATCCAGTCGAAGTAGCGCACGAACCACGGTCTGTCGAGCCCCAGTGCCTCCCGCGCCGCTGCGTATTGTTCGGGTGTGCCTTCGGCTCCGACGACCGCGACGGCCGGGTCACCTGGTACCAACTCGATGAGGAATGCCGTTCCCAGACTCACAAGGATCAGCACTGGGATGATCCTGACGAAAAGGGCTGCAACTCTATGCATCATCTTCGGTCTACCTCCCTGGTCGCGCTTACGCTCCGGCGACGAACGCCTTGTCGTACCTCAGGACACTTCCCCGGGTGAGGAGCAATCCGCCGACACGAGAGGAATGGACGTTGTCCTCCTCATATGCCGCGAAGTTCGCGATGACCGGGGAGTCGTCGAGAACCACCTGCATCCGCGCAACGATCTCCCGTTCCTGCTCAGGTGTCGTCGCCGTCCGTAACGCCGCGAGAGCCTCGTCCATACGGCTGTCCGCGTACCCGTAGTAGTTCGACTTGCTTTGGCTGTTCAACTGTCGGTTCATCAGTGCCCACAGGCCCTCGTTGGTGTAGTTGGGACCCCAGATCACAAGGTCGTAGTCGCGATCGGACGCGACCTTACCGAGCACCTCGGCCAGCGACTTGTCGTTGTCGAGCTCGACGGTGAATCCCACGTTCTCGAGCAAGGCTTTCACGGCGATAGCCTCGTTGATCCGGATCGGGCTGTTGTCGGCGAGGAGACGGATGGTTCCGTTCCAGCCGGAGTTCCGCGCCTCGTTCACGAGCGTTCTCGCCAGGTCGGGATCGTATGAAGGTCCCGACTCGCCGGAGTACAGCCCGGGGGTGTCCTCGTGGATCAGAGCCGACGTAGCCAGCGCGGTGCCGTTGAACACCCGCTTGTTCACCGCCTCGGGATCGACGGCTGCAACGATCGCCTTGCGCAGCCTGACGTCTGCCGTCGGCCTGCTTGCGGCCGAGTTCATCACAACTCCCTCGCCATAGTTGTACAGCGTGGACAGACTTCCGAGTCCTTCCTCTCGCGCTTCGGCAATCGCGGGAGGTTCCCGAAGAAGGGCCACATCGAGCTCCCCGGTGCGGAGCGCGTCGAGGGTGCCTTCCGCACCCGGAATGCTGATGAACCGCAAGGTCTGGATGCACACGGGGCCGCCCCAATAGTCGTGCTTCGCGGACATCACGATTTCTTCGCCAGGCGCGTACTTCTCCAGTTCATACGGTCCGACTCCGGCGCCGCGGGGATTCAACGCGAATTGCTCCGGTCCCATCGCCTCGACGATGCGCGGATTGGTCACCATCCCGACATCCGTCGCCAACACGTGCGGGAATGCCGGGTATGCCCCGTCGAGGGTGAATCGAACCGTGAGCGGATCGAGAACGTCCATCGATGCGATGGTGAGCGCCTCGCCTCGAGAGACCTGCGTGTTGCTCGGGGACTGATGACGTTCGATGCTCTGCTTGACGTCGTCGGCGGTCAGTGCATCACCGTTTCCGTATCGCACGCCGTCGCGCAGTGTCATTGTCCATACCGTGAAATCTTCGCTCGGAGTCAATGTTTCGGCGACCTGCGGTTCGTACTGTTGTGACTCCGTGTTGTAGGTCATCAGGGTGTCGAACAAGGCTTGAACCTCGGTTCCACCGCTACCGGCGGCGCCTGGTTGCCCTACCGGGTCGAGTCCGCGAGGTGTCAGCAATGTTCCCTGCGTGACCGAGCCACCAACCCGGTCGGTGGTGCAGACACCGCTCACCACCGCAACGCTGTCGCCGGCCGAACTGCCACATCCGGCGGCGAGCACCACGAGAATCGTCGACGATGCGGCGACTGACTTTCGCAGCCTCATAGATAGTCTCCCTCACTCTTTCGGGCACGGTTGGGTGACCGTGACATCGCTGGTTCATCTGTCACTGGAATCGAGTTCGTGCATGCACCCCGGTGCAGATGTACGGATAGATCAAGGCCGTGCTGTTGCACGGGCTTCAACGCAGAGATCGACTAACCAAACATGCGCTTGCTTCGGTCATTGTTATGAGGTGGGTCACACCGTGTCAAGCCGAAGCGCTCTGCCGCACCCCGTCCGCGTTCACAGCACTGATCGCAGGCAGCCCTGCCGACAGCGCCAGTCGGGAAGAATCCATTCGACATGCGGAGAGCAATAGGCCCTCGGTCGGAATCCCCTCCGTAGACCGGAAATCCGCAGACGCCGCAGCGCTGCGAACCGTTCTCCTCTGGGGATGAGATGCATCGCCGAAACTCCGGGACGAAAACCAAGCATGCGCTTGGTCACGGTGTTACAGTGTGCCCTACTCACACCCGCGCGTTCCCAGACGTACTGAGTGGCTACTTTCATCATCTCGTAACACGATGACGGGACTACGCCGCGCTACCACTCGAAGAGAAATCGATCGGAGAGAAATGGACCTGAAGCTCGGCCTCAAGGCATCCGCCGAACAGTTCGGACCCCGCGAACTGGTCGAGATCGGTGTCGCAGCAGAAGAACACGGCTTCGACAGTGTGACCGTCTCCGACCACTTTCAGCCGTGGCGCCATACTGGTGGACACGCCCCATTCTCGATAGCGTGGATGACGGCAGTCGGTGAGCGCACGAAGCGAGTCCAACTCGGCACATCTGTACTTACTCCGACCTTCAGGTACAACCCGGCGGTGATTGCACAGGCGTTTGCGACGATGGGTTGCCTGTACCCCGATCGCATCATGCTCGGGGTGGGTTCCGGGGAGGCCTTGAACGAGATTGCCACCGGATTCGACGGCGAGTGGCCCGCCTTCAAGGAACGCTTCGGCCGACTCCGAGAGTCCGTGGAACTGATGCGCGCATTGTGGAGTGGAGAGCGAGTGGACTTCGAGGGATCGTATTACCGGACCAAGGGCGCGTGCATCTACGACGCACCCAAGGGTGGCATCCCCGTATACATCGCAGCAGGGGGCCCGGTCGTCGCACGCTACGCGGGACGGGCGGGCGACGGCTTCATCTGCACATCCGGCAAGGGCATGGATCTGTACACGGAAAAGCTGCTCCCCGCCGTAAAGGAGGGCGCCCTGAAGGCAGAACGCGACCTCGACAGCATTGACCGCATGATCGAAATCAAGCTTTCGTACGACACCGATCCCGAAAGCGCACGAGAGAACACACGATTCTGGGCGCCCCTCTCACTGACCGCGGAACAGAAGCACAGCATCGACGATCCTATCGAGATGGAAGCCGCAGCCGATGCGCTCGCCATCGAGCAGATCACGAAACGGTGGATCGTTGCATCCGATCCCGACCACGCAGTCGAGCAGATACAACAATATCTCGAAGCTGGGCTGAATCACCTGGTGTTCCATGCGCCCGGGCACGACCAGAAGCGCTTCCTACAACTCTTCGAACGTGATCTTGCTCCACGCTTGCGGGCACTGGCTTAACTGTCTCGAATACATCGAGAGAGCATGGCAGCGTTTTGTGCCCCTCCAACGCAAACCCACACGACTTCGGGTTCGGACTCTCGGGGGCCGGGGCTGCGCCGTGCACGCGCGTGCGTCGCAGTCATCGCGGTCACGGCTCTCGCAGGGAGACCGATATGGTCGCAAGCGACTTCTTGTAATCGCCGTCGTGCTGCTGGCATCAGCCTCGTCGCAGGAATGCATCTACTCGTCACCTTCGCAGGGTTTCCGATCGGTGCATTCCTGCTCCTGCAGGAAACCCCCGAGCTGGGGAATTGTTTATCTGCTCAGTGGCCCCACGGGCCGCCCTGGTCGCGGCTCACCCTACTCGGCGCCGGTTCGTTGCTCAGACCGACTGTGGGCCCATCCGTGAGGCCTTTCTGCTGCAACTGGATTGAACACATTGCCTCGAACGATGGGTTCCGCCATTGCCGGCGCCGTCGCCGTTGACAGAGGCCTTCGGTAACAAGGGGCGGCGCAGGCAGGGAGATCCACCCACCGCGCCGCACCCTGTGACTATCCGTTCACATCCCTCGACAGGCTGCCGGCGAGGGCGCTCGCTTTGTGGTTTCGGTTATCCGATGCTGAACGGCTGCCCCCACAGTGTGACTGTGCTCTTGACGTTCTCCGTCTCGACCTCGACTTTGACGTACGAGCGAGCCTGGGCGTATCCGGCGCAGCCGCTGACACCGAGAGTGGAATCGGACCATGCAACCGAACCTGCGTCGCCCTGGAAGTAGTGAGCGCCCCAGTGAATCTCCGATCCGTAGGCGTCAGCCATTTCGATGTCGAGGATGGCTGCGTCGATTGCTTGCCCCGGTCCAAGCGTGACTCCCCCGTTCGTGCTACCGGATGCCGGAATCGACGCCGCTCCGGTGGCCAGCTGACTGGGAGTCACGGAGGCTCCCGCGTTGCCACTCACACCGGCACCGAAGTCGACCTGACATGCCAAGATGTAACCGGGGTAGATGTAGGAGGTCTTTGCGGTGCCACCCTGAAGGTTGACCGTGGCCCTCCCCGATACCCAGACGTTGCGGTGCAACGGGGTCGAGCCCAGTGACGGGGAAACGTTTGCACTTTCATCCGTCAGGTTGACCGTTACCACTGTTCCGTCTGCCAACGTCTGCGTGACCGAACCACCGGGCAGTGGAACGAAAGTGTCAGCGTTCGCGGCACCGACGGGCATGAAACCCACTGTGGCGGCGACAGCAGCACCGGCAGCGGCCAGGCGCACACCGTTCTTACGGTTGATGATCATTGTTCCTTCTCGGGGAGAGAACCTCGCACGCGCGAGGAGATGAATAGGAGGACGGTGGGAGATCAGCCGATGCTGAACGGGGCTCCATACAGAACCGATTTCGAATAGTCGTTGCCGACGATCTCCATGACCGTGTACGAACGGGCCTGCGCGAAACCACCACAGTTCTGGACCTGCAACTCGGCGTCGTGGTACTGCAAGGTGTACACACCATCCTTCGGAATATCCTTGGCTGTGACCGGAACGTACTTCACCTCACCGGAGTTCAACGGAACGGTCAGACCTAGAGACGTCGCAAGGGAATCCATTCCCAAGCTGAGCGATGGATTCGCCGACAGGCCGGTGACATCCACCTGGCATCCCACTATGTAGCCGGTCGACACTCTCGAAACACCGTGCGTGGTTGATCCGTTCGTGCCATTGTCTGTTCCAGCTGTGTTCGGGGTGCCGTTTGCACTGGGAACGTCGGTAACATCCTTGATGCCCTTGATATCTGCGGTGACTGTGCCCGAAACCCACACCGTACGTCCAGCACCATTGGCCGCCAGCGAGGGCGAAACCAATGCACTCTCTGCCGTACGTGTCACCGTCGCATTCGGCCCTGTCTTCGACCCGTCAGGTAGCGGGATGAGGGTGTCCGCGCTCGCCACACTGTTGGACGCCAGGCAGACTGCGACAGTTGCAGCAGCCAGACCTGCAATCCGGACGCCGCGGCGGATGCCTGACCGTTGGTCGATGGTGATCATGTGATTCTCCTTTGTGGTTGCGCAAGCTATCAGCGGAATAGCTGTCGCGATCCCGAGCTGCGATCTGCGTGATGGTTCATGCTCTGAGAGAGGGGACTTCGAGGGCACATCCCCGCCGGTCGGGATCGAGAGATCTGCGAGAAGATCTCAGCGACACTCAGACGCTGCAGGTGTTTCCGCGCAGCGAGAGTCGGCATCCATGGAGCGTCGGCAGGCATCGTCCCCACCCGACGTTGCGCGATGCTTCAGTTCGAGCAATTCAACACGCACTATCTCGGGGACCGCCCCGCACTGATAGTGCAATTCCGCGTTGTCGCGCTCGCCGCCGAGTCGGTCATCACCTCACTTACTGGCCGCTACTGTGTCTTCGTTCGATCCGGGCGGCCGATCGAAGCGACGGCCGTCATCGTCAGAGCGCCAGATTCTTTCGTCGCCAAAAGCATCCCGACCGCTCGACTCACACATAGTTGTGCTCTCGGTCACAGACCGTAGACTAGACTGCCTGTCTTGGCAAGAGTCACCGCGTCCATTGAAAGAAGTCTTGGATCGCCCTTCCAAAACAATGGATCAGTTGACATAATCGATTGATCCAATTATTTTTAGGTCGTCGACCAGCCACTCCGACGGTGAACACCGGCGCTGCGAGGGTGGGTTGCCGACAACCCGCCGACGACCCGCGTGACAGGCGAGCGCTCCCCAGGCACCTTGACCTATCGACAGGAGCACCGCTGGTCGTGACTGAGAACATGCTGCGTCCGCAGGATTCACGCATGCAGCGAAAGGCGTTGCCGACGTCCTCGGCTCGGCCGGCGAAGGCTGCGTGGGCAGGACCGCTAGATGATCGCACCATCGATCGTGCAGAAGCTGTGGCAGAGCCGGGTGACGATCCGCGGCCCGCGTTCGGGATCGAACCATCGATCGATGTGCGCCCAGTGGTAGGGGTGCGTCATGTACGGCCCGGACAGTCCGTCGAGGTCGGCGTACTCCTGCTCCCAGACGTGGGTCCACCGCGCGGAACCGGCCGACTCGTGCACCCGGCTCAGCTGCGACGTCCCGATGGTGTGGATGTAGTCCGGCATCGCCCGCGTCTCGGATTCGAACTGCTGCACCACGGCCGGGTCGGCCGAATTTTCGACGGAGACGAGGAGCGTCCGGTACACGGCCGGCTCGAGAGCGCGTGGGGCGGGAGTGGGCACGCCCGCGTAGGCGGCGCTGTCGACGTGCCCGATCTCGGGTGTGGACAGCTGTGCGGTGATGTCGGGTTCGACGGCGCGCCAGTCGGATTCGTCGTCGAAGTGAAGGTGCGCGATCACGTCGCCGCCGTTGATGCCGCCGGGCAGGGTCGGTGCCACGAGGACACGCCGGGCCCGGGAGGCCGCGACGTCCTGCAGCCGGCCTGCCACCGACGCAGCGGCGCTGCCCTCCGAGTCCGCGACGAGGTGAATCAGCTTGGTCACCTTAAACATCGGTCGCGCCCTCCACGTCCACAGGCGCGCAGGAGACCGTGCGTCGCCGGGTGGTGAGAAGCTCGTCGGCGTCCTCCCACCAGCGGAGCACCTCCGCGTCGTGGCGCGCGAGGAGGCTCTGATGCCACCAGGCGCGAGCGCCGCGCACGGTCCAGCTGACACTGACGGTGTTGGACTGGTCCTCGAGCCACACCGGCGGGGAGACGAGCACGCGATCGAGGGTCAGGCCGCGCGCAATCGCGCCGGGCGCATAGCGTTCCAGGTAAGCGTCGAGAAACGCGCGCGCCCGACCGGGCGACACCACCATCTCGTCGACGACGTACACGATCGGCTCGGCCGAAACCATCAGCGCTCCCTCCTTCCCGCTACCAGGACGGTAGGGGACGAAGGGAGCGCGTCACAGGGTTGCGTCCACCCAGCGGGAGCTACGTCGCCGCGGTCGCGAGTTGCTCGCGCAGCTTCGTCTTGAGGATCTTCCCGGCCGCGGAGGTCGGCAACTGCTCGACCACCACGACGTCGCGTACCTTCTTGTACGGCAGCACCCGCTCGGCGACGAACGCGGACACCGCGTCCCCGTCGATCCTCACACCGGGCATCGGCACCACGAACGCCACCGGCTCCTGGCCGACGCTGCCTGCCTCCCTGCCGACGACGGCGGCGGAGGACACGTCCGGGTGCGAGACGAGGATCTCCTCGAGCTCACGCGGATACACGTTGTAGCCCTTGTAGATCAGCATGTCCTTGGTGCGGTCGCAGATGAACAGGTACCCGTCCTCGTCGAGGTAAGCGATGTCGCCGGTGTCGAGCCAGCCGTCGACGAACTGCTGCGCCGTGATCTCCGGGTGGTTCAGGTAGCCGTCCGTGACCTGCGGTCCGCGGACCCACAGCTTGCCGCGGTCGCCGGCCTCCAGTACGGCACCGGAGTCGTCCTGGGCGCGGATCTGCACCTCGGTGTCGAAGACCGGCAACCCCACGCTGCCGAGTTTGTTGGCGACGGAGCCGGTCAGCGGTGCGGAGGCGACCAGGCAGGTTCCCTCCGTCAGCCCGTATCCCTCGACCACGCTCGCCGACGGGAACGCCCGGCTCAGCGCCCCGAGGGTCACGTGATCGATCGGTGCGGCACCCGAGGAGACCACCCGCACCGAATCGGTGTCCCGGGTCGCGGCGTCGGGATGCGTGGCGACCGCGTGCCACATCGCCGGGCTCCCGGTGATGTACGTGGCGCGGTGCGTCTCGATCAACTCCAGCATCCGCCCGGGCTCGAAGCGTCCGGCGAACACCTGCGTCGCCCCGCACAGCAACAGGAACGACATGTTGATCAGCGCATGCGCGTGGAACAGCGGCGACACGACGACGGTCGCGCCGTCGCCGGGCACCACCCCGCGGTCGCCGAGACTCTCGATGGGACGCAGTTCGATGCCGCCGTCGTCGGTGGCGCAGACCTCGTGGCCCGCCCGCCAGGCGATCATCTGGGTGACGTTGGCGAGGACGTTGCGGTGCAGCACCCGCACCCCCTTCGACAAGCCGGTGGTGCCGCCGGTGTACGCGAGGTGGGCCACGTCGTCCCCGGACACTGCCGGGGTGAACGGTGCGGCGGCGTACCCGCGGACGAACTCGTCGAACCCGAACTGGCCGCGACCGACGCCCACGGGGAGGCCGGCCACCACGATGGTGCGCACGGTGGTGCCGCTCGCCGCCGCGGTGAGGGTGTCCAGTTGCCCGGGCTGGGTGACGGCGGCGACCGCCCCCGTGTCGATGATCTGCGAGCGCAGGCCGGGGCCCGGCTGCAACGGGTTGACCAGGGTGACGGTCGCGCCGGCCCGAAGCGCGCCGTAGTAGGCCACCACGAATTCGATGCAGTTGCCGAGGTGCAGGAGCACCACGTCGCGTTCGGTCACTCCCGCGTCCCGCAGCGCGGCGGCGAACGCTCCCGACCGCTGGTCCAGCTCGCGGTAGGTGCACACCGTGTCGCCGTCGACCACTGCGGCCTTGTCGCCGTACAGGTTCGCCATGCCGGGCGGGAACGCCGCCAACGTCAGTTCGGGGTAATGCAATACCGGTGCAGCAGAATTCACGTTGGGTCCTTAGTTAGTCAGCGAGGTGCCATGCGGATGGCGCCGTCCAGGCGGATGGTCTCGCCGTTGAGGTAGCCGTTCTCGAGGATCTGGCAGGCGAGCTGTCCGAACTCGCTCGGCTTGCCCAGACGCGACGGGTTCGGCACCGACTTCTCCAGCGACGCCCGCACGTCGTCGCGCAGCCGGGCGAGGAGTGGGGTGTCCATGATCCCCGGGGCGATGGTGCACACCCGGATGTTACGGCTGGCGAGGTCCCGGGCCGCGGTGACCGTCATGCCCACGATGCCTGCCTTCGATGCGGTGTAGTTGATCTGGCCGATCTGGCCTTCGAATGCGGCGACGGACGCCGTCAGTACGACCGCACCGCGCTCGCCGTCGATCTCCTCCTGGCGCGCCATCCGCTCCGCCCCGAGCCGCAGGGCGTTGAACGAGCCGACGAGGTTGAGCCGGATCACGAACTCGAAGTCCTCGACGGAGCCTGCCTTGCCGTCGGAGTCGAGGATGCGCATCCGGCGTCCGGCGCCTGCGCAGTGCACGAGGCCGCGCAGTCCGCCGCGGTCGTCGGCGACGTCGAGTGCGGCCGCGAACTGCTCGGAATCGGTCACGTCGGCGGGGGCGAACTGGGCGGCGCTGCCCAATTCCTTCGCGGCCGCCTCGCCGTCGGAGTTCGGCAGGTCGATGAGCGTGACCTGGGCGCCCGCGTCGACGAGCCGGCGGGCCGTCGCCAGGCCGAGACCGGACGCGCCGCCAGTGACCGCGGTCGAAGTTCCCTCGAGTTCCATCGTGCGTGTGTTCCCTTCGAAAGATGTTGCCGGATCAGAGAAGTTCGAGAATGGTGGCGTTGGCGAGGCCACCCGCCTCACACATCGTCTGCAGTCCGTACCGAATGCCGTTGTCCCGCATGTGGTGGACGAGCCTGGTCATGAGGATCGCCCCGGAACCGCCGAGCGGGTGCCCGACGGCGATGGCGCCGCCGAGCGGGTTCAGCCGGTCGGTTGCGGCGCCGGTCTCCGCCTGCCACGCCAGCGGGACGGGAGCGAACGCCTCGTTCACCTCGAATGCGCCGATGTCGTCGATCTTCAGTCCCGAGCGGGACAGTGCCTTCTCCGTCGCGGCGATGGGTCCGGTCAGCATGATCACCGGGTCGTCGCCCGCGACGGAGCACGTGTGGATGCGTGCCATCGGGGTCAGGCCCAGTTGGGCGGCCTTCTCGCTCGTCGTGACGAGCAGTGCCCCGGCGCCGTCCGAGATCTGCGAGGAGTTGCCGGCGTGGATCACGCCGTCCTCCTTGAACACGGTCTTCAGCTTGCCGAGCGATTCGAGGGATCCGCCGCGGCGGATCCCCTCGTCGCCTGCGAGGACGTCGGAGAGTGGTGCGAGTTGCCCGTCGAATGCGCCCCGGTCCGCGGCGTCGGCCGCGAGTGCGTGCGATCGCAGCGCGTACTCGTCGAGCGCCTGACGGGACAGCCCCCACTTCTCGGCCATCATCTCGGCACCGGTGCCCTGGCTGAACCCGCCGACGCCGTACCGGTCGAGGACGGCCGCCGGGAAGTGTTCGCCGTTCGTGC
>Ga0247825_10001002_pt1 | contig 18380 bp, 18 predicted proteins | sample 13C_Vanillin_Day_FD_194413 | JGI IMG/M metagenome (GOLD analysis project Ga0247825, IMG submission 194413) | Soil microbial communities from agricultural site in Penn Yan, New York, United States - 13C_Vanillin_Day48 | ecosystem: Environmental > Terrestrial > Soil > Agricultural land | place...
ACGTAGTTCTGCCCGATCAGCTTCGGCATCGGTTACGCCCCCCTCATGTACTCAGCGCCACGCATCAGCGCGGTGAGGATCTTGTCGTAGTCCTGACATCGGCAGAGATTCCCTGAAATGCCGTGCGCCAGCTCTTCGCGCGTGGGATTGGGGTTGGTCTTCAGAAATCCGGTGGCGGCCATCACAAAGCCGGGGAGGCAGAACGCGCATTGAAACCCTTGCTCGTCAACCACCGCGCGCTGGATGGGATGCAGCTCTCCGGTCGGGGACGCCAGTCCTTCGATAGTGCGAATCTGACGACCGCGCACGCTGTGCGTCAGCACCGAACACGCGTAATGCGGCACCTCGTCTATGAGCACCGTGCAAGCGCCGCACTCGGCCCGATCGCATCCCAGCTTGGTGCCGGTCAGCCCGAGCTTGTAGCGCAGCGTCATCGCCAGCGTCTCCTGCCTCAAGGCATCGACGCGACGTTGCTGTCCGTTGACTGCCAGGGTGATGAGGCGCTCGACCGAGCCCGGCGCGGATGCCTGGCCGAGAAGAGGCCCGACGCCGCGGAAGAGGTAGGCAGCAGACGAAGCCGCTGCGCCGCCGGCAATAACCCCTTTGATAAAGGTGCGACGTGTCAGCGACATGGTGTGTCCTTCGGTCGTGACCGACTTACGAGAACGTACTGCAGCGGGCAGAGTTTATCAACGATTCCGGGTCAGTTCTAGCCCATTTGGCTGGAGCGGGCGCCCAAGAGTAAGCCAGGCAGAGGTTCTACTCAATGCGGGACTTTCTTCGCCCGGTTCATGAGCGCGGCGCGCACGCGTACGGGAAGCAGGGCACGCATCCGCAGCGCCAGGTCACCGGTTCGTGCGTAGGCCTCGAGCGCCCGTTTCGCTGGTGCCAATGGCGCGGCGGGAAGCTTGGGCGTCGCCGTCCGCCGGGCGACGAGCCGCAGCCGCAGTGGCTTCCCCTCCGTCAGCGCCGCGTCCAATCGATCGTCGAGGCGCGCGGTGGGTGTCAAGCCCACCCGGGCCAGCAAACCGCGCAGACACGTCTCCGAGAAACCCACCACGTGGGTCCGTCCGTTGAGGCAGTAGCGATAGTCGCGATGGACTGGCAGCGTGTCGAGCCTCGGCACGCTGAGGAACAAGGCACCACCGTCGCGTAGCGACCCGGCTGCCTGACGAAGCAGATGAAGCGGTTCAACGACGTGTTCCAGAACATGGTGCAGAATCACGAGGTCGAAGCTTCTGTCCTCGGGTGGTGATGACAGGCGATGATGGCGCACGAACGCCACGGGGCTCGACAGCTCAATCCCATACGTCTGCCAGCCCAGCGCCGACAGCCTGTCGAGGAGTTTGCCGTCACCACATCCGACGTCCAGCACCCTGGCACCTGCCGGCGGTGCATAGATGGGCAGGTGCGAGGCAAGCTCGTCGAGCAGCACGTCAGGTACACCGCGCCGCGCGCCCACCTTTGGAGGCTGCCCCTTCTCAAGCCTTCTGCGATTCTTCGCATCGATCCACTTCGTCCGCTCTTCGTGCGCCGAAGCCCACGGACCTTCCGTGGAGTAGTACCGATTCAACTCCTCTCGATTGGGGGTGGACTGGTGAAGAGCAATCCGCACTCCGCACAGCCCGTGGCGAAAGAGACCCGCCGTCCGTCGGGGGTACTCGCGATGCGAAAAGCGTCGAGCACACGGAGCCGTGCCGACGCGCATGCAGGACATGCGCGGGCCTCGCGGGGAAGCCGCAGCCATAGGCGGGTCCACCGTCGCGGGTCCGGTCGGTGCTCACCGCTGGGCAATGGGACCCTCCAGCAGCATCTAGGCGCACGTGTAGTCAGACGGAACGGGGCGAGCGATATTACACCAGTGTGACCATCTGGTGATCGAACTGCGATAGGGCGTGGGGCGGGTCCCGCAAACCGACCCACCACGTGGAGCTACCCCACATGACGCACGGGTCTCACGGCTGTTGGCAGACTGATCCGGAAGGTGCTGCCGTGGGCGCTGGTCTCGGCAAGCGTGAGGTGGCCTCCATTGACCTCGACGGCCCCTTTGGCAATCGACAGTCCAAGGCCGACCCCCGCGGTCGACCCATCCCCGTCGCGAAAGAACCGGTCGAAAATCCGATCGCGGCCTGCCGCGGTAATACCGGCGCCGCTGTCGATGACATCAATCGTGGCTTCTTCACCGGAGCCGCCGACCGCAATGCGAATACTTCCACCGGCCGGACTGAACTTGATGGCGTTGTCCACGAGATTGATGAGCGCCCGCCTCACGAGCAGCCGATCGGCGCACGCGTGCGCCGCGCCGGCGCCTTCGATGGTGATCTGCTGCTGCTTCTCCTCGGCGAGGACGTCGAGGTGGGCGACGACATCCTCAGCCAGTTCGCGCACGCCGAAGAGCTCCAGTGAGAGCTTGGCCTGGCCTGTTTCGGCTCGCGACAGGGTCAACAGACGCTCGACCAGGCTCGACAGCCGATCGACCTCTTCGAGCATGCTGGCGATGATGGCGCGGTAGGCCATCTCGTCGCGGTGTTCTCTCAGGCCCACCTCCCCGACGCTGCGAATCGCGGTCAGAGGCGTGCGCAATTCGTGCGACACGTCCGCTGTAAACCGCCGCATCTGGTCGAATGACGCCTCGAGGCGTGCGAGCGTCTCGTTGAACACGGTCGCCAGCCGGCCCATCTCGTCGTCCGGATGTTCGACCGGGAGCCGATCGCTCAAACGCTCGGCGGTGATCGATCGGGCGCGTTCGGTCATGCGCTCCACCGGCAGCAGCGCCCGGCGCGCCACCGTGTACCCGCCCAGACCCGCCGCGGCTACGGCAAGGGGAAGGCCGAGCACGATGATCAAGACAAGCTGTCGGAGCTCGGCCTGCATCAGCGCTTCAGACCTGGCGACCTGGATGACGATCGGCTTGCCGCCGATCCGTCCGCGGCGTGTCAGCACACGCACCGGTGCGATGTCGGTTTCAACAACCCGCAGACTGTCCTCGGCGAGCAACACCAGGTCCCGTGAGCCCTGCAAGGGGCGACGAATCGCTTCGGAGTTCTGATACAAGAGGTCGCCCTCGGGGCTCCACACCTGCAGCCACGGGCTTTCTTCCTCCGTCAGGTCCTCGTACCACGTGATGGCGCCATCGGGTGTCTGGTCGACCATCGCCGCAGCCCACTGAAAATCGCCACGCAGCCGGCCATCGAGCGTGTCCGACGCGTTGCGGCGGACGAAGGCAAAGATCAGCGCCGCGTACAGACCGAGCACGATGACCATCGCGACCACGTACCAGAGCGTCAGTTGAACCCGGACACTGTGGGATCGCCACCAGCGCCTCACGGCTCACCCTCGCGGAGCATGAAGCCCATGCCGCGCACCGTGTGGATGAGCTTGAGACCCGGGTCAGCGTCGACCTTGCGCCGGAGACGGGCGACGTGGACATCGATGACGTTGTCCAGGGGGGTGCTGCGCGCCGTCTCCTTCCACACGTCTCTGGCCAGACCTTCGCGGGAGACGACTTGTCCCTGGTGGCGAAGGAGATACGCGAGGAGTTCGAACTCGCGCACCGTCAGTTCCACGGGACGGCCGCCTCGGGTCACCTCGCGCGTAATGAGATGTACCTCGAGATCCCCGACACTGAGCCGGGGCGACTCCGCGACACGGCCACGCCGTACGAGCGCGCGAACGCGGGCAAGAAGCTCCGCAAAGGCGAACGGCTTGATGAGGTAGTCGTCGGCGCCGGCGTCGAGTCCGATGACGCGGTCCTCCAGCGTGTCGCGAGCCGTCAGCACGAGGACGGGCGTCTTCACGCCACGTTCGCGCATCGCCAGGAGAATTTCGATACCGTCGCGGCCGGGCAGCGTGAGATCGAGCAGCACAGCGTCGAAGGGCTCGGTCGTGATGCGAAAGAACGCACCTTCCCCCGTGCCCTCGACGACCACGTCGTACCGTTCGCCCTTGAGCCCCTCCTGCAGGGCGCTGGCGACTTTCTTTTCGTCCTCGACAACCAGTATTCGCATGCTGGTCTAGGGAGCTTACGACATCTGAATGCGTTCGGATCGTTCGGGCGTTCGGGGCGTTCGGATCGTTCGCGCCGATCGTTCGCGGCTCCGCACGTGCTAAATTCAGGACAACTTAGTGCCCACCACTGCTCATGCCATTCTTGCCACCGTCGCCGATCGGGCGGGGATGCTGTACGGGCTGACCAAGGTCCTGGCCGATCATCGCGCCAACATCACCCACGTAGACATCCACGCCGAGCCGATCTCGAAGGTCTACTTCGAACTGACTCTGGAGGGCGTCGCCCTGGAAGATGTGCTCGGCGATTTGCAGAAGTTACCCGGTGTGACGTCGGTCGTCGAGACGCCGTCCTTCGCGCGAATCTACGGCAAGCGGATCATCGTCATGGGGGGCGGCGCCCAGGTGGGGCTCGTCGCCATGGGGGCCATCTCGGAGTCCGACCGGCACAACATCCGGGGCGAGCGCATTTCCGTGGATACGATTCCCCTGGTCGGCGAACAGGAGCTCGCCGCCGCGGTCCGTTCCGTGGTGCGCCTGCCGCGCGCCCGGATCCTGGTTCTGGCTGGATCCATCATGGGCGGTGAGATTTCCGAGGCCGTCGAAGAGGTGCGAAACAGCGGAATCTACGTGATCTCCCTGAACATGGCCGGGAGCGTCCCGGATGCGGCCGATCTGGTGGTGACCGATCCGGTGCAAGCGGGTGTAATGGCGGTCATGGCGGTGGCCGACACTGCCAAATTCGACCTCATGCGACAGTTGAAGAAACGCTATTGATCCCCTCTTTCGCAGACGAAAGTGTCCCGAACGCCAACAATCTCCGCAGCGTATTGGGTGACAGACTGCACAACCTGGCGGCTCGAACCCACGAAGGCCGGTGATCTGAGGACGGAGTCCTAACGGATGCGGCAGATTCTCGCCCGTGGGAGCCACACTGTCGCGTGGCACGAGTTCTGAATAGAATTCTCCCGGCGCCAGAAGGGCAGGTTCTCTCGATGACTGACATGAAGCGACCCGCGGCGGTTCCGGAGGCTGAGTCGCCCACGACACCGGTCCAGAAGGTCGTGGTGGTGGACGGTGGCATCGAGATGCTGCACGGCCTGGAGACGATGTTGCACGCGCGTCGTTATCAGATGCTATTCGCCCAGTCGAACGACCTGGCCTACTCGCAAATCAAGAAGGTGCGTCCCAATCTCGTGGTCCTGTGCGGTGGCATCGAAGACCGTGACGGTTCCCAACTGCTCACGATGCTGAAGCTCGACCCCGACACGCGCGGTATCCCGCTCCTTCGCTATGCTCCTGATCGCAAGGTAAGCGACATGGATCCTGACCTATTCCGACTCGACGAGGACGAAGATCTGCTCACGCCCGGTCACCCCGCGCTGCGCATGAACTGAATGGCCAGCATGAGCGACCCGCCGAACTCGCCGAAGCGGGCCTCGGAGCGCGTACCGATCCGAGGCACGTTGCACGGCGACATCATGGTCTTCGAGCCGCTGCTTGTCAGAGAGGTGAGCGCGAAGGGCGCGTCGATCGAGACGTCCTTCCCGATGCAGATCGACTCGCTGCACGACGTTCGGCTCACACTGGGCGACATTTCAGTGGTCCTCAAGGGCCGCGTCGCTCACTCACACGTCAGTGAAATCACCCGCGACATCGTCACCTACCGCACCGGGATCGAGTTCGTCGAACCGTCCGCTCCCGTTCAGGGCGTGCTCACGGCGTTCCTCGAAGAAGCGAAGGCCAGTCGCGCAACGGCGTCCAAACCGGCAGAGGCGCTCAAGATGCGTGTCGGGCGCCTCTCAGGCACCGAGGTCTTCTAGGCCAACTGTCGAGGCGAGGGTGTGGCTTGCTGACCGAGTGCGAGCGCTCGGTCGATCACCGACAGCGCCTTGGGTGTCAGATCGAACGGTTCGAGAGCGTCTGGATCAACGAACACGGCTTCATCGACGTCTGAGCCCGCCTGCAGTTCCCCGCTCACCGGCCAGCAGAGGTAATCCACCAGCACGAAGTGATAGCGGACACGACGCGCGTCGTCCGTCATGATGCGGTCGAACACTTCGATCACGGGCCCGACCTCGACCTCCAGACCAGTCTCTTCGCGCATCTCCCGAGCGACGCCCTCCTCCAGGGTTTCACCGAGCTCCAATGTTCCGCCAGGAAGGCTCCATCGCCCGGCCAGAGGCTCATACTTGCGTTTGACGACCAGCACCTTGCCGTCCTGCACGATGACTGCCCCGACGCCCACGATGGGCCGCTCGGGGTACTGCCGTCCGTCCTGGCGCGTCTCGCTCATTCGCCCATGACCTTCACGACAACGCGTTTACGCCGCTGGCCGTCGAACTCGGCGTAGAAGACCTGCTCCCAAGGACCAAGGTCGAGCTTCCCCTTCGTGATGGGCAGCGTCACCTGATGGCCCATGAGCGTGCGCTTCAGGTGTGCGTCGGCGTTGTCTTCGCCTGTCTGGTGATGTCGATAGTCCTGGCCTCCGGGCGCCAGTCGCTCGAGCCAGACCTGAAAGTCGTGTATCAGCCCGTTCTCCCAGTCGTTCACGTACACGGCGGCGGTGATGTGCATCGCCGAGACCAGCACCATCCCCTCCACGACGCCGCTCTTGCGCACGATGTCGGCGATTTCGTCCGTGATCCGAACAAACTCCTGGCGCTTCTTCGTCTCGAACCAGAGATAGTCCGTATGCGTCTTCATTGCGTTCGAAGCGCCAGCGACGCGTCCGCATCGATGTCGAGCCTGCTCTCGAGGCCGGCGCGATGGCGGCGCAGGCCGGCGGCGGCGATCATCGCGGCATTGTCGGTTGAGAGGGCGAGCGTCGGGACGAACACCTGCAGGCCGCGACTCCGGCCGCGGGCAGCAACATCCGCCCGCAGCCGGCTGTTTGCGGACACGCCTCCGGCAATGCCGACGCTTCGCGCGCCGTACGACCGTGCGGCGTCAAAGAGCTGATCGAGCAGCGTCTCGACCACGACACGTTGAAAGCTTGCCGCGATGTCCGAGATGTGCTGGCGAGGCAGCGGATCGCCCGGCGCGAGGCCGCGCTCCTCACGGCGGGCCGTCACGTATCTGCGAACCGATGTCTTCAGACCGCTGAAGCTGAAGTCGCGCCGGCCCGGCAGTTCCGGCGCGTTGCGATCCGCATGGGTCAGTTTCGTTTTCGGAAACGGCACGGCCCGGTCGTCACCGTGCGCGGCCACGAGGTCGATCGCTGGTCCGCCCGGGTATCCGAGTCCAAGAAGCTTCGCCACCTTGTCGAACGCCTCCCCCGCCGCGTCGTCCCGCGTGCGTCCAAGCAGTTCGTACACACCAACCTCTTCGATCCGGTACAGGTTCGTGTGCCCACCGGAAACGACCAGCACGATGGCCGGCAGCGGCATCTCTCCGCCCTCGAGCACGAGCGATTCGATGTGGCCCGCCAGGTGATGAACAGGAAACAGCGGCACCGATTTCGCCCACGCCAGCGCTTTTGCGAACGACAGCCCCACGAGCAGCGACCCTACCAGACCCGGTCCCTGCGTGACGGCGATGGCGTCGTAGGCTTCGACGCCGGCGTCGGCCAACGCCCGCTCGACAACGCCGCAGATGTCACGAATGTGCTGACGCGCCGACAGTTCCGGCACCACCCCGCCCCACTGCCGGTGGATCTCGAACTGGGACGCGATGATGCTCGATTTCACCCGCCAAGGTCGGAGCGGATCACCGGTCTCCTCGACAACGGCCGCTGCCGTCTCGTCACAGGAGGTCTCGATGCCGAGGACAACCATGCCGTTCACGCCCTCAAGACAGGGCCACAGAGACACTGAGACACAGAGAGCACCAAATTACTCTGTGTCCCTGCGACTCTGCGGCCCGTCAGGGCGATCCTTGACACTCGCGCCATATGAGCCCGTTCAGGTGCGGTTCGAACGACACAGATCGGCCAACGAAATCTCGTATGACGGCCGGGCGATGCCGCGTTCGGTGATGATCGCCGTTACGAACTTCGCAGGGGTTACGTCGAAGGCGGGATTGCGAATCTTGGCCCCTTCAGGCGTTATGCGAAACGACCCCACATGGGTCACTTCGCGAACCTTCCGCTCTTCGATCGGGATATGGCTGCCGTCCGGAGTCTCGAGGTCCACCGTCGAGATTGGCGCTGCCACATAGAAGGGGATGCCGTGCTCCTTGGCCAGCACTGCCACGCCGTAGGTGCCGATCTTGTTGGCCACGTCGCCATTCGCGGCAATCCGATCGGCGCCAACGACGACCAGATCGACCTGACCCAACCGCATCATCGAGGCGGTCATGTTGTCGGTGATGACCGTCGTGTCGATGCCATCCTTGACCAGCTCCCACGCAGTCAACCGCGCCCCTTGCAGAAACGGGCGAGTCTCGTCGGCCAGCACCGACACGCTCTTCCCCTGCTCAACGGCTCCTCGAATCACGCCGAGCGCGGTCCCGTATCCAGCAGTGGCCAGTGCCCCGGCGTTGCAGTGGGTCAGGATCCGGGCCGTCTGCGGCACGAGTGTGGCGCCGAACGCTCCCATGGCGCGGCAGCTGGCGACGTCCTCGTCATGAATCCGCACGGCCTCGGCGTCCAGACGCTGCCGGATCTCATCTACCGAAGCGCCAGATTGGGCCGCCGCGGAGAAAGCCCGCTTCATGCAGTCGATCGCCCAGAAGAGGTTGACGGCAGTCGGCCGCGTGGCGGCCATCACATCGCAGACCTTCTGGAACTCGGTAGCAAACTGCTTCGTACCGGTCGCCTTGCTCTTCCGCATGCCGAGCGCGATGCCCATCGCCGCGGCCACGCCGATTGCCGGCGCCCCCCGAATGACCATGGTCTTGATCGCCTTGGCGACCTCGGATGCCGTCTTGCAGGTGACGTACACCTCGACCGACGGCAGCTTTCGTTGGTCGATCATCACAACGGCGTCGCCCTTCCATTCGATCGTCGGTAGCATGTGACCGCGATTGTAGCGCGTGGCAAACGCGCACGCTTAAGCGCGCGCTCTACAGGGAGGCTACGGGAGTATGGACGCGTGCGCTCTACAAGAGGCGCTTGTCGAACGGCAGGGGGAACAGATCGCTCAGTGCATGGCGACCGGTTTCGCGATCCAGGTTCGCGAGAATCACCTCGAGGTCGCCGCCGAACTCCCACAGAATCTGACGGCAGGCGCCACAGGGCGGCGTCGGCGCGTCAGTGTCGGCGACGACGACGATTCGTCGAAACTGGCGATGGCCTTCCGAAAGCGCCTTGAACATCGCCACGCGCTCGGCGCAGATCGTCAGCCCGTACGTCGCGTTCTCGATGTTGCACCCGCTGATGACGATGCCTTCGCTCGTTTCGAGCGCCGCACCCACTTTGAAGTGTGAGAAGTCGGCGTGCGAGAACTCACGTGCTCGTCGTGCCCTGGCGATGAGATCAGAGCCGCTCAATGATGCCTTCCAGGAGCGCCATGAACGCTCCCCGCACACGGTGCGTCGTCTCGAGTACATCAGCATGATTGAGAGGCTCCGGCAAGACCCCCGCAGCCATGTTCGAGATGCAGGAGATACCGAGGACCTCGAGACCCATGTGCCGCGCGGCAATCGCCTCGGGGACCGTTGACATGCCAACAGCGTCGGCGCCAATCGCGCGCAGGTACCGAATCTCCGCCGGCGTTTCGTAGCTGGGTCCGAGCAGCGCCGCATACACACCGTGAGTCACGGGAACGCCAGCGGCGGCGGCGGCTTCATCGGCGATACGCCGGAGGCGCTTCGAGTACACCTCCGTCATGTCTGGAAACCGTGGACCGAGGCGCTCGTCGTTTTCACCGACGAGGGGGTTCGCGCCCTGCAGATTGATGTGGTCGTCGATGACCATCAGCCCGCCGCTGGTGAAGCCGGTGTTCACTCCGCCCGCGGCGTTGGTGAGGATCAGCTGCTTCGCGCCGAGCCGGCCCATCACACGCGTCGCGAAGACGATGTCGCTGAAGTCACGCCCTTCGTACGCGTGAACACGACCGGCCAGAGCTGCGACACGCTTCCTACCGACTCGACCAATCACGAGCCGCCCGGAATGGCCGATCACCGTCGATGCCGGCCAGTGGGGTACATCACCGTAGGGAATGACGCTCGGGTCGGTCAGCTTGTCGGCAAAGTCGCCGAGACCCGAGCCAAGGACGACGGCCGCTTCCGCGGAGCCGCCCCGACGCCGGATCGCCTCCTCCGCGATATCGATACGCTCGAACACCCCAGGTTCGGCCATGTTCAGGACCTCAGGTGACGACGCCCAGCACGAGCGGCCTGATCGTCGGTGGCGTAACGGCGATCTGAATCGCTGCCTGCGCCAGCTCCACCGCCTCGTCGAGTCCGCGTTCGTCGTTGTACAGCAGTTCGAGAATCGTGTCGCCGGTCCGGACCTTCTCACCAGGTTTTCTCGCGATTCGGATCCCTGCGCCGTGATCGACGCGATCTTCGATCCGCCGGCGGCCCGCGCCGAGGGCCATCGACGCCCGCCCGACAAGGCCCGCGTGCATCGCCGAGAGATAGCCGTCGCCGGTCGCGACAACAGCGTGTCGCCGCGCCGCCCCAGGTAATCGATCGTAGTCGTCAATGACGCTGACATCCCCGCCCTGCCAGGCGACCATGGCACGCAGCTTGGCCAACGCCTCTCCCGACGCCAACGCCTTTCGAACAGCGGGCTCCGCGTCGGCGTCCTCGTAGCGGCCGGACAGCACGAGCAGTCGCGACGCCAGCGTCACGACCAGGGCGGCGATATCGTCTGGCCCACGACCCTTCAGAATCTCGATGCACTCGATGATCTCGACGGCGTTGCCCACCGACCGCCCAAGTGGTGCATCCATATCGGTGATGAACGCCTCGGTTCGAATACCCGCGTGCGTTCCGATGGCAACCATGAGCCGTGCCAGCTCGCGCGCGTCCGCCTCCGACTTCATGAAGGCGCCGTGACCGCACTTGACGTCGAGGACCAGCGCCTGACTGCTCTCCGCCAGCTTCTTGCTCATTACCGATGCCGCGATGAGCGGAATACTCGGCACCGTCGCGGTCACGTCTCTCAGCGCGTAGAGCGTCTTGTCAGCGGGTGCGAGCGAGGACGTCTGTCCGACGATCGTGGCACCGACCTCGACGAGCATCCGCGTGAACTCCTGGATGGACAGGTTCACGCGAAAGCCGGGGATGGCCTCGAGTTTGTCGAGAGTGCCGCCGGTGTGGCCGAGACCTCGGCCGGACATCTTGGGCACAACCACGCCACACGCTGCGGCGATCGGAGAGAGCGCAATCGAGACTTTGTCGCCGACGCCTCCCGTGCTGTGCTTACCGACCTTCGTGCCCGGTACAGAGGAGAGGTCCACTCGATCTCCGGACCGCACCATCGCGTCGGTGAGCCACGCGGTCTCCTGATCGGTCATGCCGCGGAGCACGATAGCCATGAGGAGCGCGGACACCTGATAGTCAGGGATCGTGGTATCGCTGACGCCTCGGATGAACTCCTCGATGTCCTGCTGCGAAAGCGCCTGCCCGTCTCGCTTTTTCGCGATAACGTCGATGAAACTCATGCGGGACGCCCAGTATAATCAACATTCCGATGCCCCCGACGCCGGCCGCGAATCCGATGACGGCTGAACAGGCCCAGGTGCTCACGGAGTTCGCCCGCGCCTGCAGGACCGCCGCGCGTTCGGTTTCCCTCTACCCAGCCACCCATCCATCCATTCAGGCATCGCTGTCGCGCGTGACCTCGGCTGCGACGCGCCTGACGCCCGTCAGGGAAATTACGATCGCGGTGCTCCGCGACACGCTGATGATCGACGGACGAGCGCCAGTGCGACCTGACCAAGCCATCCACGAGCTCGCTGGGCTCATGCACGACCGGCTCATCGGGGCCCTTCGTGTCGACCGTAAAGCGGACGGACTCGATTGGCACGCCTTGCTTCTCCTGCTCGCGCAATCACCCGAGGAGCTCATGGCCACCGGGGGCATCGCCAAGGCATGGGAAGCAACAGGGCGCCACCACTTCGAGATCCGCGAAATCGACTACGCCGAATTACTGCGCGAGCGCGAGGGTGCCCCGACCGAGTGGGACCAGATCATCACACTCTGTCTCCGAGGCGATGCGGATGACCTCGATGAGGCCGCCTTGCTGTCGCTGCTCGAGTCGCTCGGTGACTCCGCCAAGTTCGGCGAGCTGCTCGAACGCTTGCAGACGATCGCGGAACTCGGCGAGCCGACGACCAACGCCAGAGTTACGGCACTCCTCGAACTCGTCACACGCATGTTGGACGTGTCGGCCGGACGTTTCGGCGATGCAGGACGAGAAGGCGTCCTGCAAACCGTCGCAGAGTCGACCTCCCGGCTCACACCCGACATGCTCATCGGACTCATCGAGCAGTCGCGCGCCGCCGAAGGCCAACGATCCGAGGTCGCATCCGAAGTCGTCGAGCGCATCGAGGACCCAACGGTCGCCTCGTTCGTGGCCCGATCGGTCGAGCGGGAGAGCGGGGCATCAGAGAGACTGGCGCTGGCGCTGCAGTTGCTCGTTCCGGATCTCGACCGGAAGGCGCGGCTGTTGGATCTTGCGAGGGATGAAGCGGCCGAGGGTCCGCTAGGACGGCTGGACGGCTTTGCCGAGCTGTGGCAACGGGCGGCCGACATGCTGGCGTCGTACTCCGACGAGAAGTTCGTGTCTCGCGAGTACGCGCGGGAGCTGTCGAGCGCGCACACTCAGGCGTTAGAGATCGAGCGTGTCTCCGACGACCCTCCTCACCGAGTCGCCACCTGGATGGCTACGGTTGACGATGCGGCCCTCAGGGAGCTCGACCTCAGCCTGTTGCTGGACCTGCTGCGCATTGAGACCGACCTCGAACCGTGGCGGGACGTGGCGAAGACGGTCGTCAGCGAGATCGAACGACGAACACAGCGTGGCGACATGTCCGATGCTCAGAAGCTGGTGTTCGCACTCGTGGTCGAGACGAGCGGCGAGGGGCGGCCGGCACTGAAAGGCGCCGCCACCTCCGCGATTGAGGCGCTGGCCGACGGTCCTTTGGCGAAACATGTGGCCACGTCGCTGCGAACCGTAGACGATACGGACGTGGAGGCGTACGGCCGGCTCTGTCGCACGGTGGGGACTCGGATCATCGGTCCCCTGGTCGAAGCGCTGATGGTCGAAGAAAACAGCCGTGCCGTTCGGCGGCTGCGAGAGGTGCTGATAGGGTTCGGGGCGGCCGGGCGCGAAACAGTTGAGCGGCTGAAACAATCGCCACGAGCGGCGTTGAGGCGAACCGCGATCGAGATGCTTCGCATGTACGGTGGACACGATGCCCTGGCCGACCTCGCCGCGATGCTCGACGACAAGGATCCGCAGGTGCAGCGGGACGCCATTCGGGCCATCGCGCAGATTGGAAACGACGAGGCGTTCGCTGTCCTGCAGAAAGCGCTGATGGTCGGAACCGCCGCGGGCGGTACGATCACGCAGCAGCTCGTGAGTCTTCGCGAAGCGAGGGCCGTGCCGCTCTTGTGCTACGTGCTCGAGCATTCGAAGCCGCGCGGACCCTTCGTGGACGTCCACTCCAAAATCATGGATGCCCTCGGCGCGCTCGGCCCCCATGAGGAGTCGGTCAAGACACTGAAGGCCGCCCTATACAGAGGCGAATGGTGGGCCCCGGCCAAGACCGCGACGTTGCGGCGTGCGGCGGCCCTCGCGCTCTGGCGCATCGGGTCTCCCGAAGCCCTGCAAGTGATCGAGGACGCTGTGCGGAAGGGCAGCCGACGCGTTCGCGTGGCGGCGCGGATCCCCTCTGGTGCGGCCCCGCGCAAGGAACGGGAGCATCCGTGAGTACGTTGCCGCGCGCCAAACAGGCCGACGAGCTCGTGCGCCGCTTTGCCGCGGCCCTCCGTGGCGTGCAGCTGTACGCCCCAACTCATCCCCTGGTCGCTCGCAGTGTGACGGCATTGGCAGAGGCTCTGGCGCCCGTTCTCGCGAACGCCCCGTCCATCGCCATCGGTATCGTCGGCGAAGACCTCGTGGTGGGCGATATCCCAGTGCCTCGCGCCGCCGAGAGCATGGGCAAGCTCACACGACAGCTTCGCCACGTGAAGATCGAACGCGTGATCATCGAGCAGAGTGTGCAGCTCGACGAGCTCACGCAGCTGATCCAGACGCTCGGCGCGGCCGATGCGACACCGGAGTCCACCGCCTCTCTGTCCCACCTGAAGCACATCAGGGTGGGCCGTCTGGAGACCGATGAGGAGGTGCCTGTCGCAGGCGCGGACATGGCCACGTGCCGCCAGCTCTACGCGGACGCGGTCATCGTGGCCGAGAGATTATGGGACAGCGCGAAGACGGAGGGGATGCCCGACGCGGACGCGGGGCGGGAAGTCGTGGACTCGCTCGCCCATGAAGTCTCGCAGAATCGTACGGCCCTGCTCGCGCTGACCGCACTCAAAGAATACGACAGCTACACGTTCACACACATGGTGAACGTGTCGATTCTCACGATGGGACAGGCGCGCGGTCTCGGCATTGAGGGCGCCCTCCTGCGAGAGTTCGGCCTGTCGGCGCTCTTGCATGACGTTGGCAAGGTGCGAACGCCTACCGACATCCTGAACAACCCGGGAAAACTGAACGAAGCGGAATTCGAGATCATGCGTCGCCATCCTGTTGACGGCGCCGCCATTCTGAGGCGGACGCCAGAGATCCCCACGCTCGCCCCGGTGGTCGCGTTCGAGCACCATTTGCGGTTGGACGGAACCGGGTATCCGTTCGGGGCCTCTCGTCCGACACTGAATCTCGGGACTATGCTCTGCGGGATTGCCGACGTGTACGATGCGATGCGATCGCAACGGGTGTACCAGCCCGCTTTTCCGACCGATCGGATTCTCGCGGTTCTCGAACAGAACGACGGCACACGATTCGACCCGCATCTCGTCCGCCGATTCGTGCAGCTCGTCGGCATTTATCCAGCCGGCAACCTCGTGCGGCTGGACACGGGGGAGGTCGCGGTCGTTCTGCAGACGCACGCGCCAGATCCCTACCGACCACGGGTCCGGGTCCTGCGAGATGCGTCGGGCGCGGAGGTCACGCGGGTGCGCGAGATCAATTTGTGGGAGGAGGGCGAAGGGCTTCGGACGGCCGTTCAAGCTCCGCTCGATCCGGCCGAGTACGGCATCGATCCGTTGACGTATCTTTAGGCTCTGGGCTCTGGGCTCTAGGCACTAGGCTTTGGGCTTTGGGCTTTTGACTTTGAACCTTCGACTCGACCTTGAACTTCCGACTTTGAACTTTGAACTTGTGTTGGGTTTCTTCTGCGAGGGTGCATGACGAATTCGCGAACGTGGGGGGTATTGGGAATCGCGTGTCTCGCGGGCGCTCTTGTGATTGGTACCGTCGCGGCGCAAGAGGGCTCCGGCGCACGGGTATTTCCGGTGCTGCTCTCGAACACCTCCTTACCGGCGATCGACCGGGGCATTCGAGAGTTCGACCCACCTCGCCCAGCACGCAGCCAGCGGACGGCTCAGACCACCCGCGGCACATCTGGCACGGCACCCTTTCTCCGCGGCAGCATCATCGTCAAGTTCCGGGCCGGCACGGCACCGACCGCGGAGCGTGCCATGCTCGCGCGGGTCAATGGGTCGGCAACCCGCGCGCTTCCCTACGCGTCCTTCGACATCGTCTCGATCGATGCCTCGGACGATCCGGAAGCGGTGGCACGGCGACTCGCGGCGCAGCCGGACGTGGAGTACGCACAGGCTCGATACCGTGTGTACCCGTCATTCGTCCCGAACGACCCGCTCTACACACGGCAGTGGAACTTCCCCTCCATCGACATGGAGCGGGCGTGGGATATCAACCCCGGGGCGACGACCTCGATTACGGTGGCGGTTCTGGACAGCGGCGTGGCGTACCGATCGGCCATGGTGAGCTACGACGCGGGGCCGCTCGACTTCGGTCCCTTTGGACCGTTGTTCCCTGCGCTTGGCCCTGTGACCATTCCGTTCGCGGCGGCGCCAGAGCTCGGGGGCCCGGATCGATTCGTCGCACCACGCGACTTCATCTGGGACACGGCGATGCCGTTGGATCTCGACGGTCATGGGACCCACGTGGCCGGTACTGTCGGCCAGCTCACCAACAACGGAGTTGGCGTCGCCGGTGTGGCGTTCAACGTGCGCATCATGCCGGTGAAGGTCGTCGACGGCTTTTGGGATGCAGCCTTCAACAGTCCGTTCGTCGGTACCGATGACGTGGTGGCGCGCGGGATTCGATACGCCGTGGACAATGGGGCTCGTGTCCTCAACATGAGCATTGGCCGCAACGGATTTCCGGCCCCTGTCGTGAAGGACGCCGTCTCGTACGCGGTCTCGAGGGGAGCGTTCGTGGCGATCTCAGCTGGCAACGGGTTCGAGGACGGCAATCTCATCGAACGTCTGGCGGAGTTCGCCCCGTTGATCGAGGGAGCGGTTGCCGTGAGCGCCGTCGGTCAGAGAAAAGTCCGCGCCTACTACTCCACGACGGGGCCGTACGTGGAGCTTGCGGCGCCAGGTGGAGACCAGCGGGCCGATGGCACATCCGGAGGCATTCTCCAGCAGACATACGACCTCGACATGGTCGAAACCTACTTGAACGGACCGGCAGGGTACCGTGCACCCCGTTTCGACTCCTTTGCCTACGACTTCTTTCAGGGCACGTCGATGGCTACCCCACACGTAGCCGGATTCGCGGCCCTTCTCATGCAGCAGGGCATTACGAGTCCCGCGGCGATCGAAGCCATCATGAAGCGCTACGCCACCGATCTCGGGCCACAGGGGGCGGATAACGCCTACGGCCACGGGCTCATCAACCCACGCGCCTCATTGCGTGGACTTGGCCTGGTGAAGTAGTCAAATGCCGTCTGCGGGTCCGCCTGCGGCGAGACCTGCCCCACGCGGTGATCGCGATGGCCTCTGATTTTCGGACGCGCGTGCTGGCGGTTGTGCGTCGGATTCCCCGCGGACGAGTGGCGACGTACGGAGACGTCGCACGATTGGCGGGGCGACCGCGTGCCTGGCGCGCGGTCGGCACCCACATGCGCCAGTGTCACGATCCTGGAGTGCCGTGCCACCGCGTGGTGGGCGCCGGCGGCGCGTTGGGCGGCTACGGCGGAAACCCTCAGGTCAAGCGCGAACGGCTGCGCGCCGAGGGCCTCGAGGTCGGCGTCTCGAGCATCAGGGCGTTCACGACGGTGCGCTGGCCGTCGGCGAAATAGAGATCCGGGGCTCGGGACTCGAGCGTCTACCCCACCGCCATCAGGTCGAACTGCTCGTGGTGCAACTGCGTGTCTGGCCGCACGGCGATCTCACGGCCCAACGACTGTTTCAGGTCCTTGAACACCGCGCGCTCCTCGTCTCGCAAGGCTCGCGCGATATCGGGATTGACGCGAAGAATCAGGCTCTGGCCGTTGAGATCGGCCCCAAGCTTCTTCACCTCGGAGAGGATCTCGTAGCAGATCGTCGAACTGGATTTGATCACCGCACTTCCCGCGCAATACGGACACGGCTCCGTGAGGACGCGTTCGAGACTCTGCTTGACCCGCTTACGCGTGATGATGACGAGACCGAAGTCCGACACCTGTAGCGCTTTCGACGGAGACCGATCCCTCCGAAGCTCCTGCTCGACGGTCTGGAAGACTTTCTGACGGTTCTTCTTCTCTTCCATGTCGATGAAGTCGAGCACGATGATGCCGCCAAGGTCCCGAAGGCGAATCTGCCGCACGATCTCCTTGGCGGCCTCGAGGTTCGTCTTGATGATGGTGTCCTCGAGGCGTCCGGCGGTCTTCTTGCCGACGTATCGGCCGGTGTTGACGTCGATGGCCACCAGCGCTTCCGTCTGGTTGATCACGATCGACCCGCCTGACTTCAGCCAGACCTTGCTCCGAAGCGCACGGTCGATCTCGACCTGCACGCCGTACTCCTCGAAAATCGGGTACTCCTTTTCGTAAAGTTTCACCTTCGAGGCAAGGGCCGGCATGATCCGCTCGATCAGCTCACACACCCGGCGGTACTCGAGCTCGTTGTCGATACGAACGGCGGAAAACTCCTCGGTCAGGAGGTCGCGCAGGAGCTTGGCGACGAGGCTTTGTTCCTGGTAGACGACGGCGGGCGCCCTGGACGACTCGAATTTCTTCCTGACGTCGGTCCAGACGCGATGAAAGTAGCTCAGGTCGGCGACGATGTCCTCTTTCGGGCGCCCGGCGGCGGCGGTCCGAATGATGACGCCGCCAGTGAAGCCATGCTCGTCGCGAAACTCCCGCACGATGGCTCGAAGACGGCTGCGTTCGTCGCGCGAATCGATCTTCCGCGACACGCCCACATGGTCGACCGTGGGCATGAACACGAGGAACCGGCCCGGC
>Ga0247825_10001003_pt1 | contig 18365 bp, 12 predicted proteins | sample 13C_Vanillin_Day_FD_194413 | JGI IMG/M metagenome (GOLD analysis project Ga0247825, IMG submission 194413) | Soil microbial communities from agricultural site in Penn Yan, New York, United States - 13C_Vanillin_Day48 | ecosystem: Environmental > Terrestrial > Soil > Agricultural land | place...
CCCGATGCGCTTGAATCGAGCATTCAGAAAGCCACCGACCTCGGTGCCATCGGCATCATCGTGCCGACGGTGGACGATGCGCTCGAGGCGCGCGATGCGGCCCGGTTCTCGCGATATCCGCCGTTCGGTCGGCGGAGTTCGGGCGGCGGCTCGTTTGGACAGGTCTGGCCAGGGGTCAACTATCGCGCGACTGTCAACGACAACATGCTCGTCACCGTCATGATTGAAACGCTCGAGGGCGTGGCGAACGCGGAGGAAATCGCCGCCACGCACGGCGTTGACGTCCTGCTGATGGGCAACAACGATCTCTCGAGCTTCTCCGGTTGGCCGCAGAACGATCCGCGCTACCAGGACGCGCTGGTAAAGGTACACGACGCCGCGCTCAAGTACGGCAAGTACTTCGGTAACGCCGGCGCACAGTATTTGAACGGCTACGTGCTCAGTGCCGACACGCGCATGGTTCAGAACGGACCGGCGCGCGATGGCTGGACGCCGCCCGCGCGCGGCGGCGGCGCGGGTCGAGGCGCGGCGCCTGCCGGCCGCGGTCGCGGCGACAACACGCCCCCGCCCGATGAGGAGCCAGTCATCGGGCTGCCAGGCCGTGGTAAGTAGAGGCCAGCATGCGTAAGGTCCTCGCAGTGGCAACAGTCGCCTGGGTCGTGTTCAGCGCCGGCGGCACATCCAGCCATGCGCAGAACGGCCGAACGAGCGGACCGATCATCGAGTGGCCGACCTATGGCGGCAATTTGTCCAGCCACCGCTACTCGGCCGCCGACCAGATCACGAAGGACAACTTCAACCAGCTTCAAGTCGCGTGGCGTCTGAAAACGGACTTCCTGGGCCCTCGGCCTGACACGCTCTACTCGGCCACTCCCCTACTGATTGACCGCGTGATGTACACGACTGCGGGCACACGGCGCGCCGCCGTCGCACTCAACGCGGTAACAGGAGAGATGCTCTGGATGCACACCGAGGACGAGGGCGCGCGCGGCGAGAATTCGCCGCGTATCGGCGCGGGACGTGGACTCGCCTACTGGGCGAGCGCGAACGGCGTCGATCGCCGCGTCTTCTATGTCACCCCGGGGTACCGAATGCTTGCGCTCGATGCGCGGACTGGAGTCCCGATTCCATCCTTCGGACGCGACGGCGCCGTCGATCTGAAGCTCGAAGACGATCAAGATGTGAATCTCGACACGACCGAGCTGGGTCTGAACGCCACGCCGCTGATCGTCGGCGACGTCATCGTCGTCGGTGCTGCGCACCGGCCCGGTGCATCGCCGCGCACAATGCGAAACGCGAAGGGCTACGTGCGAGGCTACGACGTACGCACGGGCAAACGGCTCTGGATCTTCCACACGATTCCACGGACGGGTGAGTTCGGATACGACACGTGGCTCGAAGGTTCGGCCGAATACAACGGGAACACCGGCGTCTGGGCGCAAATGAGCGCCGACGCCGAGCTCGGCCTCGTCTACGTGCCTGTGGAAATGCCGACAGGCGACTATTACGGCGGCAATCGCCCCGGCAATACGCTCTTCGGCGAGAGTCTCGTCGCGCTCGATTACAAGACCGGCCAGCGCAAGTGGCATTACCAGACCGTGCATCACGGCGTGTGGGATTACGACCTGCCATGCGCACCGATCCTGTTCGACATGATCGTGAATGGCCGTACGATCAAGGCGCTGGCACAGCCAACGAAACAAGCATTCCTCTTCGTCTTGAATCGTGAGACCGGCGAGCCGATCTGGCCGATCGAAGAACGGCCAGTGCCGCAGTCGAACGTGCCGAAGGAGCGAACCAGTCCGACGCAACCATTCCCCACGAAGCCGGCACCGTTCGACATGCAGGGGATCACCGAGAACGATCTGATAGACTTGACGCCTGCGCTCAAGGCCGAGGCACTCGAGGTCGTCAAGCGCTATCGGATGGGCCCGTTGTTCACCCCGCCGGTCCTGAGCTCGCTCGAGGGACCGCTCGCCACGCTGCAAGTACCGTCGGATGTCGGGGGCGCGAACTGGCCGGGCGGGTCGATGGATCCCGACAACAACTTCCTGTACATCCACTCGCACACGGCCGTGTTCCTCAACGGACTCGTGCCCGCGAATCCCGCGCAATCCGATATGGGATACGTCAGCGGACAAGCGCGCGGCGGCGGCGCCGGGCCTGGGGGTGGACCCGCGGCGGGGCCCGGTCCAGGGCGAGGCGGGGCGACCGTTCAAGGCCTGCCTCTGGTGAAACCACCATACGACCGCATCACCGCGTACAACATGAACACAGGCGATGTCGTCTGGCAGAAAGCCCACAGCTCGACGCCTGACAACATCAAGAATCACCCCGCGCTCAAGGGAGTGAATCTGTCGCGAACGGGCCAGCCCGGTCGCACGTTCATCGGCGTCCTGACGACCAAAACGCTGCTCATTGCCGGTGATGGCGGCGTGCATACGAACGAGGCCGGCAAACGCGTCGCCCTCCTCCGAGCCTACGACAAGCGGACGGGTGCCGACGTCGGTGCAGTAGAGATGCCGGCGAGACAGACTGGTTCGCCGATGACGTACCAGATCGACGGGAAGCAATACATCGTGCTGGCGGTCAGTGGGAACGAAGGGGCCGAGCTACTGGCCTACGCGCTTCCCTGATCCTCGATTCAAAGAGCTCCAGACTTCAGGAGGCGAGATGAATCAATTCCAACCGCGGCATTACTTGTGGCGGTACTGGGCGATGGGGCTGGCCGTGTTGGTCGCAACGGCCGGCGCGCCGTCACGGGGCCAAACGCCAACCGGCGCCGCGGCAAGGCCACCCGCGAACCCCAATGCCCCACTGATGGTCCTATCACCGAAAGCGAAGTCGGCCGGGTGGACGGGCGTGCACAAGCCACACACCAAGCTCGCCGACGTGCTCGCGCGGCACAAGGGCCACGCCGATTGGGCCGAGACGATCGTCGACGATGAAAGCCTGTTCGCGCAGTGGATCTCGATGGGGCCCGGCACGAAGACGCCGCGGCGTATGAATGGCGACACGCGTGAATGGTGGATCGTCCAGTCGGGCACGCTGCGCTTCACCGTCGAAGGCCGTGAGCCCGTCGTCGCCACCAAAGGCTTCATGGTGCAGGTACCGTATCGCACGTTCTATCAGATCGAGAACGTGGGAACCGACCCGGCGCTCCGCTTCGAGGTGAACGTGACTCGCGCGCGCAAGCTGTATCCGATGGACGAGACGCCGGTGCCGGTGAAGGGCTTCGAGTACGTGCCGACGCGCGTGACGGGCGGGAAAGGCGAGCTCGATCCACAGAACCGTCCCGTCGTCGATTTCAACAAGGTCGTGGCCGGCCAGGAGCGAGGCGGCGCGTTCGTCACCGACGACCGCAGCTTCGCCAACATCATCATGGGTCCGTATCAGAAGCCGCAGCCCGGCAACAACGGCCACTATCACGAGGAGGGTGGCGAGTTCTGGCTGATCATGCTCGGCAAGATCCGCTACAAGATCGAAGGGCTGGATGAATTCGAAGCGGACGAAGGCGACGTTGTGTACGTCCCGCGGCAAACGTGGCATCTCGCGAGCTTCGGCGGACAGGAAGGTCGGCGCTCGTGCCGCCTGGCGATGAACGGATTCCCGTATCAGGCGCACATGTTCGAACAGGACTGAGGTGCAAATGGGAGTTCCGGCATTGAGACTTGCGATCGGATGTGCATCGGCGTTCGTGCTGGTCGGCTGCAGTAACGCGCCGACGCCCGCCGCTGAGCCTGCGGCGCCTGCTGCCGCACCTGCTGCCAACAGTGAGGCCCCTGCAACGGTGACGCTTCCGACTGGCTATCCGGAGCGGCCGTTCGCCCGGGTCGAGTTCGACAAGCTCACGTGGCGACCGACTGAAGGCAACGCGCTCGGTGTCGAAACCGCCGTCGTCGAAGGCGATCCATCGAAGCCTGGCTATTACCTGACGATCAACCACTTCCCCGCCGGCGTCATGAGCCGCCCGCACTATCACCCTGACGAGCGGTACATCATCGTGCTCAGAGGGACGTGGTACACAGACGAGGGAGAAGTCTTCCGGCCGAAGGAGACTGTCCCTCTGAAACCAGGCGATTTCATGCGGCATCCCAAGGACGGGCCGCACTACGACGGCGCCCTGGACGAGGACACGTGGGTCGCGATCAGCGGCTACGGTCCAACGAAGGCCACCGTCATCGACGGAGGCGAGTTGTTCGGAAAGTCTCGTTAGTCTCGATCTCAGAGCCTGGACCGAACCGCTCACGTGGTCGTGGCCAACTGCGCGACGGTATAGGATCGTGCGGGGAGCTTGAACGTCATGCGCGCGCCAGCGGCAGGCGGTTCCAGCCGCTGCGGCGCAACGCGTCGCGGCTCTTCGAAGGTATTGAACGCCTTCAGATCCGGGCCGGTCAATGTCTCGCAGGCGAGGACGCGTGTTGGGGTGATGTCGCGCCACTCCAGCACGAGCTCGCGCTCGCTATCCAGGTCGCGATTCAGCATCAGCAGGCACGCCTGTCCGGCCTGTCCATCCAGCATGGCCACGACATCCACGAACGGCACCTGGTCGTTGCGCGCGAAGTCGGCCTGCAGTCCAGCGGCGGTGATTGGATAGGTCTCGGACTCGACGCGCAGGTCGAGCACCCGTCCGCGCGCGTACCGTAGCGCCCAGGTGTAGGGGAACCAGGTGCTCTGGCGCAGCACGCCCGTATCGTTGGTCACGAGCGGCGCGATGACGTTCACTAGCTGCGCGATGCAGCCGATGCGCACGCGATCGGCGTTGCGCAGGAGCGTGTTCACGAAGCCGCCAACGAGCAGCGCGTCCTCTAGGTTGTACACCTCTTCGAGCAGCTTCGGCGCGAACTGCCGCCGCCCGTCCACGGCGTCGCCGCTTCGCGCCCGATACCACACGTTCCACTCGTCAAAGGACAGCCAGAGCCGCTTGCTCGATCGCCGCAGGCCTTGCACGTAGTCGCAGACGGCAGCGATCTCGCGAATCTGACGATCCATATCGAGATTCATCGCCAGATAGCGCGCCGTGCTGTTACGGGTCAGTGTTGGCGTGTTGCCGTAGTACGCGTGCAGCGAGAGGCCGTCGACCTGGTCGTAGCACTCTTCGAGGACTTCCCGGTCCCAGATCAGGTATTGGGGCATGTTCGTGCCACTCGACCCGCAGGCGATCAGCTGCACATTGCCGTCGATCACGCGCATCTGCCGCGCCGCATCGCGCGCCTTGCGCCCGTACTCGCGCGCCTGCATTTGCCCGATTTGCCACGGCCCGTCCATCTCGTTGCCGAGACACCAGTAGCGCACGGTGTGCGGCTTCTCGAAGCCATGCGAGCGACGGAGATCGCTCCACTTGGTACCGCGGTCGTAGTTGCAGTACTCGACGTAGGCGACGGCCATCTCCGCAGAGCCGGTCCCGAAGTTCATTCCCAGCAGCGGCTCGGTGCCCACCATCCGGCACCAGTCGATAAACTCGTTCGTGCCGAACTGATTCGTCTCGATCGAGTTCCACGCTCGTTCGAGCACGGTCGGCCGCTGTTGCTTCGGTCCCACGCCGTCCAGCCAGTTGTACCCAGAGACGAAATTGCCGCCCGGATAGCGGACGATTGGCACCCCGGCTTCCTTGACCTCTCGCACGACGTCGCTGCGGAAGCCGCTCGAATCGGCCAGTGGCGATCCCGGCTGATAGACGCCTGTGTAGACCGCCCTCCCGAGATGTTCGAGAAAGGCGCCAAGAACCCGGCGATCGACATCGGCGCGCACACGCGGCTGCTGGATGAGCGCACGCGCGGCACCGCGGACGCCTTGCGCATATCCGATCGCGTCCAACCACGATCCAGTCGCCAGCATGGCGCCTGCCCCACCCAGCTTCGCGAGGAAGCGACGACGACCCGACGGAGTCATGGTGACCATTTATCGCCCCCGCAATGTGTTGATGCGCTGCGTGAACTCGTCCACGTTGCTGCGGTTCACGACCATCGTCGGCACGATGATCTGTTTCGTCTCCGGGATGAACGAGCGATCGCCACGCACAGCCTGCGCCATCCGCGTGATCGCCTGATATCCGAACTCGTACGGCTGCTGGACAACCGTCGCATGAATGGCGCCTGCCTTGATACCGGCCAGCGTCTCGTCCGCTTCGTCGAACGTGACGATCCGAACGCTGCCGACTTTGCCTGCCTCGCGCACCGCATTGAGGATCGCGGGGCCGTTGTAACTCCACAGTCCGACGAGGGCCTTCACGTCGGGATAGCGCACCAGTGTGTCGGCGGCGTTTGCCTTCGCCCGTACATCATCGACGTCGTCAGTACGCACGTCGATGATGGTGATGTTCGATCCGGTCAGCACTTCCTTGATGCCCTGCACACGGTCCTGCGCGTTGCGCGCGTCGAGCTTGCCGACGAACAGCATGATTCGGCCCCCGTCGGGAATCGCCTCGCGTATCAGCTGCCCGGCCTGCCGGCCGGCCGCCACGTTGTCGGTGCCGATATAGCACGTCCTCGCCGATTGGGGAGCGTCGCTGTCCTGGGTGAAGACCAACGCACGCTTCGCGGCGGCGTCGATCATCGCGGTCTGGTTCTGTGGGTCCACTGGCGAAATGGCAATGGCGTCCACTCCCTTGGTCAGGAGGTCGTCGACCACGCGCTGTTGCTCCGCGGCCGTCCCGTCGGCAGTGATCCTGAACTCCGCCTGCACGTCGGCCAGCTCCTCGTCCGCTTTCTCGACGCCGCGCCGTGCGATCGTCCAGAAGTCGGCGGAGTTGTTGGTAACGAACGCCAGTTTGAGCGTCTTAGTCCCGCCGGTCGCGTTGCCGCCACGCGGCTCGCACCCAGCCATCAGCAAACCGAGGCAAGCCACGGATGCGATCAGTTTCGCAGCGTGTCCGTTCATCAGTGCCCCTCCTCACAACGTGATCGATCGCGCGCCGAACGCCAGGACGCCCGGCGACGATCCCGCAAAAATGCGCGGTCGGTGTCCAGTCTGCTGTTCGTACGCATCCGCCACGCGCGCGATCGCGGGTGCCGCCCCCCGGCGTCCGATCACGGCGACGGTACCGCCACAGCCGCCTCCCGTAATCCGCGCACCATATAAGCCAGCCGCCAGACCTTCGCCGCGCACGAGCGCGACGAGGCGATCCGTACCCTCCGAGCCGAGACCGCAGTGGCCATAACTGGCGTGAGACTCGTACATCAACTGGCCGAGGTGTCGGCGAGCATCTTCCGCCGATTCCGGCAGCAGTCGGCGGAACGTTTCGGCGCGCGAGCGCTCGTAGACCGGATGTGCCGCAGGTGCGCGCACGCAGTAGCGTCGTCCACGCTCGACCGACGTCACCGGGTCCGCCGTGCGGCTGTAACGGGCGAGGAATTCGTCTCCGGACATGTGTTCCGGCAGGTAGTGCGCCAGTTCGTGTTCGAAGTCGTCCACTGCGATGTTCGCCAGATACCCTCCAGGCACGGTCGTGTGCTCGGAGAGGATGCGCAAACCCATGAACGCGCCTGTTCGGACTGCGCCGTAGCCGGATCCGCCCACCGCATGACGCTCGCCGGAGTCGAGGCCCCACAGTTCGATGTCGTCTGGAACACGCACCGGCACCTGCAGTTCGGCAGGCTGGCACAGGAGGGCCAGCAACGCATGCTCGTCACCGAACACGCACGTCATCTGGTCCATCACGCCACACGGGGCACCGGCGACGCGGTTCTCTGCCGTCTGACACAGAAGCGCCAGATCGCGCGGCTCGAGCGCGATTCCGAATGCGCACGCCGTGGCTGCCATCGTCGCTGTTTCGACAGCGGCCGACGAGCTCACACCCTTTCCCTCGGGCACATCCGAGACGACGACGATTCTCGTGCCCGACGTCAGCGGCAACCCGCGCTCGCGGGCGAGCACGACAACGACGCCGACAATGTAGGCCGCCCAGTGAGAGTACGTAGTGTCCGGCTTCAGCCGGACGTTCATGAACATCTGCCGCGCCTCGTCGTAGCCGACGGGCGCACCGTGAGGCGCGAGCGTCTGCAAAGGGATGGTGTACGCATCGCGGCCAAGGCTGACAATTTCCAGGACGGGCCGATCGATCCGCTGAACGGCCGTCCATGTTGCTTCGGCGATTGGACGCTCCAGTACGAGCGACCCCGAGTAGTCGGCGATTCCGCCCATCACGTCGAGTCGTCCCGGCGCGCGCGCGATCGACACCGATGCGCCACGCTCGAACAGCCGTCGTTCGCGAAGCATGTCGACAACGGTGGCGAGGCTATCCCTCATCGTCGATCCATCCCCGCGCACGAAGCGTCTGCTGCAGCAGCGGCTCGACTTGCGAGCGGACGCGAGCATTGGCGTAACCCGCCCATGCGACCTCAGCCTCCACGTTCAGCGGCGCATCGAGCGGCTGGCCACGAGGATTCGTCACGATCACGCCGCCCTCTTCCGCGATGAGCGCACAGCAGATGTCGTACGGATGGCATGTGAGTGCTGGCGGCAATCCCCGTTGGGCCAGGACGGGACGGAGAAGCGGGCGAAGATCGGCGATGAAGCGGTCGTGTCCTGCCAGGAGCTCGTACAGCTGACCGCCGGTCGAGGCGTATTGATCCTCGAAGCAGTGGGTCTTTCCGGGGCTGTAGGGACCCAGTGCGCCGTAGACAATCGCCTCGTCTATCGCGGCGAGCTCGTCGCGCGCGCTGGGAAAGAAGCGAACGATCGTGGCATAGCCGTGGGCGATGCTCGGTGCGGCCGAGGGCCGCAGTCGGATCGGCCGGCGTTCGCCGGTCAGCCGATTGTGGCGCTCTGCATCTGCACCACGACCCCGTACAGCCCACAATTGGTCCGACAGGTGCTGCTTGAGGAGAGGAATTTCAGTCTGCACGGCCAACTCGATGTCACGTAGTGATGTCCCCGGGCCCCGATTGGGGGCCACAGCCGTCAGTATCCACGCGCTGCGCTTCTGGTACATGAGGCCACGCGTGCCGTCGATCGGGTCGACGACGATGCAGCAATCGGCAGACGCTTCATCCGCTCCGCTCGGGTAGACACGGCGTCCGCCGGGCAGCCCCTCCGCCACCATCACGAATGTGCGCTCGTGCGCCAGCGCTTCGGCGATCCGTGTGACGATCGTTTCGCCGACGACGTCGATGGCGTAAATCGTGTCCCCCTCGTCGTCACGATCGATCGCGGCCATCCGCTCGACGCTCCGCCGCTCGGTGGCGGCCACGATCTCGTCACGCACGTCTCCGTGCAGCGCGAGGATCAGATTCAACAGCGCGTGCGGGTCACGCATGCGGTCCGACGCTGCTCAGGCGATAGTGCACGTCCGGTACTGCGAGCAACTCCGCAGCCTTCGCCTCTGGCCTCGTGTCACTCAGAAAATTACCGCCGCCGATCTCGGGACCTGCGAGGTACTTCAACAGGTGCGGCTTGCGCAGTGGTGGATGACATTCGATGTGGAAGTGGAATGCGCTGTAGTCGGCGCCATCGGTGGGCGCCTGGTGGAGTGCCAACACGTATGGAAACGACATATGCCACAAGTTGTCATAGCGGACGAGCAACGACTTCAGCGCCACGGCCAGATCACGGCGCTCGCTGGCCGACAGCGTCGCGAGGCTGGCGTGCGTCGCTTTCGGCGCGACGTAACACTCGTACGCGTAGCGGGCGAAATATGGAAGGAACACCACGGCGGACGCATTCTCGAACAGAATGCGACGGCCATCCTCGAGCTCGGAGCGGAGGATGTCCTGGAAGAGCACCCGGCCGTGCTCCTGGAAATAACGCCGGCCCGCCGCGGCTTCAGTCTCGAGGGTCTTGAAGACGAAATTGGTCGCGTAGATCTGACCGTGCGGGTGCGGGTTTGAGACGCCGACGACGTCACCCTTGTTCTCGAAGATCAGCACGTGCCGGATGTCGGGGCGCGAACCCAGTTCGAGATATTGGTCGCGCCACGCATCGACCAGCGCGGTGATCTCATCGGCCGGCAATTCGGCCAGCGTAGTGTTGTGTTTTGGGGTGTAGCACACCACACGCGCCACTCCGGTCGCCGCCGTATTCCGATAGATGCCAGGGGCCGGCTCGAGTTGCCGGGGCGCTTCCATGCCGACGCAGGGATGATCGTTATCGAAGACATAGACCGACCGGTAATCGGGATTGCGCTCGCCGGTCACGCGCAAGTTGCATGGACAGAAATAGCAGGTCTCGACGTATTCTGGCGGCCGAGCGCCGGACACCACAGCACGATCCCCATGCCACGGACGATCCTGACGATGGGCAGCAACAACCACCCACTCTTCGCGGAGCGGATGCCACCGCTGTTCCCAGGCTGCTACGCCGGAGCCTTCCATTGACAACCAATCCTTTCCTGAACATGTCGGCGGTGTCCAAGCAATTTCCCGGCGTCACCGCCCTCGATGGCGTGGACTTCCACGTGGCGGCTGGAGAGATCGTGGGTCTCGTCGGCGAGAACGGCGCGGGCAAGTCGACGTTGATGAAGATTCTCGGAGGCATCCATCAGGCTGACTCGGGCACCATCGCGCTCGAGGGTGTGCCAGTGGCGATGCATGGACCTGCGGATGCGGCCCGCCTCGGCATCGGCACCATCCATCAGGAGCGCGAGGTCATCGAGACGCTGGACGTCGCCGGCAACGTCTTCCTGGGCCGCGAGCCGCGGTGGGCAGGGCCGCTCCGTCTGGTGGATCGCCGGCGCATGGAGGCAGACACGGAGCAGCAGCTCGCCCGCATTGGTGCACAGATCTCGCCGCGCATTGTCGTGAGACGGTTGTCGCCCGCGCAGCAGCAGTTGGTCGCGATCGCTCGCGCCCTTTCGATGAACGCGCGGCTGCTCGTGCTCGACGAGCCGACGGCCAGCCTCGGCGCGAGCGAGGCCGAACGCCTCTTCGCGGTGCTGCAGGATCTGCGAGCGGGCGGCACGGCCATCGTGTACGTCTCGCATCGTTTGAAGGAGATCGAAGCGCTGGCCGACCGCGTCGTCGTGCTGCGCGACGGGCGCAACGCCGGCGTGCTCCACCGCGGCGAGATCACGCGCGATCGTCTCGTGCGCCTGATGGTCGGCCGAGCGATCGACGGCGGAGTGCCGCGCCAGGCGATGGAAGCACGCACACGCGAGGCACGGTTGCACCTCGACCGCATCCGCACGCGTCGCTATCCCCTCGCCGAGGTCTCGCTGACCGTCAACGGCGGCGAGGTGCTCGGCATTGCCGGCCTGATCGGCGCGGGACGCTCCGAGCTGGCCGAAACGATCTGTGGAGTCGTGCCTGCGGTGTCCGGTCGCGTACTGCTCGACGGCCAGCCGCTGGTGCTCGACTCGCCGCGCGACGCGATCCGGGCGGGAATGTGCCTGATCCCCGAGGATCGTCGCGGCCGGGGCATCATCGCGGCAATGACTGTGCGCGAGAACGTGACGCTGCCGGCACTCGGCTCCTACGCCCGTCTTGGTCTCGTGAAGCGTTCCGCCGAGACCAGTGCTGCTCAACACACCGCCGCAGCGCTGACGATCAAAACCTCTTCCATCGAATCGCCTGTCGCGACACTCAGCGGCGGAAACCAGCAGAAGGTCGTGCTTGGCAAATGGCTGGCGCTCGCGCCGCGCGTCATGATCTTCGATGAACCGACGCAAGGCGTCGACATCGGCGCCAAGGCCGAGATCCATCGCCTCATTCGACGGCTCGCTGAGGATGGAGCGGCGGTCGTCATGATCAGCAGCGACATCGAGGAGATCGTCGCTGAAAGCGACCGCGTTGCGGTGATGCACGAAGGACTGATCACGGGCATCCTCCATCGCTCTTCGTCCACACCGGAAGCGATCATGCAGCTGGCGATCGCCTGACCACGCGCTATGACACGAAAAGAGCTTGGTGTTCTCCTGCTGCTCGCGGCGCTGTGCGTCATCGTCGCGATCGCGAGTCCCCAGTTTCTCAGCGTCACCAACGTGCAGAACGTCGCCCGGCTCGTCGGCACCTATGGCATGTTCAGCATCGGCGTCGGCATCGTGATCATCACCGGCGGCATCGACCTGTCGGTCGGATCGATCTGCGCGCTGCTGGGCGTACTCCTGTCGATGATGCTCGTCGAGTGGGGCTGGCCCGCGGCTGTGGCGTTGGCGGCCGTGATCGCGCTCGGCGCCTGCCTCGGCGCTGCGCACGGGCTGCTGGTCGCGCGTCTGCGGCTGCAGCCCTTCATCGTCACGCTGTGCGGTCTGCTGCTCTATCGCGGCGCCGCCCGCTACATCGCCGAGGACTCGACGAAAGGCTTCGGAACCGGCCAGGGTTTCGAATGGGTACGGACGCTGGCGTCGGGAAACGTCGGCGGAGTGCCGATGCCGTTCGTGCTGTTGTGCGTGGTGGCAGGCCTGGCCTGGGTGCTGCTCCATCGATCGGTATTCGGACGGCATCTCTTCGCCATCGGCCACAACGCCGAGGCCGCTCGCTACTCGGGCGTCAACACGCGAGCGGTCATCACGTGGGCCTACATACTCTCCGGGATTCTCGCCGCCTTCTCGGCGATCGTCATCGCTTTCTACACGAACTCGATTTCGCCAGCCTCGCATGGCAATTTCTACGAGCTCTATGCGATTGCCGCCGCCGTCGTCGGCGGCTGCAGCCTGCGCGGCGGTGAAGGATCCGTTGTCGGCATCGTGATGGGCGCGGCGCTGCTGCAGGTCCTCCGGAACCTGGTGAACCTCCTCGACATCCCGGGGTCTCTCGACTTCGCGGTGATGGGCGCGGTGATCCTCATCGGCGCCACAGCCGACCAGCTGTTCGGACGCCGTCTGCGCCGCGACGATGAATAAGTACCGGATTCAGGCATCAGTGAGGGCGCCGTGATGGTGTTCATGGCTCGGCGCTGAACTTGTGAATCATCACGTGTCGATAGACTTCGCCCGGCCGAATGATGACCTGGTCTTGCCAGGAGGGAACGTTGATCGCATTCGGAAACTTCTGCGTCTCCAGACAGAGCGCTGCGTATTGCACATATGTCGCGCCTTTGCCGCTGACCGAGCCGTCGAGAAAGTTGCCGGTGTAGAACTGGACTCCGGGTTGATCGGCCGATACGGTCATGACTCTGCCGGACTTCGGATCTTTGAGCCGGCCGACCGGACGCAACTGATTCGGCACGCCGTCGACGACGAAGTTGTGGTCGTAGCCGATCGGCGATCCGCCGACTTGTTTCAGCTCCTTGCCGATCGCTGTGGCGCTCGTGAAATCGAAGGGCGTGCCCTTCACCGGATGCATCCGGCCATCGGGAACCATTGGCGTACCCGGCGTGTACTGGTCGGCGTGGAGCGTCAGCTCGTGATCGAGGATTGTTCCGGAGTTGTTCCCGCCGAGATTCCAGTAACTATGGTGAGCCATGTTGACGAGCGTCGTCTTGTCGGTCGTCGCCTGCATTTCGACCTTGAGCTCGTCATCGTTGGTCAACGTGTAAACGGTCTTCGCTGTCACCGTACCCGGATACCCTTCTTCGCCGTCCTTGGAAACGTACGTCAGCTCCAGCGCGGGGCCTTCAGCGGTGTCGATGGGCAAGACATTCCAGACCACCTTGTCCCACCCTCTTCTCCCGCCGTGCAGGTGGTGCGGCTTGTCGTTCGCCTCGAGCGTGTAGTGCTTGCCCTCCAGCGTGAACTCGGCGTTCCTGATGCGATTGGCCACACGGCCGACGATCGCCCCGAAGTATGGATGGCCTTTGACGTAGCCGTCGACACTGTCGAAGCCAAGCACGATGTCCGCGGGCGCGCCGTTGCGATCGGGCACATGCAGTTCGGTGACGATCGCGCCGTAGTTGGTGATCTTTGCGACGAGCCCGTTCTTGTTGGTCAGCGTATAGAGTTGCACCGGCGTGTCGTCTACCTTGCCGAACGGCGCCACGGCAATCGCCGGCGCGGAATGTACGGCCGCGGGCGCGCGCGCCGGCACGGATTGTCCACTGTCCGGCGAGGAACACGCAACGACTCCGCTCGCCGCGACAACCGCCAGAACGTACGCGATCCGGTGAATGAGTTCCATTCGTCTTCGCGCCACTCGCAACTCCCAATTCCCAATTGAACGTTATTGGGGATTGGGAGTTGGCAGTTGGGCGTCGGGAGCTGGGCGCTGGTCGTTGGGAGTCAGAACGAGAACTTCACGCCGATTTGCAGCTCACGCATCGGCGAGCGCGTGGTGTTGATGCGGCCATACGTCGAGCTCGACATATTCATGTCCGGGTCGCCCCAGATCGGCTGATTGAGCGCGTTGAAAGCTTCCAGCCTCAATTGCAGCGCGCGTCCCCCAGTGAAAACGATGTTCTTCAAAAGCGACAAGTCCATGCTGAAGATGCCGGGGCCAATAACGATGTTGCGACCGGCGTTGCCGTAGGTGAAAGGATCGTTGCGCACGAACGCGGCGGTGTTGAACCACTGCTCAACCGTCTGCGGGCCGTCATTGGGATCCTGACCGGCCACGAGGTTCGGGCGATAGGTCTGGGCTCCGGTGTTGGGAACGTCGACGCCGTTGGCCGCATCCCTGGGGAAGCCGCTCGACTTGTTCACGATCGCGCTGACCTGCCAGCCGCCAAAGATCGCTCCGGCGGCGCCGCTGTCGGCGATGGACTTGCCGGGCCCGAACGGCAGTTCGTAGAGCACCGATGCGACCAGCCGATGGCGGACATCGAAAATCGACGGTCCCCATTCGCAGTCGAAACAGCGGCTGTCCTGTGGGAAGAGCGCGTCGCCATTGAGCACGCGGATGCCGCTGCCGTTGTCCTCGGACTTCGACAGCGTGTAGCCAACGAGGATTGAGAACCCACGGTTGAGCCGCCTGGTGACCTTCGCGGCCAGCGAGTTGTACCTCGCCTCCGCGACGTTGCCGATCTCCTGGATCTTGGTGAACTCCGGGTAGGGCCGACGGCTCTGGACGCTGCCGGGCCCAGGAGTCACTTCATTGGCGTCGAACATCCGTTGGAGTCGCTTGCTGCGGGATCCGAGGTAGCCGATTTCGAGCGCCGTGAATCGGCCGAGTTCGCGCTGGACGTTGACCACGTACTGAATCATGTACGGCGTCTTGCGGTCGTGCTCGTTGCCGAGGACGTAGTGATTCGACACGCAGACGATCGGCGGTTGCACACCGCACGCATTGGTCCCCGATCCGAAGAACGGCGCATTCCAGTTGAGATTCAGGAGCAGCGGGTCCGAGATGTCCTGCCGGCGACCGGCGGCGTTGCGAGCCATGTCGAACACCGGGTTACCGGTGTCCTGCATGTAGAAGATGCCCGCGCCGGAACGGATCGACCAATTCGTGCTCGGCGTCCACGCCCACCCAACGCGCGGCGCGAAGTTCAATTTGTCGTCGTCCACGAGGCGGCCGCCCAATTGGCCGTCCCGCGACACCTGGATGTTGGGCGCGAACCGGATCGCGGAGTCCTCGTAGAAGTCGCCGTCGCCGATACGGACGAGCACTGGGTGACGGGACAGATCGGCCACCGGCAATCCGGTATCGCGATAGGGCAGATATGCGTTGATGAGCGTGCCGCCCTTGTCGAGCCACGGTGGCACGTACTCGTAGCGGAGTCCGTAATCGAGCGTCATGTTCCCGCGCATCCGCCACGTATCGGTGAAGTAGTACGACTGGCTGATCGCGCGGAAGTTGGTCGTCGCGAGCTGCACCGCCGCTTCCGAGCTGCGCATGGTGCCCAGCAGGTAGTCGGCGAACGCGGCGCCGCCAGGCGTCGCCACGCCGGTCGCGGACCCCGTGGCCCGTCCGTCGAACACGAACGACCCGCGCGAGAACTGGTTGCCCACCTGGTTGTACTGATCGTACCGGATGCTGGCGCCGAGTTTGATCGAGTGCGCGTTGCGGATCCAGGACACGTTGTCGGTGAACTCGAAGGTCTTGTTCCGATTGGTGTAGGGACCCTCCGTGCTGTCGCCGAAACCAGCGAACCCGGAGATGCCGATGGTCGGAATGCCCCACGCCTCTGGAGGCCCTTGCGTGATACCTGGAATGCCGAGTTCGGAGACCACGTCGCGCTCGAAGGCCAGCTCGCGTCCGTAGGTGTTGTAGAAGGAGTTGAAGCCGAACCGGAACTCGTTGAGCACCGTCGGCGACACCGTGTACGTGTTACCGATCATGAGCTGGTGAATCGTGTTCAGCAGCTTCGAGCCGTTCAACTTCAACGCCGGCGTCACTTCATCGTCGTGGCTCCAGCTATAGCGCCCCATCCAGTTCAGCGACGAGCCCTGGACGAAGTCCATGCGCTGGGTGTACTGCTTCCGATCGATCACCCGATCGATGCGTGAGACGTAGTTGTTGACGGTGCCGGGGGCGTTCGGCTCCGGATAGAACTCGAGCAGCTGTTGCGAGATCGGATCGATCCGATTGGTCGGAATGCGGTTGCCCGCGAACGGCCGGCACGATCGGCTCGAGGCCGTGGCGGTGCAGGTGGCCGGATCGAGGAGCGGTGTGGCGAGTGCCGAGAAGTCACCCGACCGCATGGGCACCGTCGGCACCGTGAAGTTGTTGATGAGCGTCTTGTTGTCTTGGTAGCCCTCGAAGTTCGACATGAAGAATACGCGGTTCTTGAAGATCGGGCCGCTGGCGGTATAGCCGTACTGGTTCCACCGGAAGTCTGGTTTCTCCTGCGCGGCCTGGGCGGCGGTGAAGGCGTACGGGCGGGAATCGAGCGCGTCATTGCGATGGAACTCGAAGACCGTGCCGTGGAAGGCATTCGAGCCCGACTTGGTCACGACATTCACCTGGCCCGCTGCGCGTCCGAACTCCGCCGAGTAGATGCCGGTCTGCACCTTGAATTCTTCCAGCGCGTCGACCGACGGCAGGAAGATGTAGGTGTTGAAGTTGACGTCGGTGTTGTCGACGCCATCGAGGGTGTAGTAGTTGAACTCGCGCCGCTGGCCCGAGATGGAAATCTGCTGGTTGGCGCGCGAGCCGCCCTGTCGATCGCCAGCCTGCCCGGGGCCGGCGAAGCTCGCGCTCACGTTCGGGCTCAAGGCGATCAGGCTCAGGTAGTTGCGGCCGTTCAATGGCAGTTCGACGATGCGGCGGTTCTCGATGACGGTGCCGACCGTCGCATTCTCTGTCGTGATGAGCGACGTGAGAGCGGTGACCTCGGTCGTTTCCGTGATGCCGCCGATCTCGAGCGTGAGACTGACACGGAGCGTTTCCTCGACGTGCAGCTCGACGCTGTTCTGCGCGATCCGGAAGCCGTCCAGTTCGGCTTTGACCAGGTATGCGCCGGGAGGCATCGCCGGAAAGGTGTACGCGCCGACGTCGTTGCTTTGCTGCGTACGGACCGCGTTGGTGCCGATGTTCTGCGCCGTGACGGTGGCACCCGGAAGCGCGGCACCCGTGGTGTCTTTCACTTCACCGGTGATCGTGCCCAGAGTCTGAGCACTCGCGGGAGTCCCAAAAACCATGCAGACGAATACGCACAGGATCCATCTCACCATGCGCCGCTCCTTGATGATTGAAGACGAAGACCCACCGAGACGACCCGACGGCTTGCGATTGACCCGAAGAACACCTCCGTGATGGGACTGATGGAACCGGTTCCATTGCGGGCGCGTGTTCACGGTGCCCGTCACGACGGCGGCGTCGTGGAACCGGTTCCAAAAAAGAACGCGCGGGTTGTACCACCACGGCGACACGTTGTCAATTGGCGCGGCGACTCGGCAGCGTCACTCGCGCCGCGCGGGGGCCGCGCTTATCGTCGCGGCGCGCTCGTGCTCTCGCGAACGACCAACGTCATCGGGTAATGGACGGCTGTTGGCTCCTCTGCCGCCGCAATCGCCGTGAACAAGCGACGACAGGCATCACGTCCCATTTCCCGCATCGGCTGCGCCATCGTCGTCAGACCCGGCCACGACCGCGCCGCCTCCGGAATCCCATCGAATCCCGCCACCGACAGATCGCCTGGAACCTCGATCCCTCGCTGCTGCGCGGCGCGGATAAAGCCAATCGCCAGAGCGTCGTTGCCGAGCACGACAGCCGTGGGACGCACCTGTTGCCTGAGGAATGCCGCCGCGAACACCGCGCCGTCGTCAGCCTCGTAGCTGGCGCAAAAACTGATGTCCTCTTCGCGCATGCCGATACCGCGCTGCCTGAGTTCCTCCCGCAACCCTTGCAGACGATGGCGGGACTCGACCGAGACGCGCGGGCCGCCGGCAAACGCCACTCGCGTATGACCGAGCTCGGCGAGGTGTGCCCCGAGCGCACGGCCCGCGGCAACGTTGTCGGCTCGCACGACGGCAACGTTGGCGAGCGCTTCGTCGGGGGCAATCGCCACCATCGGGACCTGCGCATCCAACGCGGCGCGCACCAGAGCCTTGTCGCGACGGTGGCACTTCGCGATGATCAATCCGTCGACCCGGCGCTCATCGATCCACTCGAACG
>Ga0247825_10001004_pt1 | contig 18361 bp, 15 predicted proteins | sample 13C_Vanillin_Day_FD_194413 | JGI IMG/M metagenome (GOLD analysis project Ga0247825, IMG submission 194413) | Soil microbial communities from agricultural site in Penn Yan, New York, United States - 13C_Vanillin_Day48 | ecosystem: Environmental > Terrestrial > Soil > Agricultural land | place...
CACCCGGGGATTATGCCAAAATCGGGCCATCCGCGCTCCGGTTATTCTCGGCTTATTCGAGTTTCACCCAGTCGGTTGGCATTCAATCTGCATGGCTGTGGCCGGGAGGATACGTCCTGACCCGAGACAAGGACCGCAGCCATGTTCGACACCGCCCTGTTGATCGCCTCCGCCCTCAGCGTTGCCTTGATGGTGGCGTTCTCGGAACTGCCGTGAACGAGCCAGCCGCGGAACCCCCGCACGGCCGGCCGGGATGGCGCGGCCGGTGGAACAATTGCACCCAGTTTTCTCCGCTCCAATTTCTGCAGGCGGTGGCATAGCATCCGGCTTGGATTTCAAGCTTCCGGAGAGGCCCCATGCCGTACAGTTCACGCCGCATCGCCAGCGTCGCACTCGCCGCCGTCTCGCTTCAACTGCTGGTCGTCGCCGGCCCGGCATCCGCGCAGCCGTCGGCGGAACAGCAGAGCGCGCTGCGCAACAACTGCCGTTCCGATTTCATGTCCAATTGCTCGGGCGTCACGCCGGGCGGCGCCGAGGCGCTGCAGTGCCTGCAACGCAACGTCGCGAAACTCTCGCCGGGCTGCCAGAGCGCGGTGAACGCGCTCGCGCCGCGGAGTGCGCCGCCGCAGGCGGCCGCACCTGCCGCTCCCCCAGCGCCCGCGCCTGCTCCCGCCGCTGCGCCTGCGGCGGCGTCCGTGCCGCCACCCCCGGCGCCAGCCACACGCGCGGGCGCACCGACGCCTGAACAACAGGCCGCGCTCCGCCAGCTTTGCGGAGCCGACTACATGGCTAAATGCGGTCACGTCCCGCCGGCGAGCCGCGAGGCCTTGCAGTGTCTGCAAAGCAAATCCGCCGAACTGTCGGAGAACTGCCGCGGAGCGCTTGCGCTGTTCAGCCCGGGCAGCGCGCCTCAGCCGGCACCCGCGCGAGCGGCAACGCCGACACCTGCACCGGCCGCACGCGCGGCCACCGCGCCGGCGGCGGCGGCCGCCGCGGCACCGGCCCGGCCGGCCGCCGCAGCACCGGCCCGGCCGACCGCGCAGCAACAGGCGGCGATCCGCCAGTCCTGCCAAGGCGATTTCATGTCGAAGTGCAGCGGCGTGCAGCCCGGCGGCGCGGACGCGTTGCGCTGCCTGCAACGCAATTCCGCGCAGCTCTCGCCGAACTGCCGTAACGCGGTCGCAGCGATCGGCGGCGGCGGCACGGCTTCGGCCACCGCGCCTGCGGCGCCGGCCGCGGCGGCATCCGCTCCCGCCGCCATGCCGACGGCCGAACAGCAGGCTGCGATCAAGCGAACCTGTCAGCGCGACTTCATGATGAACTGCCGCGGCGTGCAGCCCGGTGGTCCGGAGGCTTTTGCCTGCCTGCAACGCAATGCGTCGCGGCTGTCACCGGACTGCCAGACCTCGCTCGCCGCAGTCGCAGGCGGCGCGCCGGCCGCCACTGCTGCCGCCGCTCCGGCGGCACGGCCGCCGGGACCGTTTCCGCTGCGGCGCGCGATCCGCGAAAGGATGATGCACCAGTAGGCGTTCAGGCGGCGCCGGCCATGTAGGCCGGCAACCAGCCCTCGAAGCTTTCGTTGAGGGCGGCAACCGCGAGCGCGCGCTCGCCCGGAATCAAGATCGTGTCGCCGCCTGTCGTTCCGATGCGAGACACCGGCACGCTCGCCTGCTGCACCCGCCGCACCAGATCGTCGGCCCGGTCGAGCGGCACGGTAACGACGTAGCGCGCCTGGTCCTCGCCGAACCAGTAGGCGTGCGCCTCGGTGTCCGACGGCGGCGCGAGGAGCCGCGCGCCGATCCCCGACGCCATCGCCATTTCGGCGACTGCGACGAGCAGGCCGCCGTCCGACACGTCGTGGGCGGCGGTGATAAGCCCTTCGCCGATCAGCGTGCGCACCACGTCGCCGTTTTCCTTTTCCTCGACGAGATCGACCGGCGGCGGCGCGCCATCCTCGCGGCCGCAGACGTCGCGCAGATAAAGCGACTGGCCGAGCCAGCCCTGCGTCTCGCCGATCAGAAGGATCGCCTCGCCGCCGGACTTGAAGGCGAGCGTCGCCGATTTGGTGAAGTCGGACAGCACGCCGACGCCGCCGATGCTCGGGGTCGGCAGGATGCCGCGGCCCTGCGTCTCGTTGTAGAGCGAGACGTTGCCGGACACGACCGGAAAGTCGAGCGCCTTGCAGGCCTCGGCGATGCCGCGCACGCAGCCGACGAACTGGCCCATGATCTCCGGCTTCTCGGGATTGCCGAAATTGAGATTGTCGGTGAGCGCCAGCGGCTTGCCGCCGACCGCGGTGATGTTGCGCCAGGCTTCGGCCACCGCCTGCTTGCCGCCCTCGAACGGATCGGCCTCGCAATAGCGCGGCGTGACATCGACGGTGAGCGCCAACGCCTTCGGCCCATCCTCGACGCGCACCACTGCGGCGTCGCCGCCCGGCCGCTGCACGGTATTGCCGAGGATGACGTGATCGTACTGCTCCCACACCCAGCGCTTGGAGCAGAGGTCGGGCATACAGATCAGCCTCTCCAATGCATCGGCGACCGACATCGGCGGCTTCACGCTCGAAGCCTTCACCGCCGGCCGCTTGGGCGTCTCGGTGAACGGCCGGTTGTAGACCGGCGCCTCGTCGCCGAGCTCCTTGATGGGCAGGTCTGCCATCACGTCGCCGCGGTGCTTGACGATGAAGCGCTTGGTCGGCGTGGTGTAGCCGACGATGGCGAAGTCGAGGCCCCATTTGCGGAAAATCGCCTCGGCCTCCTTCTCCTTGTCGGGCTTCAGCACCATGAGCATGCGCTCCTGGCTTTCCGACAACATCATCTCGTATGCGCTCATGCCGGTCTCGCGGCATGGCACGCTGTCGAGCTCGAGATCGACGCCGAGATCGCCCTTGGCGCCCATCTCCACCGCCGAGCAGGTCAGCCCCGCAGCCCCCATGTCCTGGATGGCGATCACGCAACCCTTGGCCATGATCTCGAGGCAGGCTTCGAGCAGAAGTTTTTCCGAGAACGGATCGCCGACCTGCACGGTCGGCCGCTTCTCCTCGGAGTTCTGGTCGAACTCGGCCGAGGCCATGCTGGCGCCGTGGATGCCGTCGCGGCCGGTCTTGGAGCCGAGATAGACGATCGGCATGCCGACACCCGACGCAGCCGCATAGAAAATCTTGTCGGCTTCCGCGAGCCCCACCGCCATCGCGTTGACGAGGTTGTTGCCGTCATAGCGGGTGTGGAAGCGCACCTGCCCGCCGACCGTCGGAACTCCAAAAGAATTGCCGTAACCGCCGATGCCGGCGACCACGCCGGACACCAGATGCCGGGTCTTGGGATGCCTCGGATCGCCGAACGAGAGCGCGTTGAGGCAGGCGATCGGCCGCGCGCCCATCGTAAAGACGTCGCGCAGGATACCGCCCACCCCGGTCGCCGCGCCCTGATAGGGCTCGATGTAGCTCGGATGGTTGTGGCTCTCCATCTTGAACACCACCGCAAGCCCGTCGCCGATGTCGATGACGCCGGCATTCTCGCCCGGCCCCTGGATCACCCATGGCGCCTTGGTCGGCAGGCCGCGCAGGTGCACCTTCGACGACTTGTACGAGCAATGCTCGTTCCACATCGCCGAGAAGATGCCGAGCTCGGTGAAGCTCGGCTCCCGGCCGATCAGGTCGAGGATGCGCTTGTACTCGTCCGGCTTGAGGCCGTGCTCGGCGACCAGTTCGGGGGTGATGGGGGGCTCGTTGGATTTCACGGGCGATATGTAACGTGGCGGCCTTGGAATTACACCCGCCGGAAACCGGGCATCCACGCCTATTATTGGCCCATTCGCGGCGGTTACGCGACCTGATCAACGGTCGCGGCCGAGGAAGAACATGCCCGCATAGATCTTGCGGCGCGTCCCCTCGTTCAGCCGTGCGATCGACTGGTAGAGCTTCTCGATCATCAGGCAGGGCCTGCCCGGCTCGTCGCCGGCCTTGGTGAGGAATGCGCCGGTGCGCACCTCTTCGAACCGCATGCCGTCGCGATTGAGGCTTGCCTCGAACTGGCCAAGTTCCTCGTTGGACAGCGGCTCGACCGGCTTGGTGTTCGTCATGCCCTCGACGATGGCCTGGAACCGGTAGAGCGTTCCGAGCCGCATCATGCGCCGGACGCTCTCCGGCGGCTGGTTGTCCGCGGGGCTGTCGTCCTTGCCAAGCACCTTGAGACAGAAGGCCGGGCCTTCGGTGCCGAGCGCCCGAAACAGCGCGATCTCGTTGGCGGCCAGGCGATCGATCATCGCCGTGCTGGCGCCCGCCGCAAACCGCAGCTTACTGCGCATGATGTCCTGAAAACGCGCAAACAGCTCCTGCCCGAACACCGCGTCGGACGCGCCCTCGTTGCGCCGGTCCACCGCAACCGCGATCAGCGCCTTGTAGTCATCGGCAAAGTGCTTCTTCAGCAGCACCTGAAGTTCGGCATGGTCCGACTTCGCGATCTCGGCCTCGATGCTGTCCGGCGTGGCCTTGCTGGGCGGTGCAGGCGGTGGCGCGGGCTGGGGCGGCTGGGCGGACGGCACCGGCGGAGGCTGCGCGGGAGCGCCGGACGCTACCGGCGCTTCGGTAGTGCGGACCGGGCGCTGTTGCGTCGCGGCCAGCGGCTCGTGCGAACGCGAGCTCAGCGCGAAATAGAACCCGCCGAAGGCCACGGCAACGAGGGCTGCGGCAACCGCAATGAAGATGCGGAAATCCATGACAGAACCAGGTTTCCTTCGCCCGCTCGTGTTCCGAACCGCGGCACCAGAATAGGCGGATCAGGCCACCTTCGCAAAATGCTGCGTCAGCCCGGCAAACAGGCCGCGACCGTCGGTCGGACCGATCGCGCTTTCGACGTGGTTCTCCGGATGCGGCATCAGGCCCAGCACATTGCCGCGATCGTTCAGGATGCCGGCGATGGCGTTGACCGCGCCGTTGACGTTCCAGCGCGGGTCGAGCTTGCCGTCGGGCGCGGCATAGCGGAACGCCACCCGCCCCTCGCCTTCGAGCCGCGCCAGCGTTTCGGCGTCGGCGGCGTAGTTGCCTTCGCCATGGGCGACCGGCACCCGGATCACCTGCCCGGCATTGTAGCCCCGGGTGAACGGCGTGTCGGAGCGCTCGACGCGGAGATAGACATCCTTGCAGATGAACTTGAGCTCCGCGTTGCGCATCAGAATTCCCGGCAGCAGTCCAGACTCGCAGAGGATCTGGAAGCCGTTGCAGACGCCGAGCACCAGCCCGCCGCGCGCAGCATGCGCCCGCACCGCATCCATGACCGGCGCGCGCGCCGCGATCGCGCCGCATCGCAGATAGTCGCCGTACGAGAAGCCGCCGGGCACGACGACGAGATCGGTGCCGGGGGGCAGTTCGGTGTCCGCATGCCAGACCATCGCCGGCTCCGCGCCCGAGACGAGCCGCAGCGTGCGCGCCATGTCGCGCTCGCGATTGATGCCGGGGAAAACCAGGACGGCGGATTTCATGACCTGCTCCGCTTATCCCAGCACCTCGACGCGGTAGTTCTCGATGACGGTGTTGGCGAGAAGCTTCTCGGCCGCCGCCTTGAGCGCCGCCTCGGCCTGAGCGCGGTCCGAGCCCTCGACCTCGATGTCGAACACCTTGCCCTGGCGGACGCTGGCGACGCCCGAAACCCCGAGCGACTTCAACGCCCCCTCGATCGCCTTGCCCTGCGGGTCGAGAACGCCGGCTTTCAATGTGACTGTGACGCGCGCCTTCATCTCATGGGTGAAATAAAGGGGATTCCGTCACCCCGCAACCTCCGGCGCGCGCCGTCCCCCGCAATTCTGGGGCAATTCCAAGGCAGAGTGCTTGCTAGGCGGGCACCCTCTGCGATTGCCCCAGCATCTTGCCGCGGCCCGCCACGTGCCCGCTGTCGCCGGCCAGCCGCATCGCCTTCCAGAACGCCGATTGCGTGCTGGTGACCACGGGCACGCCATGCCGCTGTTCGATCGGCTCGGCGCAGCCGAGCGTGAGCAGACCGCCGCAGGAGATCAGCACGGCGTCCGGCCTGTCCGCCGCCTCGATCGCCGTGCCGCTGAGCTCGATGATCTCCTTCTCGGACTTGTTGCCGGGCTCGCCGAAGCCGAACAGCCCGAAGCCCTTGAGCGCGAGAACCTCGAAACCGGACTTGCGCAGGAAATCGGCAAGCCGGTTGTTGACCTCGTCGGCATAGGCGGTCGCGACCGCGATGCGCCTCGCGCCCACCGCCTTGAGGCCGTCCACCACGGCCTCGCTCATGGTCGAGACCGGCAGGCCGGTTTCCTTGCGCAGTTGCTCCAGCAGTTCCTGATGCGCGTCGTAGCCGCGATAAAAGGTGAGCGAGGTGCCGATCACCATGATGGCGTCGACGCCCTCCTTCGCGAGCTGCTTCGCGGCCGGCAGGATCGCGTTCCAGGCGGCGTCGTAGCCTTCGGGTGTGAGCGCGCGCACACCCACGGCACGCGGAATGAACTTCACGCCCGGATACATCATCGGGCCCTCTTCCGGCACCTTGTCGGTCGAGAACGGCACGACGAGGCCGATGGTGAGTGGCTTGCTCATGGATGGCTTCCTCCGCGTTTGACGCAATTTAGCTTATTCGACGCTGATGCCTATGCCCCTGATGACTTCGGTCCAGCGCGCAGCTTCCTTGACGATATGCTCATGCGCTTCTTTCGGCGTGCTGGTTCGCGGCTGCATACCGAGCGAGGTGAAGTAATTCTGCGCCTCCGGCGTCACCATGACGCTGGCGAGCGCGCCGTTGAGACGCTGGACGATCGGCTCCGGCATTTGCGGAGGACCGACCATCATCTGCCAGGTGTTCGCCTCGTAGCCGGTGACGCCAGCCTCGTCGAGCGTCGGCACCTCCGGCAGATTGCTGCTGCGGGTCGCGGTCGTTACGCCGAGCGCCTTGAGCTGGCCCGATTTGATCAGCGCTGCAGCAGGCCCCGCATCGGCAAAATAGACCGGCACATGGCCCGCGACGACGTCGTTTTGCGCGAGTGCGCCGCCGCGATAGGGCACATGCCGCATCTTGATGCCGGTCATGCTCATGAACAGTTCGCAGAAGATGTGATGCACCGCGCCGACGCCCGCGGACGCATACGCGAGTTCGCCGGGCTTGCTCTTGGCGAGCGCGACAAGCTCCTTCACCGAGTTCACTCCGAGCGACGGATTGACCACCAGCACGAACGGCACGGTGGCGAAGTACATCACCGGCGAGAAATCCCTGGTCGGGTCGTAGGCGAGCCGCTTGTAGAGCCCGGGCGCCGCGGCGAAGGTCGAGGCGGTGCCGACCAGCAGGGTGTAGCCATCGGGCTCGGCGCGCGCGACGGCGGTCGCGGCGAGCGTGGTGCCCGCGCCGGCGCGGTTCTCGACGATAAAGGGCTGACCGAGCCGCTGCTCCATGCCTTTGGCTACAACGCGCGTCAGCGCGTCGGTGCCGCCGCCGGCCGGAAACGGCACGACGACCTTCACGGGGCGATTGGGATAGTCCTGCGCTGAAGCAAGGTCAGCCCCGAGCAGGCCCGAGACCGCGACAATGGTGGCGCAGATGGCGGCCCGTATCAGCACGTCTTTCTCCCGTCGTGCCCACGCATCGTGGGCACATGTTCTTTTCAGGAGAGCTTAAAGACGTTGATGGCCGGGACAAGCCCGGCCACGACGTTGTGACGCTGTTTGGAAATCGAAAGACGCTTAGCTCTTCACCAGCACCGGCCCGGTGCCCTGCGGCCGCTCGTTCTCGCTCATCACGCCGAGCCGCTTGGCGACGTCGGTGTAGGCTTCGAGCAGGCCGCCGAGATCGCGGCGGAAGCGGTCCTTGTCGAGCTTGTCGTTCGACTTGATGTCCCACAACCGGCAGGAGTCCGGCGAGATCTCGTCGGCAACCACGATCCGCATCAGGTCGTTTTCCCAAAGCCGCCCGCATTCCATCTTGAAGTCGACCAGGCGGATGCCGACGCCGAGGAACAGGCCGCAAAGGAAGTCGTTGACGCGGATGGCGAGCGCCATGACGTCGTCGATTTCCTGCGGCGTCGCCCAGCCGAACGCGGTGATGTGCTCCTCCGACACCATCGGGTCGTTGAGCTGATCGTTCTTGTAGTAGAACTCGATAATCGAGCGCGGCAGCTGCGTGCCTTCCTCGATGCCGAGACGGGTCGCCAGCGAGCCCGCCGCGACGTTGCGCACGCAGACCTCCAGCGGGATGATCTCGACCTCGCGGATCAACTGCTCGCGCATGTTGAGCCGACGGATGAAATGCGTCGGCACGCCGATGTCGTTGAGGCGCTGGAACAGATATTCGGAGATGCGGTTGTTGAGGACGCCTTTGCCTTCGATCACCTCGCGCTTCTTGGCGTTGAACGCGGTGGCATCGTCCTTGAAGTGCTGGATCAAGGTTCCAGGCTCCGGGCCCTCGTAGAGGACCTTCGCCTTGCCTTCATAGATGCGGCGTCGGCGGCTCATAGGAACGTACCGTGGTTTGTTAATGTCCATCGAGGTGCCGTGGCTCCAGTGGGATCAAGTCCGCGGCGGCGAAAGCGGCAGGCACAACGCGAATAGAATCGGACGCCTATCCGTTCACAACCAAAACCTATCCGATCGGGTGGGGTTGCACAACGACATAAGCCCTCTCCTTTCGGTGCGCAACGGACAAGTTAACGCTGCGGTGGATTGCCTTGACGGCTGTGTACCCGTTGTGCAAAGCGCGAAGAAACCATAATTTGATGCAGACTTCCGCCATCAAGAACTTAATCCCACAACTTTGCGCCCAGACGCGGCGCATGTGCGGGTGAGCAACCGGCCAAGTGGCCACGAGGGAAACATGACGACATTCGACAAGCGCGAACAAGGCTTCGAGAAGAAATTTGCACTCGACGAAGAGCAGCGTTTCAAGGCCAATGCGCGCCGCAACAGGCTGCTCGGTGCATGGGCCGCGCAGCAGCTCGGGCTCGCCGGCCCCGACGCCGACGCTTACGCGAAGGAAGTCGTAATGGCCGACTTCGAGGAGGCCGGCGACGACGACGTGTTCCGCAAGGTGCGCAAGGACTTCGATGCCAAGGGCGTCAAGCAGTCCGACCAGGACATCCGCAGCACCATGACCGCGCTGATGGAGCAGGCGGTTGCCCAGATCAAGGCGGGCTGAACGACGCGCGAAGCCTGCCGGCACGGGAAAGGCAGGCCGCAGGCGCGCGTCGGTTTCCGCCGAAGCCGCGGCGAGCTGGTACGAGGGCAAGGAGTTCGCCACCGACTGGACGTCGTGGCATTTCCCGAACTGGATGAAGCTCCTGGACTCCCGGCGCAAACGTGCGTTGCGCGTGCTGGAGATCGGCTCCTGGGAGGGCCGCTCCGCGCTGTTCTTCCTGAACTACCTGCCGCGCGCGAGCCTGACCTGCATCGACACGTTCGCGGGAGGCCAGGAGCATCAGGAGGCCGCGGCGCGCAATGCCGCCGAGGCGCGGTTCCTCCGCAGCGTCGAAGGCCGGTTCGACCGCAACACCATGGCCTTCAGGAAACGCATCGAGAAGATCAAGGCGCCCTCGACCGCGGCGCTGGCGGAGCTCGGCATCCGGAACCGCCGCTTCGACCTCGCCTATGTCGACGGCGGCCACCGCGCGGTTGAGGCCTATGCGGACGGCGCGCTGACCTGGCCGCTGATGGCGCGCGGCGGCTTGCTTCTGTTCGACGATTACGAATGGAAGGAAATGCCGAAGCCGCTGGACAATCCCGGCTCCGGCATCGACGCGTTTCTGAAATCGATCGCCGGACAATATCGCCTTGTCCACAAGAGCTATCAGGTCGCGATCGAGAAGCTGTAAGCCAAGGTTGCTACGGCACCTCGTTTCCGGCATCCGTAAAACGCACTAGGATAGCGGCCCCTCCTCCCACACGGTTGCCGTCATGTCCCTTCCCAACTACTCGCTGGCCCGCAGGCTCGCCGCCGGCGAAACCGTCTACACCGGCTGGTGCGCGCTGCCCGCGCCGATCGTCGCCGAAGCCGTCGCGCGCGAAGGCTTCAACACCGTCACCATCGATCAGCAGCACGGCCTCTGGGGCACCGAAGGAACCGTGACCGCCATCGGCGCGATCCGCGCGGCCGGCGCTGCGCCCGTCGTGCGCATCCCGCTCGGCGCCTTTGCGGTGGCGAGCCGCGCGCTCGACTTCGGCGCCGAAGGCATCATCGCGCCGATGATCAACACCGTCGCCGACGCCAAGGCCTTCGTCAGCGCAACAAAATATCCGCCGCTCGGCGAGCGAAGCTGGGGCCCGACGCGGGCCATGATCCTCGCCGGCATCGGCGACATGAAGACGTATCTGCGCGAGGCCAACGAAAATATCGTCACGCTGGCGATGATCGAAACCAAGACCGCGATGGCCAACCTCGACGCGATTGCGGCGGTGCCCGGCATCGACGTGCTGTTCGTCGGCCCCTCGGACCTGTCGATCGGGCTGAGCGACGGCACCGAACTCGACCCGCATTCGCGGACCGTCGACGAGGCGGTCGACCGGATCGTCGCAGCCTGCAAGAAGGCCGGAAAGATCGCGGGGCTCTACTGCGCCAATGCCGAGCGCGCGGTGGCCTGCGCCAAGCGCGGCATCCGCTTCCTTGCGGTCGGCAGCGACCTCGGATTCCTGCGCGCCGGAACGGCGGCGCAGGTCAAGACGCTGAAGGGCTGACGGTCAGGATTGCGGCGAGACTGTTGAGCGCAGCCGCAACGTCGCGCTCGACCTCCGCCATCTCCACATCCATCACGCGGTAGCCGCGCTCGGTGAGCCAGCCGCGGCGTTCGGCGCGTGTGCTCGCACCCGTCTCGGTCTCGTCCGCCGGCACCAGCTCGATCACGGCCTTCAGCGGGAACGACACGATGTCGGTGACGTGCGGGCCGACCGGCACCTGCCGCTTGAAACCCAGCCCGACAAAGCGGCGGTCCTTCATCATCGCATCCCAGAACGTGCGTTCCGCGTCGGTCGGATTGCGGCGCAACAGCCGCGCCAGCCCGCGCACCGGGCCGCGCTCGTTCGGCACCCGGCCCTGGCCGTGCTCGGCCAGCAGATCGCGAAGCAGCGCCGCCTCGTCTCCGTTGAGCAGGCCCCCGCGCGCCGGCCCTTTGCGTCCCTCGGAAATCGCCGTGATGATCCCGTGCAGCGTGCGGACATCCTGCTGGGTCGGCTGCATGCGCGTGAAGATATTGCGCAGATTGATCTGCATGGTGTCGCGCTTGTCGGGCGGACGGAAGAACTCGACCTTCTCCAGTTCACGTTCGACCGCGGCAAAGAATGCCTGAAGCTGTTCCTTGCGGACCGGCGGCGAGCGGAGCCGGGTCGAAAACGGCAGCGCGCCCGAGGTCGAAAGCTTGAACCATTCGTAGGCAACGATAATGACCGCCTGGGCCAGATTGAGCGAGGCGAACGCCGGATTGACCGGCAAGGTGAGAATGTGGTCGGCGAGCGCCACCTCGTGGTTCTCAAGCCCGATCCGCTCGCGGCCGAACAGGATGCCGACCGTCTCGCCGGCCGCCACCGGCTCGGCCATCGCCCTGGCGGCCCCGGCGGCATCGACCACGGGCTTGGCCTGGTCGTGCGCCCGGGCCGTGGTCGCGAGCACCAGCGTGCAGTCGGCAATCGCGGCTTCCACGCTGTCATAAAGCTCGGCGCCGTCGAGCACGCGGTCCGCCCCGGAGGCCATCTTGCGCGCCTGCGGGTTCGGCCATTCCTCCCGCGGCTTGACCAGCCGCAGCCGGGACAGGCCGAAATTGGCCATGGCGCGCGCCGCAGACCCGATGTTCTCGCCCATCTGCGGCTCAACCAGGATCACCACCGGTCCCGGCTGTTCAACCCATCGCTTGGTCTTGTCGGTGCCGGCGCCCGGCATGCAGTGCTCCTCGGCGGACAAATGCCCTGAAGCCGCAGCCCCTGCCCAAGCTGGCCGCTTGCGTCAAGCGGCAGCGCGGTACCCGGCCGAAACACCCGGCGGCTCCCGCCCCGCCGGCGCCTGTCTCACACCTGCCGACGAGGCTTTTACCAGCGAAGTGCGGATGCTATAGGGCGCGCGCCGAATTCCCGTCAGTCGGATTCCCGGCTGGCGCCCGCCAATGTTCAGTTTCCGGTCGGCCCAGACAAGCACGGCGACCAGAGGTGTAAGCATGTCAAATCTCGAAATCATGTGGACAAAGGTCGATGAAGCCCCGGCGCTCGCGACCTATTCCCTGCTGCCGATCGTCGAAGCCTTCGTGGGCGCGGCGGGTGTGTCCGTGAAGGTGAAGGACATCTCGCTGGCCGGTCGCATCCTCGCCACTTTCCCCGAGAAGCTCACCCCTGCGCAACGGATCAACGACGAACTCACCGAACTCGGCGAGCTCACGTTGAGGCCCGAAGCCAACATCATGAAGCTGCCCAACATCTCGGCCTCGATCCCGCAGCTCAAAGCCGCGATCAAGGAACTCCAAGGCAAGGGCTACGGCGTTCCGGACTATCCGGACAATCCGACGACGGACGCCGAGAAGGAAATCAAGACCCGCTACGGCAAGGTGTTCGGCAGCGTCGTCAACCCGATCCTTCGCGAAGGCAATTCCGACCGCCGCGCCGCCGCCGCAGTCAAGAACTACGCCCGCAAGAACCCACACAAAATGGGCATCTGGAGCAAGGACTCCAAATCGCACGTGGCCCACATGTCGAGCGGCGACTACTTCGGCTCGGAAATCGCAACCACGGTCGACAAAGCGACTAACGTTCGCATCGAATTGGCCGGCGTCGACGGCGCCGTCACAGTGCTGAAGGCCAAGACGACGCTCGATGCCGGCGAGATTATCGACGCGGCGGTCATGAGCGCCAAGACGTTGCGCAAATTCTTCGCCGAGCAGATCGACGACGCCAAGAAGCAAGGCGTGCTGTTCTCGCTGCACGTCAAGGCGACGATGATGAAGATCGCCGACCCGATCGTGTTCGGCCATGTCGTTTCAGTCTTCTTCGCCGATGTGGTCGAGAAGCACGCCGCCACGCTGAAGAAGCTCGGCGTCAACCTCAACAACGGCTTCGGCGATCTGCTGACGAAGATCGAGACGCTGCCAGAGGCCGAGAAGAAAGCAATCAAGGACGACATTGCGGCCGTCTATGCCAAGCGGCCAGCCCTCGCCATGGTCAATTCCGACAAGGGCATTACCGGCCTGCATGTGCCCAGCGACTTCATCATCGACGCCTCGATCCCGGCGATGATCCGCGAGTCCGGCCGCATGTGGGGCCCGGATGGCAAGCTGCACGACACCAAGGCCGTCGTTCCCGATCGTGCCTACGCGCGGCTGTTCCAAACGGTCATCGAGGACTGCAAGGCTAATGGCGCCTTCGACCCAAAGACCATGGGCTCGGTTCCGAACGTCGGCCTGATGGCGCAGAAGGCCGAGGAGTACGGCTCGCACGACAAGACGTTCGAGGTTCCGGCGAGCGGCACGGTTCGCGTCGTCGCAGACGACGGCAAGGTGCTGCTGGAGCGGCCCGTCGAGGCCGGTGACATCTTCCGCATGTGCGAGCTCAAGGACGCAGCCGTGCGGGATTGGGTGAAGCTCGGTGTGCGCCGCGCGCGCCTCACCAACACACCGGCGGTGTTCTGGCTCGACAAGAACCGCGCACACGACGCCCAGCTCATCGCCAAGGTCGAGACGTACTTGAAGGATCAAGATACCAGGGGGCTCGACATCCGCATTCTGGCCCCGGTCGACGCGATGAAATTTTCACTTGAGCGGATTCGCAAGGGCCAGGACACAATTTCCGTCACCGGCAACATTCTGCGGGATTATCTGACGGATCTTTTCCCGATCATGGAACTCGGCACCTCGGCCAAGATGCTCTCGGTCGTCCCGTTGCTGGCGGGCGGCGGTATGTTCGAGACGGGCGCCGGCGGCTCGGCGCCGAAGCACGTCGAGCAGTTCCAGCAGGAGGGCTATCTGCGCTGGGATTCGCTCGGTGAGTTCCTCGCCCTCGGCGCGTCGCTCGAGCATTTGGGCCATACCTACAAGAACGCCAAGGCTCTGGTTCTCGCCGAGGCGCTCGACACGGCGGTCGGCCAGTTCCTCGAGAACAACCGAAATCCCGCACGCAAAGTCGGCGAGATCGACAACCGCGGCAGCCATTTCTACCTTGCCCTGTACTGGGCTCAGGCGCTGGCCGCGCAGACCAAGGACGCGGCGCTGCAAGCCCGCTTCAAACCGCTGGCCGAGACGCTCGCCAGGAACGAAGCCAAGATCAATGCCGAGCTGATCGCTGCGCAAGGCAAGCCGGTCGACGTCGGCGGTTACTACCTGCCCGATTCCACCAAGACGTCGGCCGCGATGCGGCCGAGCGCCACGTTGAACGCCGCGCTCGCCGCGTTCTGACGCGAAGTCCCGCGGCGCGGGCGTTTCCAAGACTATGCTCGCTCGATGACGAACTCATCGAGCGGGTCCTCTCAAAAGGCGGCTTCTTAAAATGGCGAAGATCAAGGTGAAGAATCCCGTCGTCGAAATGGACGGCGACGAGATGACCCGGATCATCTGGCAGTTCATCAAGGACAAGCTGATCCATCCCTACCTCGACCTCGATCTTCTCTACTACGATCTCAGCGTCCAGAAGCGCGACGAGACCAAAGACCAGATCACCATCGACGCCGCCAACAAGACCAAGGAGGTCGGCGTCGCGGTCAAGTGCGCCACCATCACGCCGGACGAAGGCCGCGTGAAGGAGTTCGGCCTGAAGGACATGTGGCGGTCGCCGAACGGCACCATCCGCAACATCCTCGGCGGCACGATCTTCCGCGAACCGATCATCTGCAAGAACATCCCGCGGCTGGTGCCGGGCTGGACCAAGCCGATCATCATCGGCCGCCACGCCTTCGGCGACCAGTATCGCGCCACCGACTTCAAGTTCCCGGGCGCGGGCACGCTCTCGATCAAGTTCACCGGCAACGACGGCAAGGTGATCGAGCGCGAGGTGTTCAAGGCGCCGGGCTCGGGCGTGACGCTGGCGATGTACAACCTGGACGAGTCGATCATCGATTTCGCCAAGGCCACGTTCAACTACGGCCTCGACCGCAACTACCCGGTCTACCTGTCGACCAAAAACACCATCCTGAAGCAATACGACGGCCGCTTCATGGAACTGTTCCAGCAGGTGTTCGACCAGGAGTTCAAGGCCGAGTTCGACAAGCGCAAGCTGGTCTATGAGCACCGCCTGATCGACGACATGGTGGCGGCCGCGATGAAGTGGCCGGGCGGCTATGTCTGGGCCTGCAAGAACTACGACGGCGACGTGCAGTCGGACGTGGTGGCGCAGGGCTTCGGCTCGCTCGGCATGATGAGCTCGGTTCTGATGACGCCGGACGGCAAGGTCGTGGAGTCGGAGGCGGCGCACGGCACCGTCACCCGCCACTACCGCGAGCACCAGAAGGGCCGCGAGACCTCGACCAACTCGGTCGCCTCGATCTTCGCCTGGGCCCGCGGCCTCGCGCATCGCGCCAAGCTCGACAGCACGCCCGAACTTGCCAAGTTTGCAGGCACGCTGGAGAAGGTCACGATCGACACGGTCGAAGCCGGCTTCATGACCAAGGACCTGGCGCTGCTGGTCGGTCCCGACCAGACGTGGCTCTCGACCACCGGCTTCCTCGACAAGATCGACGAGAACCTCAAGAAGGCGATGGCATAAATCGCCAATTCCTCCGTAACTGCCTGGAAGGCGGCCGCAAGGCCGCCTTTCTTTTTTCCGGAACCCGGGTTACTCCGGCTTGGTGCGATCGGCGTCGAGTTCCTCGGTCACGATATCGCCGCGGGGCGTGAGCAGTTCGTGCTTGAGACGGCCGCGCGCCATGTCGCGCACGCGCTCCGCGATGCGCGGATCGCGCTCCATCAGGGCATGCAAGTCGGATGCATCGAGAACCAGCAGGCTCGTGCTCACAAGCGCCCGCACGGTCGCCGAACGCCGCGTCCGCTGCAGCACGGCGATCTCGCCAAAGAAGTGGCCCTCCCCGAGCCGGGCGCGCTCATGCGGCAGCTCGATTTCGACTTCGCCTGCGGCGACAAAATACATCGAATGGCCGGGATCGCCGCGCCGGACGATCATCGTGCCCGGCTCGGCCCGCTGAGCCCGCAGAAGCCGCATGATGTCGGCGATCTCGCCGGCGTCGAGGCCGGAGAACAGCGGCACCTTCGCCACCATGCTCCAGGTCACGATAAAATCGCGGCGATGGATTTGCTCGTTGAAGGCGTTGGCGATGATGCCGACCGGCAGCGCGATCATGATCAGGCCGAGGAATATGGTGATGGACGCGACGAGCTTTCCTGCGGCGGTGACCGGCACGACGTCGCCATAGCCGATCGTGCCGAGGGTCACGATCGCCCACCACATGGCCTCGGGGATGGTGCCGAGCTTGTCCGGCTGCACCCGGCCTTCGGCCAGGTGCATCGCCGCAGCCGCAATCAGCGTCACGCCGAACATCACCCCCAGACAGCCGAACAGCGCGCGGCGCTCGCTGTAAAGCACGTCGAGCAGCGAGCGCATGGCGATGGAATAGCGGGCGATCTTGAGGAAGCGGATCATCCGCAGCACCATCAGCACCCGCAGGTCCGGCGGCAGCAGGAAACCGAACCAGAAGGGCATCACCGCCAGAAGGTCGACGATGCCCCCGCCGCTGGCGAGATAGCGCATGCGGCGCGCGGCGGGCTTCAGATGCTGGAACGGCGCATGCTCGACCGCGACCCAGATCCGCAAGCCGTATTCCGCCGTGAACACGACCAGCGAAATCCACTCGATGAGATCGAACACCAGGGCGTGTCGTGCGGCGAGTTCGGGCACGGATTCGAGCGCCACCGCGACCAGGTTGATGACAATCAGCGCGACAATGCCCCGGTCGACGACGACGCTGATCCGGTCGCCCGCGCTGCCGCGCTCGAGAATTTCATAGATCCGCCGCCGCAGATCGTGCGCCCTGTGGTTCACGCGCAGCATGCCCGCTGGCTCCTCTTGAGCCCAGCATCGCCCGGAACGCGGCGTGGAACCTTGCGCTCGATCAATCCGCGCCGAGCGCGGTTTCGATGGCTTTCAACGCCACGTCGGCCTTTGAACCGTCCGGGCCGCCGGCCTGCGCCATGTCGGGCCGGCCGCCACCGCCCTTGCCGCCCAGCGCCTCCGAGCCCTTCTTGACCAGGTCGACCGCGTTGAAGCGCGAGGTCAGATCGGCGGTCACGCCGACCACCATGCCGGCCTTGCCCTCGTCGGTCACCCCGACGATGGCGACCACGCCGGAGCCGATCTGCTTCTTGCCCTCGTCGGCCAGGCTTTTCAGGTCCTTGATGTCGATGCCCGACACGGCACGCGCCAAAAGCTTGATGTCGCCGATGCTGCGCACGCCGTCGTCGGCGGAGGCCTTGCCGCCGCCGCCGCCCATCGCAAGCTTCTTTCGCGCGTCGGACAGGTCGCGTTCGAGCTTCTTGCGCTCGTCGAGCAGCGACACGATCCGCGACGGAAGATCGTCGAGCGAAACCCGGAGTTCGGACGATGCCGCCTTGGCCAGGTTGATGGCGCCCTGCGCGGCCTTGCGCGCCACGCTGCCGGTCAGCGCCTCGATGCGGCGGACGCCCGAGGCGACGCCGGAATCGGAGAGCCCGGAAATCAGCCCGATGTCGCCGATCCTGCGAACATGCGTGCCGCCGCAAAGCTCCACCGACCAGCCGAGCGTGTTGCCGCTCCCCTCGCCCATCGCGACGACGCGCACCTCGTCGCTGTACTTCTCGCCGAACAGCGCGCGCGCCCCCGAGGCCCGCGCGTCGTCGAGCGCCATCAGGCGCGTGGTGACCGGCGAGTTCTGCAGCACATAGTCGTTCGCCATGTCCTCGACGCGCTCGATCTCCTCGGGCGTCATCGGCTTGGGATGCGAGAAGTCGAAGCGCAGCCGGTCGGGCGCGACCAGCGAGCCCTTCTGCGCGACATGATCGCCCAGCACCTGGCGCAGCGCCTCGTGCAGCAGATGCGTCGCCGAATGGTTGCGGCGGATCGCGGTGCGCCGCGCGCGATCGACCTCGAGCGCGAGCGGCATGCCGACCTTGAGCGCGCCCTGTTCGACTTTGCCAACATGGACAAAGAGATCGCCGGCTTCTTTCTGCGTGTCGGTCACGGCGAAGCGGACGCCGGAGCCCGTCATCGTGCCGGTGTCGCCGATCTGGCCGCCGGACTCGCCGTAGAACGGCGTCTGGTTGACGAGCACCGCGCCGGTCTCGCCGGCTTTCAGCTCGGCGACCTCCTTGCCGTCGCGCACCAGGCCGGTGACGACGCCCTCCGCGGTCTCGGTCTCGTAGCCCAGGAACTCGGTCGCGCCGAGCTTCTCGCGGATCGGAAACCACGCGGTCG
>Ga0247825_10001005_pt1 | contig 18345 bp, 14 predicted proteins | sample 13C_Vanillin_Day_FD_194413 | JGI IMG/M metagenome (GOLD analysis project Ga0247825, IMG submission 194413) | Soil microbial communities from agricultural site in Penn Yan, New York, United States - 13C_Vanillin_Day48 | ecosystem: Environmental > Terrestrial > Soil > Agricultural land | place...
AGATCGGGCATCACCGAGGCGTCGATCACGCGGAGCGCCTCCACGCCGCGCACCCGCAGCGATGGATCGACCACCGCGGTCGCGTCGCGGTCGCGGCCCATCTTGCAGGTGCCGGCAGGGTGATGCAGCGTGATCGCGGTGTTGCGGATATGCGCGTCGAGCTCGGCGTCGGTCCGGGCCGGCGTGAGTTCGCCGGCGATGAACGGCGCCATCTGGGGCTGGTGCATCACGTCCTGCATCAGCCGCATTCCGGCGCGCAGCGTCTTCCACTCGCGCTCGCTGGACATGAAGTTCTGCTTGATGCGGATCGGCTCGGCCGGATCGGCCGACGCCAGCATCAGCTCGCCCCGGCTTTCCGGATGCAGCATGATCACGCGCCCGCCGAAGCCGTCCCGATAGGGCTTGCGGAACGGCGGGAGATACGGATGCGCCGTCATCGGCGCGCCGGCCAGCAGCAATTGCACGTCCGGCACGGTGGAATCCGAATGGACGCGTGCGAACGATGCCATGCCGCCCGGAATGTCGCTTGCGACGCTCGTTCCGCCGAAAAGATAGGTGTCGGCGAGCGCAACGGCGATACGGTCGAGCCGCATCGCGTGGTGGATCGTGCCCGGCGATGTGCGCTTGAACCCCAGCATCGCAGTGACGTGGTCCTGCAGGCTCCGGCCGACGCCGCGCAGCGGCACCTGGGTCTTGATGCCGACCGCTCCGAGCTTTTCCGGGTCGCCGATGCCGGACAGCATCAGCACCTGCGGCGAGTTGATCACGCCGCCCGCGAGCAGCACCTCACGGTGGCTGTGCACGACGTGGGTGCTGCTGCCCTGCCGGTATTCGACCCCCACCGCCCGGGTGCCGTCGAGCACGACGCGCGTCACCAGCGCGCCGGTCTCGACGGTGAGATTGTCGCGCTCCAGCGCCGGGCGCAGATACGCGACCGCCGCGCTGCACCGCCGGCCGTCGCGGATGGTATTCTGGTTGCGGCCGATGCCCTCGTTGCGGCCGCTGTTGAGGTCGTCGTTCCAGTTGAGGCCCGCCGACCGGCTCGCCGCGGTGTAGGCCTCGGTCAGTGGATCCTCGAAGGTCGACCAGCAGGTGCCGAGCGGGCCCGAGCCGCCGCGATGCGCGTTCGCTCCGCCCTCCCAGGTCTCCTGCTTCTTGAAGTAGGGCAGCGCGTGCGCGTAGGACCAGCCCGGCAACCCGTTCGCGGCCCAGCGGTCGTAATCGCCGCGATGGCCGCGCGAATAGGTCATCGCGTTGATCGAGGATGAGCCGCCGATCACCTTGCCGCGGGCGCATTCGATCTTGCGCCCGTTGAACTGCGGCTCGGGTTCGGTGAAGTACATCCAGTCGTGCAGGCGGTTGGTGAGGATCTTGCCCCATGCCAGCGGAATGTGGATCCACGGATCGCGATCCCAGCCGCCGGCTTCCAGCACCAGCACGCGGGTGTCGCGGTCCTCGGTCAACCGGTGGGCGAGCACGCAGCCCGCGGAACCTGCACCGATGATGACGTAATCGTAGCTCTTGCCCGAGGCCATTCCCGGATGCCCCACATTCCGCGCTAAGCTTGGCGCAAGCCGGAGGCCAATGCTAGGCCTCGGCGAGTGAACCGTTCTTGAGGACAGAACAGCCATGAGCACATCGGGAGGCCCGGTCGATCGCGGCGTGCTGGAGGACCTCGCGGCGTCGAGCCGCATCCTGGCCGATCAGGGCGTGTTCGACGCGGCGGGCCACGTCTCGATGCGGCATCCGGGCCATCCCGAGCGCTTCCTGATGTCGCGCTCGCTTGCGCCGCAGATGATCACCGCCGACGACATCATGGAATTCGATATCGACAGCAATGCCATCGATGCGCGCGGCCGCAACGGGTTCATTGAGCGTTATCTGCACGGCGAAATTTTTCGCGCGCGGCCCGACGTGATGGCCATCGCGCACAGCCACTCGCCTTCGACCATCGCGTTCGGGCTGTCCAACGTGCCGATGCGGGCGATGTACCACAACGCGGCGTTTCTCGCGGCCGGCGTGCCGGTGTTCGACATCCGCGAGAAGTTCGGCGCGACCGACATCGTCATCAGCACGGCGGAGAAGGGCGCGGCGCTCGCCAAGGTTCTGGCCGACAAGCCGGTGGCGCTGCTTCGCGCGCACGGCATGGTTGCGACCGGCCCCTCGCTGCCGGTCGCGGTGTTCCGTGCGATCTTCACGGTGACCAGCGCCAACATTCAGCATCAGGCGCTGGCGCTCGGCGGGCCGGTCGCGGCACTGGACGCAGAGGAGGGCCGCCTCGCCGACGTGGTCAATGTGCAGACGGTGGGCCGCGCATGGGATTTGTGGAAAAAGCGCGTGACGTAAAAGCCCCCGACTTTCGCCGGGGGCTTTGCACCGTGTGGCAGTCGTTGGCCGCTCAGGCCGCCTTGGACTTCCGCGTCGTGGCCGTCGCGGCCCGCAACGCCTGGTCGAGATCGGCGATGATGTCGTCGATGTGCTCGATGCCCACCGACAGCCGGACGAAGCCCGGCGTCACGCCGCTCGCCAGCTGATCCTCGCCGTTCAGCTGCGAATGCGTGGTGCTCGCCGGATGAATGGCGAGCGAGCGCGCATCGCCGATATTGGCCACGTGGAAGAACATCTTGAGCGCATCGATGAAGCGTGCGCCCGCCTCGTGGCCCGCCGCCAGTTCGAAGCCGACGATGCCGCCGAACCCGCCGGTAAGATATTTGCTGGCGCGCCGGCGCTGTTCGACATCCTCGTGCAGGCCCGGATAGATGACGCGGGACACCTGCGGATGCTTCTGCAGATGGAGCGCGACCGCGCCGCCGTTGCGGCAGTGCTCGCGCATCCGCAGCGGCAGCGTCTCCAGCCCCTGGATGAACTGGAAGGCGTTGAAGGGGCTCATGCACATGCCCATGTCGCGCAGCAGGACGCAGCGGGCGCGGATGATGTAGGCGATCGGCCCCATCGGCTTCACGGCTTCGGTCCAGATCGCGCCGTGATAGCTGGGATCCGGCTCGTTGAGCGTCGGGAAGCGCTTCTTGTGCGCCTCCCAGTCGAAGTTGCCGCCGTCGACGATCACGCCACCGATCGAGGTACCGTGGCCGCCGATATACTTGGTCGTCGAATGGACGACGATGGCGGCGCCGTGTTCGAGCGGCCGGCACAGCACCGGCGCCGCGGTGTTGTCCATGATGAGCGGCACGCCGAGCGCCCGCCCGATCGCCGCCACCTCAGCGACGGGGAACACGGTGAGCTTCGGGTTCGGCAGTGTCTCGGCATAGTAGGCGCGCGTGCGCTCGTCGGTGGCGCGCCGGAAGCTTTCGGGATCGGCGGGGTCGGCAAAGCGCACGGTGATGCCCATCGACGAGAGCGTGTTGGCGAACAGGTTCCAGGTGCCGCCGTAAAGATCGGTGGAGCTGACCACGTTGTCGCCGGGCCGGCACAGGTTCTGGATCGCCATCGCCGAGGCCGCCTGGCCGGAGCTGACGGCGAGCGCCGCCACGCCGCCTTCCAGCGCCGTGATCTTCTGCTCGAGCGCATCGCAGGTCGGATTGCCGATGCGCGAATAGATGTTGCCGAGCTCCTTCAGCGCGAACAGGTTTGCCGCGTGCTCGGTGTTGCGGAACTGGAACGAGGTGCTCTGAACGATCGGCACCGCCACTGCGCCGGTGCCGGCATCGCCGCGCGGGCCGGCGTGCAGCATCAGGGTCTCGGGGTTCTTGCTGGTGATGGTCGTGGTCGCGGTCATCGTCTCTCTCTCCTGGGTTGGGATGGTTCGTGGGTGGATGGGCTTGGGTTCAGTTCATGGGCGCGGTTCTTGGGATCGGTTCAGGCGGCCGGCGCCTTGACCGGCAGATCGAATGCCGTGGTGGCCGGGTTCTTGCGCGGTCCGGCCGCGCCGATGTGCCCGGCGATCAGCGCCGACACCTCGGATGCATGCGTGAGCGGGCCCATGTGGCCGGCGCCGCCGACCACGGTGAGCCGGCTGTCGGACAACTGCTCCGACAGACCTTCCGCGATGACGCGGGTGGGAGTCGGCGCGCGCTCGCCGCGCAGGATCAGCACGGGGAATTTGAGAGCGCGGTAGGCGTACAAGGGCGTTGCTTCATGGAACAGCGCGTGAAAATCGAGCGGCCCCTTGGGCGCCCAGCGGATCAGCGCGTCCTGTCGCTCCGCAGGAAGTGCGTTCCACGCGCCCGGTCCGTTCCAGTAATCGACGAAGCCAGCGATGCCGGCGCGATAGTCGCCCGCGGCGACGGCCTCGCCGAGGCGTTGCGCGACGCCCGTGATCTCGGCCCAGGCCGCGGCGCCGGCTCCGCCCATCTGCCGCAGCAGGTGGAACGCCGACGGCTCATAGAGCGTCATGCTGGCGATCCGGTCCGGCCGCGCCAGCGCCACGTGCAGCGCGACGCCGCCGCCATAGGAATGACCGGCGAGATGGACGCGCTCCCCGGACATGTCGATCAGTTCGATCGCTCGCACCGCTTCGTCGGCGAGCGTGAAGGCGTGCCGGCCGGTCCACGGTCCGGTGCTTTCGCAGCCGTAGTGCTCGGGCGCCAGCACCTCGTAGCCGCTGCCCAGCGTCTCGCCGAGATTGCGCCACTGGCCGGCGCCCGCGCCCGAGCAGTGCAAAGCGATCACCCGCGTGCGGCGTGCACGCCGCGGCGGCTCCATATGAACGTTCATGGCAATGCGCCTTCCGGCTTCGGACACGTTAGCGGGTGCGGCGGAACGCGCGGTCGCGCGCCGAGACGTGTGTTACGGCATGGATGATTTCCGAGCGGGCGACCCCGATGTCCCTGAGGTCGTGATCGCTCATCTGCTCGAGCTGTTGGATCGCCGCCCGCTCAATCCGCCGGGTGCGGTAGGCAGCCTTCCAGAGGCTGAACCTGGCGCGCAGCAGTGCCGTCCAGGATGGTTGCGCCGCGCACGGCGCTCTCGAAATCGTGCTCATAATGATCTCCGTCAAAAACGTCTTCGGTGCGCAATGAGCGGGCGGTTTGCCTGCTCTGCCCGCGGCCGCTCCCCGGCTGAAAAGGGGAGAATTGACCGTGGGTCTCAAATCTGCCGGCGGCCGGGCCAGATACGTCCCGGACGAGGCGGTGCCGTTTGAGCACACGCCGTCCCGCAAAGCTTTGACGTTCTCTTGATTTGTTCTTGAGATTTTCTGGACGGAGGCGTTTTGGGCCCGTTTTCGGCAGGTATCGCCTGCTTTTCGGCCGGCCGAGGCGGTTTCAGGACCTGCACCTCGCGCGCAACCGGTTCCGTTGCGGGCGCTGTCCGGCCGGACAACGTGGTCTGCCGCCTGCGAGGCGTTGAAACGAGCATTGCAACGAATGGCCGCGGCTTGATTTGTGTCGGCGCTGCGGCACACTCCGCCTTCCTCGCAACGGGAAGCAAAGCCGACCATGCCGGACGCCGCGCAACAGCAGATCAAGCAGGAACTGGTCGATGCGATCCGCATGCTGGAGCGCGCCGAATACATCGACCACAACGGTCATTGCAGCGCGCGGCGCGACGCGAACTCCTTCTTCATCAACTCCGGCGCATCGGTGCGCGGCACGCTGACCGCCGAGGACATCGTCGCGGTCGATCTCGACGGCCGACCGGTCGACGGCAGCAACGTCAAGCCGCCGCTGGAATTCCCGATCCACGCCGAGGTCTATCGCGCGCGGCCGAAGGTCAACGCGGTGTTCCACACCCACCCGCAGTGGTCGACTTATCTCACCATGACCGGCGTCGAGCAGAAGGTGGTCTACGCACAGGCGTCGCTGCTCGGCGACATGCCGGTGATGAACTCGCCGATGTCGGTCAACACCCGCGAGATGGGCGAGAAGATGGTTGGCGTCATGGGCGACAACCCGGTGGTGATGCTGAAGGCGCACGGCGTGGTCGCGGCCGGCGAGAGCATTCTCGAATGCTTCGCCTATGCGGCCTATGTCGAGGAAAACGCGCGGCGGCAGTACATGGCGCTGCAGATCGGCGAGCCCTACGTGTTCAGCGACGAGGAGCAGGCGGCGTGCCGGCAGAAGCTCCGCTCGCCGAGCCTCTTCAAGAAGACCTGGGACCACTACCGCTCGAAGATTTCCTGAGCGGTCCACCGGTCGCCGTCGTTCGCATTGGCAAATTCCCCGGCTGCGCGCGTCCTGCGCATGGCGGAGAAGCGTCCGTTTCCGCCAAAATCTCCACGTCTTTTGACGCAGCGCGAACGATCATTTCGCCCGTGGAAAGGTTTGAGCAACTCTGTTTCAACAAAGTCAAAAGATGTTGCGGTTTGTTGCGAAAACCGAGCGGGGTACGCCCTTGGCTCAAATAATGTTTCGCGGTGTTGCCGTTTTGCATCGAAACGACGCAGCATCAGGCCGCGAATGGGCCCAAACAAGCGGTTTTCAAATCGACGGGAAAGATATCGGCGCATTTCGGCGCGCCTGTGCGGCGCCGGTTCCGTTCCACTACCCGGAACCGGAAGTTCCCAAGGTTGTTTCCGGTCATGCGTTCAGCGTACACAGCCTTGGCTCACATTGTGGTCACGAATCGTCGGCACGAAACTTCGAGCCACGGCGATCCGGCTCGTGAGCGGGGACAACAGGGAGCGGGCAGCCAACTCACAGGCGCCTGCAGGGCGCGAGTGAAAATCGGAAAGCGGCTTTCGATCGCCTGCGCGTTTCTTCTGACGACGGCGTCGGCGGAGCTCCTGGCCTCCACCGCGTCTTCTTCTCCGCACAAAACATCCTTCGCGTATTCGATCAGCCACACCGCCAAGCCGCTGCCGGATTCGGTGATCGAGAAGATCACCGAGCCGTACGGGGATTCGCTCGACAGCGACGATTTCGAGTTCACCGAGAAGATCCCGAAGCCGGTCGACGTCCGCGTCGGGCCGCCGCGCAGTCCGTCGCGCGACCTCGTCTGCAGCGCAGCCGCGTCCGTGGCGCAGGCCAACAGCCTTCCAGTGCCGTTCTTCGCCAATCTGATCTGGCAGGAGAGCAGCTTCGACACCCGAACCATCAGCCGCGCCGGCGCGCAGGGCATCGCGCAGTTCATGCCGCGGACCGCGGTGCAGTTCGGTCTGATCAATCCGTTCGAGCCGATCCACGCGCTGAACGTCGCCGGCAAGCTCGTGCGCGACCTCAACAAGCAGTTCGGCAATCTCGGCCTTGCCGCCGCGGCCTATAACGCCGGGCCGCGCCGGGTCAGCGACTGGCTCGCCAAGAAGGGCGAGATGCCGGGCGAGACGCGCAACTACGTGGTTCGCGTCACCGGCCGCCCGATCGAAGAATGGGTCGGCGCCAAGAACGACGTCGAGATGCTGCTGATGCCCGCCAAGGCGCCCTGCGTCGAGGTGGCCGTGGCGGTCGAGGCGCAGGCCAAGGCCGTGCGGATGTCGCGGCTGATCGCCGAACTGGCCGCTCAGGCGAGCCAGACGCGCGACAAGAAGGACGCCGTGAAGCCCGACGAGGAGGTCGCAGACGTGGCCGACCGCGGCTGGCGCGCGCGCGCGACCGTGATGGTCCGCGATGTGTTGAAGCGGCTCGCAGAGCAGCGGGTTGCGGCCAGGATTGCAGCGAGGAACGAAATCAGGGCTGCGGCCAAGGCTGCCGTCGAAGCGAAGGCCGCGGCGAAATTTGCAGCGTGGAAGGCCGAGCAGGAGCGGCTGTCCGCCAGGCCGGAGCGAAGGGCCGAGGTCAAGACATTCATCCCGCCCGCCGGCAGGACACCGCCGGTTTCGGCGGAGAAGGATATGCAGCGGTCCGCGGTCCGGGTGGTGAGCGCGGCGGATGTCCGCGATCCCACGAGGCCGGATGGCAGGGCTACGCTGGTTGACGGGAACAGGGTTGAACCGGCAAAGACCGACGGGTCGAAGCCCGACCCCGACAAACTCGATCCGCCGAAGGCTGAGGAAGCCAAAGCAGCGGAGCAGGCGAAGCCGCGCCGCCGCATCGAGCGCATCGCCAGATATCTTTATATCGACGCGCTCCACCGGCCGTTCTGACGGCCGGGCGGCGCGCGTCTCCTAGAGCGTCGCCTCGATCAGGTCGCGCAGTTCGCTCGTCACCTTCGGTGTCATTCCGAACCAGGCCTGCCAGGCCGGAATCCCCTGGTGCAGCAGCATGCCGAGCCCGGTCACGGTGCGGTTGCCGCGGCTCCGGGCGGTGGCGATCAGCGGCGTCTCGCGCGGATTGTAGATGATGTCGTTGACCAGCGCGGCCTTCGGCAGCTTGTCGAGGCGGAGGTCGAGCGCGGCCTGGCCGATCATGCCCTGGTTGGTCGCGTTCACCAGCATGGCCGCGCCTTCGATGACGTCGTGCCGCTCGTCCCACGGCACCACCGTGATGGGTCCGCCGAAGTCCTTCGCCAGCGTCTGCGCCCGTGCGAGCGTGCGGTTGCACAGCCTGATCTCGCGGGCGCCGCGCTCCATCAGCCCGTAGACCACCGCCCGCGCGCCGCCGCCGGCGCCCATCACCACCGCGGGGCCCGCATCGGCGCGCCAGTCCGGAACGAATTCGAGGATGTTGTGCGTGAAGCCATACCAGTCGTTGTTGGAGCCCGCGAGCGAACCGTCCGGCCGCACCACCACGCATGACATCGCGCCGATTTTCTTCGCGGTGATGTCGACCTCGTCGACGATCTTCATCGCGTCCTGCTTGAGCGGGATCGTCAGGTTGCAGCCCGCGAAATTGAGTGCCGGGAGCGCCCGCAGCGCGGCCTCGAGACGCTCCGGCGGGATCGCGAGCGGCACGTAGCTGCCGGCGAGCCCGTGCTGGGCGAACCAGAAATTATGCAGCGCCGGCGAGCGCGATTGCGAGATCGGCCAGCCCATGACGCAGGCGAGAAGAAATCGGTCGGTGGAAGCCATCGTCGGTTCGCTTGGACGCCTGTTGGGATGGTCGGCCTGAGATGCGCGCGGGCGCAGCAAGCACGTTGTCGCGGCAATCCGTCAAGCGTACAAATTCTGGTCTCTGTTTCACCGGGATCTCCGCCATGCCACGACCGTTCCGCCGTGTCGTCACCGGCCACGACGCCAAAGGCCGTTCGATTTTCGTCGCCGACGGCCCGGCGCCGGCGGTGTTCGACCGCGGGCCCGGCGCCACCGCCGTGACCGAATTCTGGGAGACGGGTACGACGCCCGCGAGCAACGCCGGCAACGACGACCCGACGGCAGGCGGCCAGCAGCGCCTGCCGCCGCCGAAGAACGGCTCGAAATTCCGGGTGGTCGAATATCCGCCGGATTCGAAGCGCGTCGCAGCGCTGCACGGCGTCTCGCATGACAACAAGTCCGAGGGCTATGTGCGCGATCTCGCCAACAAGCGGCACCCCGGCTTCCACAAGACCGCGACCATCGACTACGCGATCGTGCTGTCGGGCGAGATCTACGCGCTGATGGACGAGGGCGAGGTGCTGCTCAAGGCGGGCGACGTGCTGATCCAGCGCGGCACCAGCCACGCCTGGAGCAACCGCACCGAGGCGCCGTGCTGTATCGCGTTCGTGCTGATCGACGCGGAGCCGGTGTAGGTCTCCCCGGCGTCATTCCGGGGCGCGGGACAAAAGCGCGTGGACGCGCTTGCGGGCGCGCCCCGGAATGACCGCGGAGAGGGTTGAGCGAGGGTCCTACGCCGCCCTGGCGCTCGCCGCCGGCAGAAGCTTCGCCTCGGCCAGCGCCTTGCGGATGCGCTCGACCTCGGTGCGCTCGATCTTGACCAGCGGCGGCCGCACCACGGCGCGCGGCAGCTTGCCCATCAGCACCAGCGCTTCCTTCATGCGGTTGTGCATGTCGACCCACGGCTGGGCGTAGAACACGCTGGCCAGCGGATAGATGCGGTCGTTGACCGCCTGCGCGGTCTTCAGGTCCCCCGCCTGAACGGCACGGAACAGCTGCGCCTGCAGGTCGGCGATCACGCTGCCGCTGCCGGAAAGCAGCCCCTTGCAGCCCAAGCTCAGCGACGACATCAGCCACGAGCTCTGCGTCGACAGCACGTTGAACGGCCGCGACAGGTGCTGCAGCGTGCGCACGTGCCATTCATGCTGCTGCGGCGTGCCGGCCCAATCCTTGATTGCCTTCAAGGTCGGGATCTCCTCGATCATCCGCAGCATGGTCTCGTTCGGATAGCCCTGGCCGGTGGCGAGCGGATACTGGAACGCGATCAGCGGCAGGTCGGAGGCGTCGGCGATGCGTTTGAAGTGCTCGACCGCCATGGTCGAATTCTGGCCGAGCGTGAATGGCGCCGGCGGGAACACCAGCAGCACCGACGCGCCGCCTTCGGTCGCCATCCTGGCAAGCCTCGCGGCCTCGAGGCTGCCGTCGGCCCAGATGCCGTTGACCAGCGGGAACTTGTCGCCGATCTCGTCTCCGGCGATCTCCAGCACGCGGCGCTGCTCGTCGAAGGTGCAGGACGCCACTTCGGTCGAGTGCGCGTTGATGGTGACGGCCGACAGTCCCTCGGCCGAGGTCACATCGCGCAGGTGCTTGCGGAAGCTCGCCTCGTCGATCGACAGGTCGTCAAAGAACGGCAGGAGCACGGCCGGGATCACGCCATGCGGGACATAGCTCTTGTGACGGGGCATTTCCGGTCTCCTTGGTGCAGTGACGTTCGAACGCTGGGGGCGCGCGCGTCGATTTGCTCTATTATGCCCAAAACCGCCCTGCGGGGCACGTCAAAATCCGGGGAGGGTTTATGCAGATTCGACGCCGCCAATTCCTGTCGCTTGCCGCAGGCGCGGCATCGCTCGCGGCCTTGCCGCGCCGGGCGGACGCCCAGGCCTGGCCGTCACGCCCCATCACCATGGTGGTGCCGGTGCCGGCGGGCGGGGCGATGGACACCAATGCACGGCTGGTGGCCGAGGGGATGCGCACAGCGCTCGGCCAGCCCGTGGTCATCGAGAACGTCACGGGCGCCGCGGGCTCGGTCGGCACCGGGCGGATCGCCCGCGCCGCGCCCGACGGCTACAGCATCCTCTACGGCGCCAACGTCACGCACGTGCTCAATCCCGCGGTGCTCACCCTCAATTACGACGTTGTGAACGATTTCGAGCCGATCGCGCTGATCGGCAACACGCCGTGGCTGTTCGCCGTGAAGAACGACCTTCCGGTGAAAGACCTGCGCGAGCTGGTGGCCTGGCTGAAGGCCAACCCCGACAAGGCGACGTTTGGTACCGCGGGGGTCGGCAGCCCGTCGCACATCGGCGGCGTGCTGTTCCAGAACGTCACCGGCACCCGGTTCCAGTTCGTCCCTTACCGCGGCACCGCGCCGGTGATCCCCGACCTCGTGTCCGGCCAGATCGACATGGCGATCCTCGATCCGATCACCTCGCTGCCGCAGTCCCGCGGCGGCAAGATGAAGATCCTCGCCGCGATGTCGAAGCGGCGCAGCACCGGCGCGCCGGACATTCCGACCAGCGAGGAGGCGGGCGTGCCCGGCGTCCAGGTCGATCCCTGGCAGGGCATGTGGGCGCCGAAGGGCACGCCAAAAGACGTGATCGCCAGGCTCAATGCCGCGGTGGTCGCCGCGCTGAGCGACGAGGCGGCCCGCAAGAAGTTTGCCGACCAGAGCTACGAGCTCACGCCGCGCGAGCAACTCACGCCGGAGTATCTGACCCAGTTCCACAAGTCCGAGATGGACAAGTGGTGGCCGATCATCAAGGCCGCCGGCATCAAGGGCGGGTGAGGGCGGTCCATCGTCGGCAGGCGTAGCGCCAAAGCAAGCGCGCTAGATTTTGACACTCGTCATGATGCCCTTCGGGAAAATCTCCTCCGGCTTGGCGTGCCGGTGGGCGATGCCCTGCTCGTGGGTGTAGCGCAGCATCTGCTCCCAGGTGGGGCGGTTCTCGTCGATGCCGAACGGGAACAGATCGCCGCCGAACCGGTCGGCCATCTTGCGCGCATAGGTCGGCAGCGAGGCGACCGGATAGCGCGACACCGCGGGGTCCATCAGCCGCTCGACGCTGCGGTTCTTGGAGGCGAGGAACGCGTTGTAGAGGTTGCGCGCCACCCACGGGTTTTCATCCAGCACCCGCTTTTGCAGCGCGATGATGTGCATGACCGGCCACACGCCGGTGGCCTTGAAGTACGGCTCCTCCATCGCCGAAAAATCCGGAAACAGCCGGACGACGTCGGGATGGCCGTTGCGGAAGCAGTCCGGCGGGCGGGCGATCAGCGCGCAGTCGATTTCTCCGGCCGCCAGCATCTGGCTCAGCGATTTGTCCTTCACGCGCGTGAGCTTCACGCCCTTCGGCAGGCTGAGCTCGACCTTTTCGACGCGGCCGGCTTCGTTGGCGCCGGCCTGAAACCAGTGGATGTCCTTCAGCCCCACGCCGTGCTCGTCGTTGAGCCAGCCGCGCATGTAGACGGCTGCGGTGTGCGCCCATTCGGGGGAGCCTACGCGCTTGCCCTTGAGGTCTTTCGCCGTCCTGATCCGGCTCTTCTTGTTGACGTAGAACGACGAGAAGCGGAACAGCCGCGAACACACCACCGGCAGGCCGATGATGTCGGAGTCCTTGCGCGTCGCTTGAGCGCAGAACTTGGCGAACGACAGTTCGGCCGCGTCCCACTCGCGGTTGAGGGTGAAGCGCGCGAAAATCTCGTGGTGCCCGAGCATCGACCAGTTGGTCTCGATGCCCTCGGCCTGCACGGTGCCGAGCCGGAAATCGCGGAAATGGTCATAGTCGGTCGTGGCGACCGAAAGCTTCAGCCTGCTCATTGTTCCCCCGGCCGTTGATGGCCGGGGAGTTTACAGCAGGTCCGCGAAATCAGAAGCCCGAGCGGCCGCCGAAGAACCCGCCGCCGCCGCCGAACGGTCCGCCGCCGCCGAACGGACGGTGCCGATCGTCGAACTCAGGCTGGTTGGAGCGCGGCCCGCTGCCGCGCGGCACGTCGACCCGGGACGGGCCCCGCCGGTACTGCGGTGAGCCGTCGAAGCTGTTGTCGCGCTCGCGGGTGTAGCTGGGCGAGCCTTCGAAGTTCCGCTGGAACCAAGGCGCGAAGAAGAACGGGCTGTTGTCGCTGCTGCTCCGTCCGCTGTTGTCGTCGCCGACCGAATAGTCCCCGCCGCGCGCGACCAGCCGGTACTGCGACTCGTCGAGCCGGCCGCTTTCGTCCAGCCGGAAATATTCGACAAAGGCGGTGCGGTCGCCGCGGGATTCGATCCGCTGGCCCGACCGCACGTCGATCGGCAGTGCGATCAGCCGGCGGCCGGCTTCCGGCGACGGCCCCGGCAGCGCCGCCTGCGGCGCGTAGTCGGCCCACACCGCCTTCATGATCGTATCGAAGATCGGCAGCGCCACCCGCGAGCCGGCATTGCCGTGGCCGAGCGTCTTTCTGGTCTTCATGGTGGTGTTGTCGTAGCCGGTCCAGATCGCGATGGTGACGTCCTTGCTGAAGCCGATGAACCAGGCGTCGTTGAACTCGTCGCTGGTGCCGGTCTTGCCGGCGATGGCGTTCGACAGCGCGCTGAGCCGCGCCGCCGTGCCGCGCGCCACCACGCCCTGCAGGATGCTGCGCAGCTGGAACGCCGCCGCGGCGTCGACGCCGGGAAGCTGCTTGAGGCTCTCGTTGGCCTTGTAGACCACGCGCCCGTCGAGCGAGATCTGCTCGATCACGTGCGGGGTGGGGCGGCGGCCTTCGTTGGCGATCGCGGAATAGAATGCGGCGAGATCGATCGGCCGCACCGGCTGCGCGCCGAGCACGAACGGATAGAAGCGTACGCATTGCGGATAGACCTGCGACTTCACCGCCAGTTCGCAGATCGCATCGAGACTTTCCTTCGGCGTGCTTTCGATGCCGCCGTCGAGCAGGCGCGCGGTGACGAGGTTCTTCGATTGCTCGAGCGCCCGGCGCATCGTCATCGAGCCGGCATAGCCGCCGTCGTAGTTGCGCGGCGACCACCAGTCGGTCGCCCGCGTGTGGCGGTGCACGCCGCCGATCGGCGGATAGGTGATCGGCGCGTCCTGAATCAGCGTGTTGGGCTGCAGGCCGTGGGTCAGCGCCGAGAGGTAGATCAGCGGCTTGAGCGAGGAACCCGGCTGGCGGCGCGATTGCGTCACACGGTTGAGCTGGCTCAGCGGGTAGGAAAAGCTGCCGACCATCGCCAGGATCCGGCCGGTCTTGTTCTCCATCACCAGCGCCACGCCCTGCACCTGCGGCCGGGTGCGCAGCTCGACGCGCGGCCCGCCCTTCTGGCCGGAATTCTCGACCACTCTCACATAGACGACGTCGCTGAGATTGATCCGCGAGCGCGTTCGCGCGCCCCAGGTCGAGATCGGCAGCACGCGGCCGTCGAGGAGACCGACCCGGATCGATTCGGAGCCCTGGATGTTGCGGCGCTCGACCACCACCGCCCGCGTCCAGTGCACGTCGTAGAGCGGCATCCGCACCTGCTCGAGCGCGACCTGCCAGCTCGGCTTACCCTGGTTGGCCTGATTTGCCGGATTGGCCCGGCGCTCGGCTTCGAGCTTGCGGATCGCGTCGCCGATATTGGTCTCTGCGCCCTGGAATTCGACGCGGCCGGCGTTCTGCTCGTACTGCGCCAGCCCGTCCTGCAGCGCGGCCTCGGCGGCGCGCTGGATGCCCGGGCGGATGGTCGAACGCACCTGATAGGCGTTGCTGGTCAGGCTGTTGATGCCGGCCACCGCGCGCGCCTCGCGGCCGACCTCGTCGACCAGGTGGAACCCGGTGTTGCGGCGCACCCGGTTGTTCGGCACGAAGTTGAGCTTGGCCGCCTCAGCCTCGACCATCTGCGGCTCGGTGATCGAGCCGTCGTCTTTCATACGGGTCAGCACGTAGGCGAGCCGCCCCTGCGCGCGGTCGCGATACTTGTCGGGATTGAAGTAGGCGGGACCCTTGGTGAGGCCGGCGAGGAACGCCGCCTCGTTCAGATCGACGTCCTTCACCGGCTTGCCGAAATAGGAGCGCGCGGCGAGATCGACGCCCCAGGACGAGCGGCCGAGATAGATCGAGTTGAGGTAGATCTCGAGGATTTCCTGCTTGCTGACGGCCTTCTCCACCCGGGCCGCGACGATCACCTCGCGGATCTTGCGCTCGAAGGTGACGCTGTCGCCGACCAGCAGGTTCTTGGCCACCTGCTGGGTGATGGTGGAACCGCCCTGGCGCTTGTCGCCGCCCATCGTATTCATGAAGGCGCGCGTTACGCTGCGCACGTCGACGCCCTTGTGCTCGTAGAAGCGCTTGTCCTCGGCGGCGAGGAAGGCCTTCTGCACCGACTCGGGGATCTGCGAGAGCGGCACCCACTGGCGGCGGTTGTCGGGCTCGAACAGCTCGGCGAACTTGGCGCCGCCACCGTCCATCACCGTGGTCATCTCCGGAAGCTTCAGGCCCTTGAGCCGGGTGTGGTCGGGCAGGTCGGCCGCCGCGCGGTTGTAGAACTCGATCACCTCGCCGATGTTGACGACTTCCTTGCTGATTTTCTCGTGCTTGCAGAACTGCTTGTAGGCGAGATGCAGGTCGTTGAAGTTGATGCCCTTGAAGCCTGCGACCTCGCCCGCCGCCGCCTGCTTGTCGGTCATCACCACTTCGATCAGGCCGTCGAGATCGATGTTCTCGATGTCGAACGCCTTGCGCATGTGGTCGCAGCCGTCCCCGAGGATCTTGAGGACTTCCGCCTTGTCATTGACCGGATCGAATTCGGTTTTGACGGCGTCGGGCCGGGTCATCACCAGGCTGAGCGCAAGCGCCGTAGCGAAGACCTTGACGAGGATGGCTTCCATGTATGGGCAACGGCTCCGGAACGACGGCTTCCCCGCATACCAATTATACAAAAAGGCGATTTGACGGTTATGGTTTCTTGATCGACCATGAAAAATAATTCTTCGCTTTGCGCGCGGGGGATTTGCCTTGCCCGGTCAAGGCGTTAGTGCGTAAATGCCGCAATTACAAATGTTCGGGAGGCAACCATGGCTGGCAACGGGCTGAGCGAGCGCCTGCAATTTCCGATTTCGACCGCGGAACTCGAGCGCCGCTGGGGCCTGATGCGCGCCGCGATGAAGCGCGAAGGCGTCGATGTGCTGCTGATGCAGAACAACAACGACCACATGGGCGGCTATGTGAAGTGGTTCACCGACATGCCGGCCACCAACGGCTATCCGAACACGGTCGTTTTCCCGGCCGACGACGAGATGACGGTGGTCTGCCAGGGCCCGTTCAAGGGCGACAGCCGGCCGCCGGGCGACATCTGGCGCGGCGTCAAGCGGATGCTCACGACGCCGAGCTACGAATCCGCGCATTACACGCAGAACTACGATCCGGAGCTCGCCGCCAAGGCACTCGCGCCTTACGCCAAGGCCACAATCGGCTTCGTCGGCATCTACCAGATGTCGTTCGCGATGGGCGACTTCATCATGAAGAAGTTCCCGGGCGCGAAGTTCGTCGATGCCAGCGAGATGGTCGACCGCATCAAGGTCATCAAGAGCGCCGAGGAGCTGGAACTGGTCCGCCGCTGCGCCATCATGCAGGACGGCGCGATGCAGGCGGCGTTCGCCGCGATCAAGCCCGGCATGCGCGACACCGCGGTGGCTGCCGTCGCCGTGCACTACAGCCAGGTGCAGGGTTGCGAGAACGGCATCTATCTCTGCGCCTCGGCGCCTCCCGGCCAGGCCGCCAAGTTCGGCCAGCGCCACGTGCAGAACCGCACCATCCAGAAGGGCGACAGCTTCGCGCTGCTGGTCGAGGATTCCGGGCCCGGCGGCATGTACACCGAGCTCGGCCGCTCCTGCGTGCTCGGCAAGGTGCCGCAGCAGATGAAGGAAGAGCTCGAGATGGTGAAGGAGTCGCGCAAGCTCACCCTCGACATGCTCAAGCCCGGCACGCCCTGCAAGGACATCTGGGAGGCGTTCAACGCCTTCATGCGCAAGCATGGCCGGCCCGAGGAGGCGCGGCTCTATTGCCACGGCCAGGGCTACGACCTGGTCGAGCGGCCGCTGATCCGCAGCGACGAGCCCTGGACCATCCAGAAGGACATGAACATCGTCGTGCACCCGACCTATCCGTATGGCGGGTCCCTCAACTGGCTGTGCGACAACTACATCATCGGCGGCAACGGCCCGACCGGCCGTATCCACCAGTTCCCCGAAGAGATCGTCGAGATCGACGTTTAGCTCTCTCCACAGTCATTCCGGGGCGCGCCCATAAGCGCGTTTACGCGCGTCTTCGACGCGCTATGGGCGCGAACCCGGAATCCAGAGCCAAGCCCGTTATGTCTCTGGATTCCGGGTTCGCTCGCTTCGCGAGCGCCCCGGAATGACCTTCAGCGGCAGTTCGCCTCCATGAACGTCCTCATCTTCCTCACCCATCCAGAGCCGACGCGCTCCGGCTACGAAAAATATCTCAAGCCGCGCCATCCCGAGCTGAAGATCACCACCGTCTCGACCCGCGACGAGGCGCTGAAGCTCGCGCCCGAGGCCGACATCCTGATGGCGTTCGGGCCGCAGGTGAAAAAGGACTTCTTCCAGCACACGCCGAAGCTCAAATGGGTGTTCTCGCTTGGCACCGGCACCGACGGCATCACCGACTCAGCCTTTCTCGGCAAGGACGTGATCGTCACCGCGGTGCGCGGCATCCACGGCGAGCCGATCTCCGAGATGGCGTTCCTGCACATGCTGGCGTTCGCCCGCGACTTCCGCCGCATCGAGCGCCAGCGCGTGGAGAAGCGGTGGGACCGTTTCCCCGGCACGCTGCTGTTCGGCAAGACCGTCGGCATTCTTGGCGTCGGCGCCATCGCCGAGGGGCTCGCGCCGCGCTGCAAGGCGTTCGGCATGCGCGTGATCGGGATTTCCCGCACCGACCGGCCCATCCCGGGCTTCGACAAAATCTACAGCCGCGCCGACATCGTGCAGGCGATGCCCGAGCTCGATCATTTCGTCATGCTGGTGCCGCTCGAGGACGACACCCGCAACTTCGTCAACGACCGCGTGCTGTCGGCGATGAAGCCCACCGCGTTCCTGACCAATCTCGCCCGCGGTGGCGTGCTCGACGAGGATGCGCTCGTTCGCGCGCTGAACGCAAAGAAGCTCGCGGGTGCGGCGCTCGATGCGCTCGCGACCGAGCCATTGCCGGCGACGAGCCCGCTCTGGACCATGCCGAATGTGATCATCACGCCGCACCTCGGCGGCTACTACGACAACTACCCGCGCGACGCCGCGATGCAGTTCGAGAAGAGCTGGGAATTTTATAAGGCCGGCAAGCCCGAGCTGATGCTCAACCGCGAGAAGCGTTGACGCTGTCGTTAACGCCGTAGGACTTCCTACCATTGATCAAGCACGATTTGCGGGGCGGTAACCCCGCGGCTTCTGTGGTCCCCGTGCCGGCTATGGTAGCGCCATGCTCGCCACCGTCCAGGACGCTTCGCGCCGGCT
>Ga0247825_10001006_pt1 | contig 18321 bp, 11 predicted proteins | sample 13C_Vanillin_Day_FD_194413 | JGI IMG/M metagenome (GOLD analysis project Ga0247825, IMG submission 194413) | Soil microbial communities from agricultural site in Penn Yan, New York, United States - 13C_Vanillin_Day48 | ecosystem: Environmental > Terrestrial > Soil > Agricultural land | place...
GATCAGGCCGTCGGCGCCGACCTCGCCTACATCGGCTCGGCATTCATCGCCACCGAGGAGGCGAACGCCGTCGACGGCTACAAGCAGATGATCGTCGACTCGAAGGCCGGCGACATCTTGTACTCCAACCTCTTCACCGGAGTCCACGGAAACTACCTGCGCGGCAGCATCTCGGCCGCCGGACTCGACCCCGACAACCTCGCGGTGTCGGACCCGTCGGCGATGGACATCGCCAGTGGTGCGAGTGGAGGCGCTGGTTCGATTCGGGCGTGGCGCGATGTCTGGGGCGCGGGCCACGGCGTCGGCGCGATCGACGCGGTCGTGCCCACCGCCGACCTCGTCGCGCGACTTGACGACGAGTACAACATCGCTTGGAACAGGCTGCTTCTCCAACAGAACTGATCAGGAAGTCACTGCACTCCTTACTCGAATCGACCAGGACAAGGATCCGTCATGAGTGTTCCGAAGATCGTCGGAAGGTGGAGCCTGCAATCCTGGGTTACCCGCAGTGAATCGGGCGCCCTGGACAATCCGTTCGGAGAACAGGCCGAGGGCAGCCTCGTCTACACCGAGGGCGGCTGGGTCAGCCTGCACCTGGCCGCCAGCGACCGTCCCCGGCAACCCGCGAGTCTCCAGGGTGCGTCCGGAACCACTGCCGAGCGTGTCGCCGCGTATTCCTCGTATGTCGCGTACTTCGGCATATACCACGTGGAAGGCGACATCGTCGTACACCGAGTGATGAACAGCCTCTATCCGAATTGGGTTGGAACCGAGCTGCGACGTACCTTCACGCTGTCCGCAAGTTCTCTAGTGCTCGCAATGCCCACTCCCGAGGGCCAGGAACCACTCGTCAACGAACTACGTTGGACACGAGAGGAATAGCCCCGGGACAGGACGCTCACACCGTCACTGCGGGAACCTTCGCCATCCAGTTCTCGACGGCCTCCGCAGTGGTGACGCTGTGATCTCTGAGCATGGTGAAGTGGTCGCCGGGAACGTCAACCAGCTCGTGCTCGAGAGGCCACACGGGTTGCCGGCCTCCGGAGGCAGTCGGTGGCAGGTCACTGGCACGCACGAGCAGTGTAGGGGCGCTGATCGTCTCTGGTGACCAATCCCGTTGCAGAATCCTCAGGTACGCACCCATGGCCGCGAGTTGTGCGCCGTCGGTACCGACAGCCGTGATCTCCTGCGCAACGCGGTCGAGGAGCCAAGTTTTCTGGTCGGCGTCGTGGTGGGTGTCGAGCAACACCAGCCCGGAAGGCCGGATTTCACGCGATTCGAGCTCCCGGACGACAGCATGCGCGACGAGCCCTCCGGACGAACGTGCCAGGACAACGAACGGCTCGTCGCAGCCCTCGTCGACTAGCGCATCGACGTACAGGCGCACCAACGAGTCGAGCGATGCCGCGACCGGCTCCCCGGAGATGAAGCCGGGGGTACGTAGCGCGACGACGTCACGCTTGCCGGCGAACGACTCTGCGAACTTGGTGTACTCGAGCGGCCCTCCAGTGGCGACAACGGACGGTATGCAGATCAGCTTCGGACCGTCACCACCAGTTGCCAGTGTCGTCGGATTGATTGCGGGCATGGTGCTCCGACCCGTTTCGAAAGCAGGGAGGGCGATCGACGCGTGCAGGACCATGGCGAACGCGTCCGAGGCGTGCCCGTTCGCGCAGAGTCGGGCAAACAGGCTGCGCAGCGAGCTCAGGTCGTCTGCGGACGATTGATCCGACCCCACCCGGTGTGCGAGGTGGTCGGCCAGATCTGCGAGTGTCGCAAAATCGAAGACGATCGTATCGGGCAGCCGGACGCCTGTCGCGGCGGTGAGCCGTCGGCGCAGTTCGATGGCGGCCAGGGAATCGAACCCGAGATCCTTCACCGCGATGTCCACCGCGACGCCGCGCTCACTCCCATACCCCAGCACCGACGCTGTCTCGTGTCGCACGAGACCGACCATTTCACGGCCCCGTTCATCCTGGTCTGCGTGCGCCAGCCTCTCCGCCAACGCAGGCGGGGCGCCGTGCAGTGCCTCGATCGGGCTTTGGGGGGCCACGGATGTCCCGGAAGCGAGAACCGAGGACCGTTGAGGTTCACGCCAGTAGCGCTCACGTTGGAAGGGGTAGGTAGGAAGGTCGACCGACTGCCCTCCACGTCCCTCGAACAGTGCGGACCAGTCGACGGTGACGCCCTCGACGAACAGCTGCCCGACCGCTTCGAGCAGGGTCCGGACCTCCGCTCGCCCTCGACGCAAGGCGCCGGCGCAGACGACCTCGTGGTTCGCCAGCACGGTCGAGGCCATGGCGGTGAGCACACTGTCGGGGCCGATTTCCAGGAACGCCCTCGCTCCCGCTACCTGGAGCTGCGTCACACCATCAGAGAACCGAACCGGCTCCCGGATGTGGTCCGCCCAGTACCTCGCAGAGCACCAGTCGGTCGCGTCGACGATTCGTCCGGTCAGGTTGGACACCCCGGGAATAGCCGGTGCACGGAACGTGACCGTTCGCAGGGCCTGTTCGAACTCGCCAACTACCGGGTCCATGTGCCGTGAATGGAAAGCGTGGCTGACGCGCAGCCGATTTGCCTTCAGTCCGCGCCGGAGTGCTCTCTCGACAACCTGGGCGACGGATTCCGCGACGCCGGAGACGACGACCGCCGTCGGCCCGTTCACCGCGGCGACCTCGACGCCGTCGATTCCGGCGGCCAGTGCCACCACCTCGGATTCGTCGGCGCCGATGGCGGCCATCGCCCCGTCGGTGCGTTCGATCGACTGCATCAGCCTGGCACGGGCCGCGACGACCGTGCAGGCGTCCTCGAGTGACCAGACGCCTGCAGCGTAGGCGGCAGTCAGCTCTCCGATCGAATGTCCCGCCACGAAGGAGATTTCCATGCCCCATGATCGGATCAACGCCAGCATCGACGCCTCGACCGCGAAGATTCCGACCTGCGCGCTTCCAGTCCGGTCCAAGTCGTCTGTGGGGCCATCGAACACAACCGCCTTCAGATCGACGTCGAACAGCGAGTCCATCCGGTCGAACTCGGCTGCGAACACCGGAAAGGTCTCGTAGAGCTCACTGCCCATCCCCACCCGTTGACTCCCCTGGCCGGTAAACAACACCGCCAGTGGTGGTGTTCCGGCTCCGAACGTGCCCTGTCGCACGATCAGGCGCGAATCGGCGATTGGTTCGCCGCGGTCGACAACCAACACGCCACGATGGGTAAGTCCGGCCCTCGTCTCGACGAGGGAGCGACCGATGTCGAGCGCGTCCTGCGAAACGCGCTCCCGAAGCCGCGCCGCCTGTTCACGGAGCGCCACCGGCGAATTGGCCGACAGGGGCCAGGGTGTGACGGGCAAGGGTACGCGTTCGACCAGGTCAGAAACCTCGTCGGGGGCCTGCTCGACAATCACATGCGCATTCGTTCCGCTCACACCGAACGACGACACACCCGCCCGCCGAACCCGACCCACCTCAGGCCACACCCCGGACCCAGTGGCCAATTCCACCGACCCTGCCGACCAATCCACGTGCGACGACGGCTCGTCAACATGCAACGTCGCCGGCACCACACCATGACGCAACGCCATCACCATCTTGATCACACCAGCAACACCCGCCGCCGCCTGCGCATGACCGATGTTCGACTTCACCGACCCCAACAACAACGGCCGCTGCCGACCCTGCCCATACGCCGCAATCAACGCCTGAGCCTCGATCGGATCCCCCAGCCGCGTACCCGTCCCATGCGCCTCGACCACATCGACATCACCCGGCACCAACCCAGCGCCGGCCAACGCCTGCCGAATCACACGCTGCTGCGACGGACCATTCGGTGCCGACAACCCATTCGACGCACCATCCTGATTCACCGCCGAACCCCGCACCACCGCCAACACCCGATGACCACGACGCCGCGCATCCGACAACCGCTCCACCAACAACAAACCCACACCCTCGGACCACCCGGTCCCGTCAGCACCCTCCGCAAACGCCTTGCACCGACCATCAGCAGACAACGCACCCTGCCGGCTGAACTCGATCAGTGTCATCGGCGACGACATGACCGTCACACCGCCGGCCACCGCCAGATCACACTCACCCGACCGCAACGCCTGCACCGCCATGTGCAACGCCACCAACGACGACGAACACGCCGTATCCACCGTCACCGCAGGACCCTCGAACCCGAACACATACGAAATCCGACCCGAGATCACACTGCCCGCCGTACCCGTCACGAGATATCCCTCGGCTCCGGTGGCAGCCGGGCCGGGGTCACGAGCGTAGTCCTGGTGCATGGCGCCGACGAACACCCCGGTACTGCTACCCCGCAACGAATCCGGACCGATCCCCGCCCACTCGAGCAACTCCCACGTCGACTCCAGCAACAACCGCTGCTGCGGATCCATCACCAACGCCTCACGCGGCGAAATCCCGAACAACCCCGCATCGAACCCCGCGACATCACCCAGGAACCCACCACGGATTCCGTCGACGTCCCACCCTCGGTCCAGCGGTTGGTCGGTGGCGACGTCGACCTCGTCTCGGACGAGCCGCCAGAGGTCTTCCGGCGATGACACTCCACCGGGGTAGCGGCAGGCCATCGACACGATCGCGAGCGGCTCGCCCGGCTCGATTGTGCGTGTGGGGGGCTCGGGGGCCACCTCCCTGATTCCATTGAGTTCCGCGTGGAGGTGGCGGACCAACGCGGCGGGCGTCGGATGATCGAATGCCAGGGTCGTCGACAGTTCTCGACCGAGGACGCGCGAAAGCCGTCGACAGAACCGAACGGCGGTGAGCGAGGTGAGGCCGAGCTCCTTGAAGGTCGTACGGTTCCCGACTGGCGTTGGGTGATCGCCCACGATTTCCGACAGGACGGCTTGAACAACGCCGGCGATGTCGTCGGCAGACTGGAGCGGGCCGGACGCCGATGGTGATGATTCCGGTTCGACGTCGTCGTCGATGGGGTCTACGACGTCGGTGGAGGCACGCAGCGTTGCGGGCCGGGTGAGCAGAGCTCGGCGGACCACCTTTCCGGAGGAGGTGCGCGGAATCGACTCGGTCTCGAAGATCTTCACCGGTACGCGCAGATGCGCGCGGCACGCCGCCAGTAGCTCGTCGGTGTCGAACCCCTCGGCGCTCGGGACGACGAAGACCGCCGGGATCTCACCGAGCGCCTCGTTCGATACGCCGGTGACACCGACGTCCTTCACGCAGTTCAGCGGAAGGAAAACCTCCTCGATCACGCGCGGCGAAATGTTCTCGCCTCCGCTGATGATCAGTTCCTTGATACGTCCGGTGATGAACAGGTAGCCGGTCCCGTCGCGCCGCGCGAGGTCACCGGTCCGGTACCACCCGTCCGGCAGCGCGGCCGTCGTCAGGTCCGGCTGGTTGTGATAGCCGGCCATGAGGCTTGGACCGCTTACCCATACTTCTCCCTCGGCTCCGAAGGGTACGTCCCGACCGCTGTCCGGATCCACGACTCGAACACTCAGGCCCGGGACCGGCAGTCCGCACGAGCCTTCCGGCCGATGTCCGAAGGGCGAGTTGACGGCAATGAGCCCGCAGGTCTCGGTGCTGCCGTAGCCGTCGAGCAGCGGAACGCCGAAAAGGTCCTGGAATTCGGTCATCAGGGCTGGCGCACACGATGCACCCGCAACGAGGCACAGTCGCAGGTCGGGTGCCGCGGTGCCGTGCCGACGCGCGTGTCGAACGAGATGGTGGTACATGGTGGGGACACCGACGAGGAAGGTGAACCCATCGGATCGGAGTGCTTCGGACACTGCCTGGGCAGAGAATCCGGATGCCACGTGTGCGGTTCCACCGACCGCGGTTACGCCGAGCACGCAGAGAATGTGTGCGAGGCTGTGGAACAGGGGAGCCGGCCACAGGACCTTGTCTTCGTTCGACAATCCGAGAATAGGTGCGTAGCAGGCGGCGACGGACCACAGGCAACTGCGTTGGGTAGATACCACGCCCTTGGGAGAACCCGTCGTGCCCGAGGTGTAGAGCATGAAGGCAGGCGCGTCCAAGTTCCGGCTGTCGCGAGCAGGGCGGTCCGGCTCAGCTGTTGCTGCGATCTCGTAGCTGGCAACCACATCGCCGTGAATGGAAGCCACGACAACTTGGTCGTCTCGTTCGGTGATGACCAGGGTGGCTCCACTGTCGTCGAGGCAGTACTCGAGCTCGCTGGGTGTCGCGGCCGGGTCGAGTGGGACTACCACGCCGCCCGCCCGGACGATCGACAGATACGCCTCGATGACCTCGACGCGGTTACCGAGCCGGATCGCCACACGGTCGCCTGGCTCGACCCCTGCGGCTGCGAGTCGGCCCGCGAGCCGCCGCGTTCGGGCCTCAAGCTCGCCGTATGTCACTACTCGGCGAAAGTCGCTGAAGGCGATCTTGCCACCGAAGCGATGAGCGTTCGCCTCGAGCAGTTCGTGTACAGGCCTGATCAGTTCCGTGCGCAGCATGCACCACACCTAATCTCTACGGAGGTAAACGGTTTTCAGCGGAACGCCCCGGCATGGTCCTGTGCCCACTGGCGAAAGGACGTTGCGGGGCGTCCGAGGATGGTCGACACCGTGGGGCGAACATCATTGAGGTATTCGTCGTTGTTTCGCTGCATTCGAAGCAGGGAGTCGACGCGTTCGGGTTTGCGCCCACTGAGAATCATTGCTGAGCGGGCCTTCTCGGTGCCGAGCTCGTAGAACGTGATCTCCCTGCCCAAGACCTCACCGAGGATTGCAGCCTGATCGAGGTACGAAAGCTTCTCGGGCCCGGTCAGGGTGTGGACCTTGCCTCGATGTTGCTCGGACCACAGTACTTCTCGTGCTACCGCCGCAATATCCCGGGGGTCGACAGGTGCACTGACGAACTCCGCGTAGGAGTCGTGCACCACGCCGTCGTTCTTGATACTCGCAGCCCAAGCCATGGCATTGGAGTGGAAGGCACCTGCTCGGAGGAAGGTGTGGTCAATACCCGAGTTCGCGACGGAGCGCTCTGCCTGGCGGTTCAGTTCGCCCAGTACGTTCCGGTCGTCGGCGAGTACGGTGACGGAGGACAGGAGAACGATGTGGCGCGCGCCCGCCGCGGCGATCTCGTTGACGATGGACTCGAAGTCCTCGACACCCGGAAGCAGTGTCAGCAGGAGGAAGACACTGTCCACTCCCTCGAGTGCGGGTCGCAACGAGGAGGGCTCGGCGAGGTCACCCTCGACGACATGGGCGCCGGCGACCGAGGGATGTCTGGTCGAATCTCGCACCAGTAGCCGCACACCACAGCCGGATCGGACGAGGCTCGGGGCCAGATTTCTCCCCACGTTGCCGTTGGCGCCGGTGACAAGCACCGAAGGCATGCCGGCCATCAGGCGGTGGCGGCGATCGCGCGGGCCTTCTCGCCGATCGTCCTCGCGGAGGCCTCTGCGGTCTCGCGCAGTAGCTCGCTGGTCCTGCCGAGGACACCGAAGTCCGCCTTCAGTCCGTCGACAAAGCCCTCGGTGAACCGTGTCGAGAGGGTGTAGGTGAAGCCCCCAGAGGAGTCGACGTCGAGTTCGTTGTAGATGAGCTCGAGCCGGGGGTGGTCGATGACCTCGAAGAGAATACGGTTCTTGTCTGCCCGCGGACGGATCCGCTCGAGGACGTGGTCGCGTCCGAAGAAGACCACGTCTCGCAGGAACCCGTCCTCGTAGTGTTCGACCACCTCTGATTCGGTGATCATCGGTACGAACTCGAGCGGGTCGGCCGCCTTCTGTTGCATGACGGTCCAGATTCGGTCTCGGTCGAGTCGACGGTGTCGCGCATCCTCGGGAGTTCCGATCGGGACGGTGTGGGCGATGACGAGGGCCATGCGCGTAACCTCCTGCAGTTGGGAGTCGGGCCTGCTCCGAACGCCGGAGCACAGCACTGGTGGACCGAAAGCCTCGGTGAGACGCTGCCAGAAAAGACCGCGAGTGGCGATGGAAGATCTCCAGCGATCGGTAATTGCCACGCGAACAATCTTCCATTGCCAGATATCCACTGGCACTGCAATACTCGTCGACCATGCGTATGGGATTCAGTTTGCCCCAGTACGGCGACATGGCCACTCCCGATGCCGTCGAGCGCTTCGCTCGAACGATTGAATCGGCGGGCGCAGAGAGCTTTTGGGTAGGAGACCGGGCACTGTGCCCGGCTGCGCCGACACGCGGCTTCGGAGGGACACCGCCTCGTCCGTTTCCAGATCAGTTCCGGAAGGTGCTGGACCCTTTCGCAGTCCTGGCCACTGCTGCCAGCTGCACCGAGCGGGCTCGCATCGGCACCAGTGTGCTGAACGCAACTTGGTACCCGCCGTTGTTGCTAGCCCGGTCACTGGCCACCGTCGATCTGCTGAGTCGCGGACGTCTGGTACCAGGATTCGGCAGTGGCTGGTCACCCGACGAGTTCGCTGCGCTCGGCATCCCCAGCTCCGGTCTCGGTGCTCGCCTGGACGAAGTGCTCGACGTCCTTGACGCAGTCTGGAGCGAAGGGACAACGAGCCACGTCGGCGCACTGTGGACGGTGCCGCCGAGTCACTTCGACCTGATATCGAACCGGAGTTCCGGACCACCGATCTACCTCGGTGGATTCTCGCCGGCGGCTCTCGCACGGGTCGGACGTCGTGCGGACGGTTGGCTTCCCACCATTCGCCTGCCTGATCGGACCAGAGTGGACGATCTCTGCGGCATGCTCGCGACCATTCGACGAGAGGCGGAGCGAGCAGGGCGTGATGCGGACGCTGTCGACGTCGTACTTCGAGTCGATGCCAGTCCCGGTACGCCGTCGTCTCTCATCGTCGACACGCTCGAGGAGGTCGAGCAGCTGACCGGAATCAGTCACGCGTTCGTCGAACTACTCCTGCTCGCGCAAGACGTGGAAGAAGCAATCGACATCGCTACCACCCTGCTCGAAACGGCCGACAAAGGAGCGCAAACGCAATGACACTTGCCGAATCGATCGCCGACGATCTCGCTGGCGACGTCACCGACGACCTTATATTCAAGGCCCGTGGGTTGGTGCCCATGCTTCGGGCCAATGCCGAACGTGCCGAACGTGAGCGCCGATTACCCGAAGCGAACCTCGACGCACTGCGCGCTGCGGGACTGCTCAGACTGTCCCTCCCCCGTCGGCACGGCGGACACGAGTTGGGAGTGCGATCCTTCCTGCGGGTGTGCGCGGAGCTCGGTCGCGGCTGCGGCTCCACCGCCTGGGTCGCGACCCTTCTGAACACAAACCTGTACACCGCTTCGGCCTTCACCGATCGCGCTCGCGCCGAGATCTTCGACGGGAATCCCGATGCAGCGCTGAGCGGCGTGATCCTCGGTTCCGGGGTGTCGATCGAGCGGGTCGACGGCGGCTACCGGGTGTCGGGCCAATGGGGTTTCGCCACGGGGTGCCTTCACGCGGATTGGGCGGTTCTCGGGCGCACACCCGAGGATCCGGGTGATAGCCACGCCGCGCTGCTCGTTCCGATGCAGGATCTCAGCGTCAGGGACACCTGGAATGTGGTGGGCATGGCCGGCACAGGGAGCAATACCCTTGTCGCGGAGCAGGTCTTTGTACCCGAGCATCGCGCCGTTGTCCTGAGCCGGTCGACTACCGACGAGGTCTTCTCGTCTGCAGCAGATCCCAACGGTTGGCAGGATCAGGCGGTACGTCGCGCGGTACTCGTCCTCGGGATAGCAGCTCCACTTCTCGGCCTGGCACAGTATGCGTACGAGCTCGTCACGGATTCGCTGAACAACGGCAGGAGGATTGCGTACAGCGACTACCGTGACGCGCGGAACTCGGCGACAATCCAACTAGCCCTGGGCCGCGCCGCACATCTGATCGACTCGAGCTGGATGCACGCCCTGCGTTCGGCCGACGATCTGGACCGAGCGGAGTCCACTCGTTCGTCGCTAGACGAGTTCACCCAGATGCGGGTCCGTACGGACACTGCTGTTGTCGCACGTGAGTGTCGTGCAGCCGTCGAGACACTGCTCGATGTCAACGGCGCCGGGAGTTTCTCGTGCGGCAACCCGCTACAGCGAGTGTGGCGCGATCTCGAGGTCGCCAGCCGACACGGCATCATCAACCCGCTCATGGCCGACGAGGGCATGGGCAGGTTGGCGGCGGGTGCCGTACCACAGAGCGCGAGGAGCGAGCAGCGATGACCACGAACCTCTACCGGACGTCCCTCTCAGTTCCCTCGCTCTCGGCAGGTCTGGATACGTCCGGCCCAGGGAACGTGCTCGGTGCGGTCCGCTACGCCGACCGTCATGCCGATCCGAATCTCGACCACGGCTATCCCGACCTGACCGTGCACATGGTGGACGATGGCGCGGAGTCGTTCTCGGAGGTGTGGTACACCGACCACGAGGTCACGCATGGCGAACTCAACGGGGTCACCTACGCGTACGACGGCCGGCACTTCTTCTGCGCAGGCAGGGTAGAGCAGTCCGCGCGCTACACCGACGAGGTTCGCGACGCGTATGTCACCGCGCTGGGGCTCACCCGCGACCTGGACTACACTCGCGTGTTCCGAATGTGGAATTTTGTGGAGGACATCAACGTATCCAATGGCGCCGGACTCGAGATCTACCGCGATTTCTGCCGCGGTCGGGCGCAGGCGTTCGACCGGCTTGCCATTCCCGATGACCAACTCCCGGCCGCGACTGGGATCGGGTCGCTGGGCGGCGGCATCGGATTCTGTCTCTTGGCCAGCCGTCTGTCGGACTGCGTCAACATCGAGAATCCCCGGCAGATGCCCGCCTACCGTTACCCGGGCCGATACGGCCCGCGTTCACCGAGTTTCGCCCGAGCGACGCACATCGCACCTGCCGAGAGCGCCTCGGATCCCGGCCACATCTACGTGTCGGGCACCGCGAGCATCGTCGGTCACCGTACGGTTCATCAGGGCGACGTCGCCAGTCAGTGCGGCGAGGCTCTGACCAATATCGCGCACTTGATCAGCGCTGAGAATCTGTCTAGGCATGGTATCGGACCCGGGCGGGACATCACCGACCTTCGCAATGTGAAGGTGTACGTCCGCCATGAGCGAGACGTCAACACCGTTCGCGACATCTGTACTCGGGTAATCGGTTCCGACAAGGAACTCGCGCTGTTCAATGTCGACATTTGTCGCTCGGACCTTCTCGTCGAGATCGAGGGCGTCGTACTGGACTGAGCTCGTCAAGCATGGCCTGCTCGAACCCACCCCTTCACCCGGAGAGATGACATGACAGACACCACCTTGGCCGTCGACACACAATCACAGTCCGAGGTATCCACGGACCCTCGAGCGATCGTTGCACAGTGGCTCGGACGGGCCGAACTGCTCCTCGGAGCTCCCGGAACTGGTACCGCCGAGGACCTGTTCGCGGTGGATTCGTGGTGGCGGGACCGGCTCGCCTTCAGTTGGGACCTGAGGTCCTTGGGCGGACCTGACACCATCACGACATTTCTCGATGCGAATCGTGATGTCACTGGCCTCGAACGCCTCGTTGCCTCCCCCACGCTGCCCGCAAAGCTGGTCGAGGGCCCCGCTGGCCGCATGTGGGTTGAGGGCGTCTTTGAACTCGAAACCCGCGTCGCCCGTGGTCGCGGTGTCGTGCGGCTTGTATCAGCAGAGGGCGTCTGGAAGGCGTGGACGCTGCTCACCTCCGTCATCGAGCTCAAGGGCCACGAGGAAACCAATGGTGTCCGTCGGCCCAAGGGAGTCCGACACGGCTCCCACCGGTCGCAGAAGAACTGGAGGGACCGGCGGAACGAAGAGATCGACATCGCCGGCGGGGAGCCTCAGGTGGTCATCTTGGGCGCAGGGCAGGGCGGCCTCACTCTCGCGGCGCGTCTGAACCAGTTGGGAGTGTCCAACGTTCTGCTCGAACGCAACGGCCGCGTCGGCGACAGTTGGCGCAATCGTTATCGCTCGTTGGTCCTCCACGATCCCGTGTGGGCCAACCACCTGCCTTACCTGCCGTTCCCTCCGACCTGGCCGGTGTTCACGCCTCGCGACAAGATGGCCGACTGGCTCGAGACCTACGCCGATGTCATGGAACTCAACGTGTGGACTTCGACCGAGTTCGTGTCCGGAAGCAGGGACGACGACGGCCGGTGGACAATCCGGGCGCGCAGAGCGGACGGCACGATTCGGAACCTCCGTCCCGCCCATTTCGTGATCGCCACGGGTACGAGCAGCCTTCCATGGTCACCCACCGTCCCCGACGAGGAACTCTTCGGAGGTGAGGTCTTTCATTCCAGTCAAGTCGACGATTCCATCGTTGCGGCCGGAAAGCGCGTGATCGTGGTCGGTGCGTCGAACAGTGCACACGACATCGCACACGATCTCGTCGAACAGGGTGCCGAGGTGACGATGGTCCAACGGTCGCAGACCTACGTGATGAGTAGCGAGCACGGACTTGCGGTGCAGCTGGCCGGCGTCTACGAGGAGGGTGGGCCTGACACTGAGGACGCTGACCTCATCGCCTCGTCCTATCCGCTTCCGGTGTTGTTCCAGCTTCAGCTCGAAGTCGCCACCCCGGAGATCAATCGTCGCGATGCGGACCTCCTTGCAGCGCTCGAACGCACCGGGTTCCGCACCCATCAGGAGGGCATCAGCATCCAGGAGCTGTTCCATTGTCGCGGCGGCGGCTACTACCTGAATGTCGGTGCGAGCGAGGCGATCGTCGAGGGCCGGATCGGGGTACGTCAGGGCGTGGAGATTGACCACTTCACGACGGACGGCATTGTGTACACCGACGGAAGCGCGCAGGCCGCCGACATCGTCATCTACGCAACGGGATTCCAGAACATGCGCGAGACTGCCCGGCAGCTCCTCGGCGACGAGGTCGCGGACACATGTGCGCCGGTCTGGGGCGTCGACGACGAGGGCGAACTCAGCGGAGTGTGGCGCCGCTCGGGTTACGACGGCTTGTGGTTCATGGCGGGCAATCTGAACCTGATCCGACCGAACTCGCTTCTGCTGGCGTTGCAGATCAAGGCATCCGACGAGGGAATCGCGCCTCGGACGCCGAACAGCTGAGCGGGCACGATCGTCGATTCCCTAACGATCCGCGCTCTTGCTCACCCGCGGCATGACCTCACGGGCAAGCAGCTCCATCGAGGCTCGCATGGGCCCGGGATCGGCCGCATGGTCGTGGCCGATGTGGATCAGCGTCCCGAATCCTCCTGTTGCATCTACGGCCGCGGCAAGCTTGTCGACCACGGTGTCCACGGAGCCGACCATCGCACAGTGTCGCAGGAAGTACTCGGCAGTCACCTCGGCGTCGGACATGGCGGGATCATTTTTGTACATGGTGACGAGACCCACCTGCTTCACCAGTGGGAGCCAGAACTTGTCCAGATAGTCGCCGAGACCGCCCTCCAGGCAGGCACGGATCGCCTCGTCGTCGGTTTCCGCGACGAAGACGTCCCATGCGATGCCCCAGTCGTCCCGGTTGGCGATCCGGCCCGCCGAAGCCGCACCGGCGGCGACACTTGCCCACTGGCCGGCGAGATAGTCGAGGCTGAACGCCAGGGTCAGCGGCGCTAATCCTCGCGCGCCGCATTCCCTGAGCGTGGGCGACTCGGGGGTCAGGCCACTCACGCTGATCGGAGGGTGCGGCCCCTGCAGCGGAGCCATGTGGAAGCCCATCAACCCGTCGAACATAGGCTCGGGCTTGTTCACCGCCCAGAACTCCCCCTGCCACACGTACGGTTCCGGATCGGTCCACAGCCGCACCACCGCGTCGAGCGACTCCCACATCATCTTCCGGTGATCTCCTGCGGCACCGTCGATTCCGAACAGGCGCCAGTCGGTTGCGGTGCCCGACGCACCGATGCCGAGGTTGAGCCGTCCACCCGAGAGGCGGTCGAGATACGCGATACGGTGTGCCACCAGCGCCGGATGGTGCAGCGGTAGATTCAGCGATGCCGGACCGATGCGGATTCGCGTAGTCTCCCGCAGGGCCTGAGCGATGAACAGGTCCGGGGCGGGGCACGACTCCCACGGGACAGTCAGGTGCTCACCGATCCACACCTCGTTGTAGCCCAGTTCCTCGGCCCATCGGACGAGCTCAAGATCCCAGGCCACGGCGTCCACCGTCGGCTTGGCGGGGTTGTGCCCGGGATTCAGGAAAAGCCCCAACCTCATCAGCAACTCCCTTGCATATGTAATCATTTCAATGATAGTTATTTCTATCACAGGACCCTCGAACAAGGAGTGCACATGAAGACCAAGGGAGCGCTGCTCTGGGAGCCCGGCACGAACTCGGGATGGAGTGTGGAGGAGATCGAACTCGACGCTCCCCGGGAACGCGAAGTCCTGGTCCGCCTCGCGGCGACGGGCATCTGCCACTCGGACGACCACGTCGACACGGGCGACATCCCGCTCGACTGGGCACCGCTGATCGGCGGCCACGAAGGCGCGGGCGTCATCGAACAGGTCGGGCCCGGCGTCACCGATCTCGAGGTGGGCGATCACGTCGTCTTCTCGTTCTTGCCGGCGTGCGGCAAGTGCATCCCGTGCGTCGCCGGTGAGCAGAACCTGTGCGACCTCGGCGCCGGCGTACTGGGCGGAACCACACTCGACGGCTCCCATCGCATTCACGCACGCGGCAAGGGTGTCGGGGCCATGTGCTTCCTCGGCACCTTCAGCCCCTACGTCGTCGCGCCGATCGACTCGGCGATCAAGATCGACAAGGCAATCCCCCTCGACAAGGCCGCCCTGGTCGGTTGCGGAGTCCCGACCGGCTGGGGATCCGCGGTGTACGCAGCCGAGACCCGCATCGGAGACACCGTCGTGGTGTTCGGCGTCGGCGGTGTCGGCATGAACGCCGTGCAGGGTGCGAAGTTCGCAGGCGCCACGCAGATCGTGGCAGTGGACCCCGTCGCCTTCAAGCGGGAGAAGGCCATCGAGTTCGGTGCCACCCACACCGCGGCGGACGCGGACGAGGCCATGGCCCTGGTCGACAGCATCACCAACGGTCGTCTGGCCGACCGCGCCGTAATCACCGTCGGCGTCGGCGAGGGCAAGCTGATTCAAGGGATGCAGGCCGTTGTACGCAAGGGTGGCGTGATCGTCTGTACGTCGGCCGCGCCCGCACTGCAGACGGAGATCAGCCTGGATCTGTTGAGCCTGACCATGTCCGGGAAGCGCTTCCAGGGCGCGCTGTTCGGTTCCTGCGCTCCCCGCAACGACATCCCGATGCTCCTCGACCTCTACATGCGCGGTTCGCTCAAGCTGGACGAACTGGTCACCACCCGCTATGCACTCGAGGACATCAATCAGGCAGTGGCCGATCTGCGCGAAGGCAAGAACATTCGCGGCCTGATCGTGTACGACAACTGAAGAAGGTGATGCTCGCGGTGCCGGGATGCCGGCACCGCGAGCGTCGGTCATCGCCTGCCGGGCCGATCGAGTCCCTCAGGCAAGCCTGCGTACACCGCGGGCTTTCGTTCCTGTCGCCCCGTTGTTCTCTCTGCCCGACACCAGGCTCGGTAGATCAGTCCGCCGAGGCGATCCGGGCGCCGCAACCGACGACCGAACCCCATTGCCCACGACACCCCGCGCCCTGCGCAGGGCGGACGCCGGGTGTCCGTCGATCCTCCGCATCATCTCGTTCGTCAGCGTTCGAAGACCTCTGTCGTGCCCGAGAACAGCGGTCCACAGACGCTCGATAGCGCTGTCGGACAGCCGATCCAGAGTCAGTGCAGCAAAGTTCTCCATCGGGTACCCGGACCAGTCCGGCGTCGACGACCTGGCCGTTGCGACCGTCATCAGAGGTAGCCGAGCGGCGCTTCTTTCCAGCGAACCCACGAGATCTCGAATCCTTTTGTCCGACAAATCGAGATCCTCCATGACGAGTACCGTCGGACCATGCCGCTGCACGTTCGCGATCAGGTGCTCGACGCCAGCCTCGCCCTCCGCAAATGCGGTCGGGCAACCGCCCTGCACGCATGAGACCTCCTCCCACGTCGCGGTCCTCAGGCTTCGAGAAGGGTTCGACCGCAGGATGACCGGTGGCGCCACCCTGGAATCCAGGCGACTCACCCATTCGGATACCAAGCGGGACTTTCCGATCCCCGCCTCACCCAGAATGGTGACGGTGCGTCCCCTGTTCCGTTCGATCGACTGCTCGAGGTACTGATCGAGAATCACCAGCTCGTTGTCGCGATCCAGGAACGGCAGATCGACAGAATTCGCGCCCCGTCGCCGCAGCCTCGACCACCGGACCGCAGGTTTTCCACGCGTCGTTGTGTCGAGCACATCGAGGCGTCCACGCATCCTCGTCTCCTCACATACCCAAATCTCTCCCGGCGAGAGGGTCCGCAGCGTCCGCAGGGCCTGCTCCAGCGCGGGGCCGTAAACCACCGGCCCCTCCTCGCGCGACTCGAGCAGCGCCTCCTCCGTCCGGACGGACGCGTTGACGGTCACCTCCCCTGAGCGCCCGAATCGCTCGCCGAGATCGACGGCAGTCCTCACGGCGGCATTCAGGCCCGGACAGCCGGACGTGCCGAAGACCGCCTGCACCATCGAACCCGTGCAGTACTGGATAGCACCACCCGCGTCTCCGATCATTCGACAGGCATGCGACACGAACTCGACGAGTTCCTCATACGGAACGTCTGCCTGTACTCGGTCGGGTTGGTCGACCGCCACGGTCAGAATGTTCACGCTGCGCGGCTCGGGGTGTCCGGCGCGGATGGCACGCGGAGCCCCGACCCACAGTTCGGGATGCTCGGTTCGGCTCCGCGGACTTACACTCAGCGTGTACAGGCCCGAATCATGATTGAGGATTGCACGTTCGAGTTCGCACAGCTCTCGCGTCGGTTCAACCCCCATCGTATCCATCAAGACGGATCTCGTTCGGTCGTACACTTCCAATGCATCCGCCTGGCGTCCACACCGGTAGAGAGCGAGCATCAGCAGACCCGCCGCACGCTCCCGTTTCGGGTCATCGGCGACCAACTGTTCGAGTGCTTCAAGGTGATCACGATGCCGGCCCAGCACTAGTTCGTTCTCGACGTAGTCCTCGAAGACTGTCAGTCTCCTCTGACGCAAGGCGGTCAACTGCGGCCACCTGGCTCCGGGGTGCAAACCTTCGAGGGGACAGCCGCGCCACAGATCGAGTGCCTCGCGCAGCGCGCGTGCGCCCGCCTCCAATTTGCCTTCGGCGATGGCGGCGGAACCTGCACGTGCCAGGTCCTCGAAGCAGAGCAGGTCGAGGCTGGAGGTGCCGCTGCGAAGGAGGTAGCCGGGTGTGTGGGTCAGGAGCGCAATCTCGCCTCCCTCACCATGCTCGGACAGCACGCCGCGGAAGCTGGAGACGCTGTTCTGCAACATCTTCCGGGCGGTCGAGGGGGCCCCGTCGGGCCACAACGCCTTGATTATTTGACTCGTCGCGACCACCTGGTTGGCGTGAATCAGCAGGTAGCCGATGATCGCGCGCTGCTGCGGTCCGCCCAACGGAAGCCTCTGCTCTCCCGCCCACAACTCCAGCGGACCGAGGACGCCGAAGCGCAAACCAGCGGACGTTCGTGCGCCGCCGCTTTGCGCCGCTCGTACATCGCCCTCGCGCCTCACCACATTCCAGGCGCGAGTGTGATGCTCGACCCCCATGTCTGCCGATTCGTTCGACAACAGGTAACCCCCGTCAGAATCTCGAGTATTTCGCCTTGCCTTCTATGTCTACTATCTTAGTATTGATAGCGCTCATTGTGTCACGCGAGGAGGCGTTCCGGCTGGCAATGCCCCAGGGAGTCGCAAACAGTCCAGCGCGTCCTCGCCCGAGCAGTCCCCACTCTGCGAGAGGGCCCTCAACCGCGGTTCCTCGTAGACCGACAGTTCTTCACCGTCGAAGCGAAAAGTCCGCCCCGTCACCCCCGCACTGTCGTCACCGAGGAGGGCGACGATCAGCGGCGCGATCCGATCGGGGGTCGCCAGCGTCGGGCGGTCAGGCCGGTCGTCCGACGCCGACATTCGGGTGTGCGCGAGGGGCGAGACCGCATTCACCCTGATCCCGTACGGACGACCGTCGATCGCCCAGGAGGCGGTCATTGCGGATACCGCACCCTTGGATGCGCCGTAGGTGCTCATCCTCGGTATCCCGAACCGGGCACCCGACGTCACGGTGACGATGGATCCTCCGGTGTCGAGCATGGCGCGCATCGCGTGCGCGCCAACGAACTGCACGCCGAGGACGTTCACTTCCATTGTCGTCCTGATGTTTTCCTCGCTGTCCAACCAGGGCAGCTCGTGATGGTTGATCGCAGCGTTGGCCACCAGCCCGTCGAGTCCGCCCCCACCGGACGCGAGCGCAACCAGTTCT